>Ga0209367_1013943_pt1 | contig 10267 bp, 4 predicted proteins | sample WorMetLIZISLAND2_FD_187412 | JGI IMG/M metagenome (GOLD analysis project Ga0209367, IMG submission 187412) | Marine gutless worms symbiont microbial communities from Max Planck institute for Marine Microbiology, Germany - Olavius geniculatus... ...
ATCTCGCACCGCTACTGAGATACAGCGAGTTATAGGCCAAAAATCGCAAATTTTGCCTACCCCCTCTCATTTAGCGCCCTCGTTCGGGGTGACCCCCTTCGAATTTATGAAAAAGCTTTACGGTCTTCCAGGCAGCCGACAGTGAAGATTTGGTGATCCTAGCTTGGACCGTTTTCGACTGATCCACCCATGTGATGGACGGACAGACGGACGGACAGACAGAATCGCGATGGCTAAGACGCGCTGAAAGCATAGCTGCTTTCGCGCGTAAAAATGCACAGACAAGCAAAAACATATATATGCTAAAGCATGGAAAGAAATTTCTAGATTCAGCATTTAATCACTGAAAAATAGTCTCATCATGATTGAAATAAAAGGAGTGATGGCACATTAAGCATTGAAATATTGCAAACTACAGTCATATCTGAAAACAAACTGCTATTTTAAAAAATGTGCTAAAGACGCTTCAGCTCCAAGCGTAAAATCTGTACTATGGCATGACAGACATGATTCTGAAATAAAGTGCCAGATATAGATTAACACAGCATATTTCAGAGAATATATAGAAGACATTTCGACAATAATGGTTGTCGATTATTCCACAAATTCACTTCAAATTTTAAGACCCAGAGTTTAACAAGTCCATCAGAATGTCAAAATAAACAATAAACATGCTATTACCAGTATTAGCAGAAAACTACTGGTATTAGCTATGAAAACACAGTCTATCAAAGCTGATACAATAAGAAAGAAAAAAGAAATGTCCTGACCAGTAAGATGATGCCTTTTAGTACAGTCTGTGAGTCAATGCCAACATTCAGCAGCTCTAAGCTCAACTTGTCAAATTTCTCGGGGGTCAATTTGTTAAGAATTCTACAACGCAAGTACACGATCATAAATCACTTACATTAGCAGCTCTAGCACATTCATTCAGTGAACAAACCTGTGCCTTCAAAGCAGCACTCTTCAACTGTTTTCTTTATACATCTTAACAGCTTTCCTGGCTCAAACATTCTATTTCCAGTGATGCTGTGACATTCTGATCTAGACCATGAGGTGATCAAAGCAATAAATAAAGTCTTGCTCTTGGTCCTAACAAAAAATCTTGGTTTTGGTCTTTAAAATAAATGTAAGTCTCGGGATTGGTCTGGAAAAAATCGACTTGGTCTTGAAAAAATCCTGGAACTTCTACACTAGTGTCTGTTTTATTGCCAAAACACAATAAGCAGTCCTGAGTCATAGAACCGCAATACAAAAATCAGCCTAAGCCAAATACTTGACAAATACAGCACACGACTTGTGACTATCAATTACCACTAAAACAAGATTAACCATAGGATTTATAATTCAAACGAACACTAAGATAGTCGGTCCTGAGATCTGGCAGAAAGTTATGCAATATGCATACCCTCTGACTTTGCGAAAGACGGCGTCATTTCGTTCGGACGACGAAGCGCTGTAGACAGCGGTCGATTTGTTGCTTACACTCGGTGGAATCCATCGCTTCGTGCCTTGCGGAGCAGCAGCAGATGCAGACGCAACTGCAGTAGGGGACGAGCTCTCAGGTGGCCTCTCTTCCCTGCACACAAACACGGTTTAAAGATTACATTTTTAAAGAAAAAGCTCAACACAATGGCAGTGGCTTTTATCTTCCCCAAATCTGGAGTCAAAATGTGGTGCAAGTTCCCCCACTTTCAGGCTCAAACCCTTCCCCCTTTTGGCTCCTTGTCAAGAGTGTAGACTGCCCAGTGAAATATAAGGGAGGAAGTTTTAATCTACACTCTTAACAAAACTCCCCTCCCCCAATTTATCACCGGGCGCAGGCTGCAAACATCAGGTATAGGAAAAAAGCCACTGCCCACTGGGTTTTACTGATTATGTGATGGACCGCCGGAACAAGCTTGAGCAAGATGACACCAACCGCAGCAGTGTAAATGAGTTCAAGAGTAAATAGGAAAAGCTGCAGAAAAAGAAGACGAACTTCTTTGTGGACTGCAAAGTTCTGTGTCTCCAAAAATTGCAACTTTCCGCCCCTCCAGTTTTTTTCTTCCATGATTCTGCTGGTAGCCACACAGAGTAAATAACCAGAAAAATGAGCTGGCAATGTTAATGCCGGTAAAAAAGGCTTGTTACCTTCCTCCGACACGTCGAGAAGGACCACCCAGTCTAGCGTTGCCGTCCAGTATTAGATACCTCAATTCTTCAATAGGTGACAAACACTTCGCTAAAAAATAAAACTAAACCAGTGTATTCCTGTACATCACAAAACACAGTTAAAAACATGAGTATAGCTATACCACTGATGTGGCTTGATAGACGATACGATGCCCCAGCTTGAGGGCCCTGACAAAAAAGTCACCAAAACAGAAAAAAAGAAAAAAAAAATGCTTGGTGTATAACCAGTATTTTTTTTACCAAATTTGTGCCTGAGAATGGCACTACGATTCTGTCTTACTGTGTAACACAATAGCAGGGTTAGTGTTAGCCATACTAGATATAGTTGTGATTATCCATACTGGATTCTATGACACAGCTTAGAACTGGTAAAAGGCGGATGTGCAGATCTGCGGATATGGCAACGGGTAAAAGATGGATGTCGATGCGGAGCACATCCACATTTTACCCATCATACTCAGCCACGCCTCTGGACCAATAAACGGTGTATAACCATGCATTAACTTGGGGCCTTAGGGCGCCGAATGTTTGGGCACCATGCTTTGTGACTAGCATGTTATTAAAATTACTGTATTTTGCATATCATTCCAATTTAAAATTGTAAGTGGGCAAAATAAGAAAGGTGGCAAATCTGGCTTTATAACAGTAACTTCTTGGTGCACTCAGTAGTCATTGTTATCGTTATCCATTGTCGTTTGTCATTGCATGACATCACTGTAGGCCTACAAGTGCGTTCTCACTGCACGCGTTAACGAGCGTGAACGATCTCAATTGACTGTTCAATAAAGCCCTAATCCAAGCGCTACCTCACCCTAGAATAGCAGATACATTTGAGATCGTCCATGTGCGTTAAAACGCGTGCAATGAAAACGCACCTTACGTCTTCATCGTGCATTGTCGTGCGTCGTCGTACCCGTCGTTTGTCGTCGTTATCCGTCGTCGTCGTCGTATATCGTCTCTGTGCGATGTACGTCGACGTTGCACTTCATCGTGCGTTATTGCGTGTCGTCGTCATTGTATCTTGCCGTTGTGCGTTGTCGTCGTAAGTGACAAAGCAGACCACTGTTTTCTGAGTAAATGCCTAGACGAAGTAGCAATCAGCAATTACGGTATTGTCTAGGCCTCTGAAGAGTGCAAACTGTGAAAAAATTCAGACAGTGACAGACTTCAAATGACTACCATCTATAAAGCATCCGCTGAGCAGTTAATTACGGAGCGAATGATTGAAAAACAACTTTCATGACTGGTAATGTACATAACAACTATTATCCCCACATCCGTCTTTTACCCACACATCCGCACCTTTCATCCGCAGATTTTATCCGCCTTTTACCCGTTGTCACATCTGCACATCCGTTTATTACCCATAGCCGAACTAAGCTAAGTTAGTGTACTGCTCAGCAATAAGTTTGCACATGATAATGAATAAATCCGTAATCTCCAGTCATCCGAAAAATCATTTACACATAGTTACAGACGTCATAAACGACAAAAATACTGATTATGGGAAGAAAAACGTGTGATTATAAGAAATGTTAGTGCGTTGTGGCGTCGCTTGTGGGTCACATCACAAAGGATGACATACTACGCCCTTGTTTTTACGCTAAAAATATAACTTCAAATGTTTCATGTATTGTAGTGTAAACTACCTTTAGCTCGCTCAGAATTTAGTGCAACCGTGGACCTAAAAAAAATAAAGAAATTATAACACAAACTACGACCACTAAATTCGCAACTATCCCAGACTACTTTGCGGTAATCGGAAATTGTGAATGTAGTGTGCCTAAAGCCCTGACCACACCACAGGGAAATCAAATTCATTCATTATCTATTTCCTAAAATCGGCAATCTAGCACAAAATGTTTTAAAGCCATCATTAACTATTATTTAATGTGACATATGCATTTGACAATGTTAATATTACAAAAGAAAATTGGCAGAAAATAATTTTTTTAATACCAGCGTCTGCAAATCAAAGATTATAGAGCGAGCAAAGCTCGCTTTGCTCGCTGTATAATCTTTGTGCAAATTAAATGTGCATTGCGTTAGAGATAACTCTAATTTGAGTCTACCATAGGTCACAGGACATGGATTGCATGGTGTCTGCAGCAATAACTTTTATATTCTTGTTTTTTTTATTTTTTATCAGACTGACTGTTTAACTACACTTGGCGCGACAGTATGTCTAGTGTTTTTTTGGAGTTGTCGCTGCGAACGTTAGATACTGTGGTCCATAACTCTCGTGTTCTTTTTGCTAAACAGTGTTCTAGGTCGAGTAATAAGATTGTTCAGTGGTTCTTAACCATACATGTGTATTAGTGTTTTATTTTTCTTTTTTATCACTTTTTATTATACATTTGTAGTTGTGTAGTTCTATGGACCTTATACGTCTGAATTAAACTGGATTGATTGAATACTGTAACTGCAGTAATTCTGCAGTGCCGCCAGTGCGTTGTCGTTTTTGTGTAATTAATATAAAATTTGGAGCTTTTTATGCACAGTTGTTATGTAAATTTGGAACATTTTTTATTTTGTGCTTTTAAATGTTTTGTTGTAATTTTTTTTGGATTTTGTGTTTTTAGTATCAATATGTAGGCCTTTTTACTATAGTAGAAAGTATTTTTTACTGCGCCTGGAACAGCTCACATTCGTGGACACAGTAAAAAGATCTTCAAACAACCAATCAACAGGACCTGCAGGCAGAAGTTTTTCAGTCAGATTGTAATAGATGCATATGGAATCCACTACCAGAGAATGTCATTGCAGCAGACTCGGTTGAGTCATTTAAGAAACGTCTGGACGAACATATGATTGCGAGAGATAAGCAATAAAAGCTTCTGCTTATCGAGCTTATAATTTGAAACTAAAACTGAAAATCGCCCGATTTTGTCGGCCAAGATAGAGCATGTACTATGTCGGCCGACTTTTTGTATATCGGACAACAAATTTTGTTCATATTGTCAAGGTGATTGTTTACAACGGAAAATGAATATTTATTTTAGTTATTTTTGTGTTTGTTATTTATTTTCGTTCATTAGATGCAGAAAAAAGTGATGCAAGTGTTATTTTGCGATCTGCATTTAGCTGTTGTGCTAGCTGATATCGTACGAAGTAGCAGACAAAAATATCGGCCGTGTGTCATAGTTCACCGATTTTGTCGACCGATTTTGTCAGGCAACTAAACCACGCCCACAAAAGTCGGCCGACTTTGTCGTTCGTCTGACATCCCCTTAAGAGGGGCATTAATGTTTCGCAAGTACGTTAGTTTATTTATCTATGTTTACGGTGATTTTCATCTATGGGTCGTTGGCGAGTGTAAACTGTGAAGACTTTTTTGTGTGTTCGTATTTTAGGCAGATTTTGAAGAATAGTTTCTATAAAGAATTGATGGTGTAGAAAAAAAATAAAGTAGTACCATTTTTAACATTGGGTGTGTAGAAATTGAGCAATGATAGCCGGTGAAATATATAAGTTGCGTCGATGTCTTTAGCACACGGCTGCTCTTCGCTTTGAGAGCTGACGCCACAAGCTGAAACACCAGTTTAAATTATCATAATTTACATACTTAACTAACAGGGAGAGACGGAAGTTAACAGTTAATCATTGTGACATCGCAGCAAAACTGCTTCTTCTTCTTCGTTTTCAAACCGTGTGAAGTTATACGAAGGGCAAGTGCTTCGTCGAGCTGCTCCGCAGTTATTGTGCATAGACCATTTATTGCCTAGATATGTGGTCACAAACTGAATCCCTTACTCTAACCTCGTTATTAACTTTGTCGTGTATCTTTGTGTAATCATACATTTTGCTTTAACATTGACTATTTGAGTTTCTTCCTGCCTTCAGTACATTTGACGGTAACTGGAACTTCCATACCCGAGAACTTTCGTTCCTGGGAATGAAAGTTCCATATGTGGAACTTTTGTTCCTTGAAACTTACGTTCCCTGGAACATTCGTCTCCTGGAACTTTTGTTCTCAACATCAAAATTAGCATGTAACTTTCGTTCCCTAACATTGATTACAAGAAATTTGGGCTGATGTTCATGAGATGCACGAAAGCCTATAGCAGTTCCAGTTCAGTAGTTCAGCTGAAAATTGGGGTGTTCATGCTAAGTTAATATACAAATACCAAATTCTCTATCTGGATCACATAACGATAGTAGCGTGGCGCCAACTTGTGAATGATATAGACTTGTGTCGCAGCTCGAAATTGCCAAAAAAATCCATAAAACCCTCTATTTTGGCGTTCAAGGTCATTGAATTTGGCGCCAATCGAGAGCTAGTGTACGACTTCCTGTTAGTGATTAATAGTAACCTAGGCACTATCTCGCATCGTTACTGAGATACAGCGACTTGTTGACCAAAAATCGCAAATTTTGCCTACCCCCCTCCCATTTAGCGCTCTCGTTCAGGGTGACCCCCTTTGAATTTATGGAAAAGTTTTATGGTTCTTGAAACTAGAGTCTTCCAGGCAGACGACGGTGAAGATTTGGTGATCCTAGCTTGCACCGTTTTTGACAGACAGAAAGACAGACAGAATTGTGATGGCTAAGATGCGCTAAAAGCAGTAGTTGCTTTCACGCGTAATTAGGTCTATACTGTACTCACTTTTTGACATGCTTTCTAAATTGCAACTACGCTGTAGGCGTTGATGGTACCATTGTCGTCTGTCTCTCGTTCGTCCGTCCGTCTGTCTGTTCATAACGGATGTATTGTGGGTCATAGAGGAAAACTTTTTGCATGGATAATTAGTTTTGTGCCAATGCTTTCTGCATACAAAATTTCGGGGATGCAGTGCAAGGAAACATTTTCAAATGTGGGATTGAATAGATAAGGGTAGGAAAATGTGTGTTTTCAACGGAAAACTAGCCATATCTCGCCCTTTCAGATGAGATAAAAATCATCAAACATGGTCAGTATTGCAACAGGAACTGTATGTAAGCTGTAGTGCATCTTCTCTAGCAACAGCTGGGCTTCCTAGTTATTATTATATCCTGTTGAAACTTTAGCTATATATACATCTAGCGAGTGCCACAAAATTGGAGCTTTTTCACTGAACAATAAGCACTATGTAAGGATATGGGGTTCAGTAATTATCAGTGTCAGGGAACGAAAGTTTCAGGGGATGAAAGTTCAACTTATGGAACTTTTGTTTCCGTGTAACGAAAGTTCTCGGGTACAAAAGTTTCATGAATCCATCTGACACTGTCAATTCAACATTAGAAGTTGCATTTAGATGTAACAAAAGTAATTACTGGAGTTTGGGAGACCAGGGAACATTGCTAGTTTCCAGTAAATGGTTGCATGTGTTTATGCAGAGTCTGTTATGGATCGATATTTTACCAACAACTTCACGATGGACAATTCGGTCGACGAGTCAAGTCCTTCAGCATGTGCCTTATCCTCTGAAGCTGGAGAGAAAATGTTTGATCAACCGAGGAACACCAACTCCGAAATTGATTTGCGTGAACCAGTCGAGACTGCTGTGCCGTCAGCAAAGTATGCCCCAAAGGTTAACTGCAACAAAAGCAAGAGGATAAAAGCACAAACTTTTAAGTCAACTGGTCAAGGTGATCTTCTAGCTAGTAGCACAGGCAGTTTCAGAGGTCCGAGAACTGGTAAAAAGAGGAGAGTGTATGGGAATGGAAGAGAAGTTTCGAGGTTTTTCAGCTCCAGTGACTCAGAGGATGATTTCAAGGAAACAATGCACCGTGTTCCATCCACACGGCAGACTCATAAAACTAGCAAAGATGGTCAGGCTAGCACATCTCATCAGGCTCTGCCCTATACTTATTCATCTACGGATACTTCTGACAAAGTTCCAGTTCAGAGTGAGCATCAGTTGGGACCATTTGAGTTTGATGATCTGTTGCCTTCAGCATCAGTCATCCAAGAGTCACATGTTCCAAACATAGGTGTTTCTGCAGACGGTGACGAATTTGGTGTTCATGGTTTGGTCGATTCTTTCTTAGGTGATCTCTCTCCATCAGCACGACGAAGGAATGCCGGTGTGCTAAACAGTGAAGTGACAAACTCACAGCTTAGATGCAGTGAAATGAAGGGCACAAAAAATAAGCATAAACCTTCATCATTTTCTGCCAGTTATGGAGCCAGAAATGCAGACGAAGTTCAGTCTAATGCTGCTTCAGATGATTTTGCGGACTTCTTCGATGATATACAAGTTAATAGCAACACTGGAAATAGTGAAGATACAGAGACCTTGACAGTACCCAATGGTGGCAGAGTGGAATCCATATTAAAGAAGTACAGATTCAGGCATGGTGATAACTTTTTCGATAGAACTTTCGAGGTACCTGATGCACCAAATGAAAGGATGAGCCAAGTTGGTCTCTCCCAGTCTTCCTCTATGGCATTTTTTACTGATGGTACCTTGACAAATTCTCTGGAAGGCCCCAGATCTGTTTTGAATACAAAACCGAGATCAGAAAAGTTGGCATGCACTAGCAGGCCAACTTATCTCATCGCAACGCAGTCAAAGACACAGTCAGCTGAAAACTCGGACTCATGCATTTCAAGTATGGGTGTTGCTCGAATGAGCACGATGGGAAGTAGCTCGAAAGATTGCTATCGTGGAGGTCATCAAGGCCAAACCGGAAAGCTGCCAGCTACTGGCAGTAGCATGTCTGATGAAAGAGGCATGTCTGAATCTGCTACATCAACATCTAATCCATTCCACCAGAAGAGACGTGGAATCGACCATACGTCGTCTTTGGCTGGCACCGGCTGTAGCACTTCAGCCATTCTCGAAGCCGACATTCAACAAAATGCTGTCACCAGCTCTCTCTCCATTTCCGACCAGTCGAGGGATGTGAGGAAAGACAAGCGACGACATTCTACCAGTCGTTCCAGGTATCAGCTACCCACACCAGCTGTTGAGAATACCAGTCAATCTTCAGCCATCGTCGACGGTGATGAAATCCATGGAAGAGATAAATTAAGAAATTATCAGTTGCTACGAAAGAGATCTCGCAGTCGCACTGGTAGTCAGTCTCGGGCTGGTATTGCTGCTGCTGTGCCTGAGAGTGAGTCAGACGCACAACGTTTAAAGAGAAAGCCATTATATGCTCAAAGGACTGTCAGTGACAACAGCGACAGTGGTGAAGCAAGTTTTCATACACCACCCGAAAGCGTTTGCACCGGTCGGGACACCACTCGGGATGGAAACAGCTCTCGTCGACATGAAGCAGAATCGGCCATTGCGTTTGATGATTGTGTCGTGGTGATCAACTCCGACGACGAGGTAAGGTCACCTACAAGATATCCAGCCCAGCGGATCGCTGCTGACTCAAGTGATGGACAGCAGAGGAGCAATTTGGAGCCCAGCAGCTCCGCAGCAGAAGCTGGAAACTCCGAGAGACTCATGAGAAGGAAGAGAACAGCTCGTATGTCTACTGGAGGTGGTTAGTATCATCATTTAGTGATGTGTGCTTGAAATAATGTTATCATCTGGAGTAGGATAAGTGAGTGTTGAACAAACGTATGCATTTCAAGCAGTGGTTTAATAGACACTTATTCCCTATTGGAAGACGTTTTTTATGCCTGCTTCATTTTGTTTTAGTACACCTGTTATCTGTTATTGTTCATTTGATCTCGGTGATGTATCGTATTGGACTGTTGGTCTATTGAGCTTTTAATTCAGTTCATTTTCTGAGGAATTGAATGCATATTGTTTGCAAGTTGTGCACCAGGTAGGTACTGTGCAGATATGGATGCAATCAGCTTGAAGGCTTTGTTATTTAGTTAGTCCGGCCGGAAGCGATAGCTTGTGGAGCGGACTTAAGTTTTACCCGTGATATTTTTTTTTTTGCAACGTGAGATCTCCGAGATGCGTGGGCTGACCGGCGTGAAATTTTGCACGATAGTCACTACAAGGCCCAATTTTATAATGCCGGTCCAAAATTTTGGGGGGCACACCCCAAAAAAATTTCAGGGGCCAAAAACATGCAAAATTTAGCCCGATTTCGGACGACTTCGAAGTTCGGCGTCGAATATCTCCGAAATGGATGAAGATTTTCAAAGTCGGATTTTTATTCCATCTACCGTGATTCCTCCTGCATTAGGCGAAACAAGTTC
>Ga0209367_1013944_pt1 | contig 10266 bp, 4 predicted proteins | sample WorMetLIZISLAND2_FD_187412 | JGI IMG/M metagenome (GOLD analysis project Ga0209367, IMG submission 187412) | Marine gutless worms symbiont microbial communities from Max Planck institute for Marine Microbiology, Germany - Olavius geniculatus... ...
ATGAAACTTTGCCACCTGCCGTGCTGCTAGATGGGGGTGATAACGCGGGTACAGCTTTTAGGGGGCAGCGCCCCCTTAAAATTTGGGAGGGCAAAAAAAGTCCAAAATTTAGTACGTTTTACGACAACTTTCGAGTTTGACTGCAAATATCTCTAGAACGAATAGAGCTATCGACAAGGGGTAAAAAGCGTTAGCAAGTACAATTAATATGGCGTTGAATAAAAGAATTGGTGAACTTTGGTCCACTAACACCAGAGATTACGCGGCTAATGTTTACCCACCAAATCAAATTTTTCGGAAACCATATTTCGGCCCCTAGGGGGTGCTGCGCCCCCAAATTTTTACACGCGCTACAGAATGACTAAGTCTTAGTAACGCACCCCCCATCGGGAACGGGGGCACCCCTTACAACTTTTTTCAAAGGGGAGTCAACAAGAATTTTGAGCTAATGCTCACGAAATGCGCGAAAGCCTATAGCAGTTCCAGTTCAGTATATTAGCTGAAAATTGGGGTGTTCACGCTAAGTTAATATACAAATACCAAATTCTCTATCTGGGGCCTAATTTACAAAAGATCGTACGACAAATATACGACAATGTTACGACATGCGAAACGTTTACGACAAATGTACGATAAAACGCGATTTACAAAAAGTCGTACGACAAAGTTACCACAAAAGTTACGACAAAGTTACAACAAAACGTACGACAGCTCATTAGCTGTCGTACGACAGCATCTCGCACGCACGCAGTAATTATTTGGATTTTTCATTAGTATATATTTCTCACATAGTGCCGCACTATGTATAAATTTTGTTTGCGGTAACTTCAGGCAGCGAAATCGTCCCGAAATCAATGCACTTGTTATTGTTTACATCGGTAAGCGTTGGCAACGGCGGAAGCAGACGATCGGCGTGCAGCGCCGTGCGCCGCCAGCTCAGTGACACTGCGTTGCGATTGGTTGAGGTCGTAACGTAACGGCGGTTGATTGGCTGGCTATTTTTAGCGACTATAGAGTTACGACAAAATTGCGAGAGAGTTACGATGTCGTAAAATCAGCTTCAAAAATTCGGATACGACATTTTTACGACAATCTTACGACATCGTAACTTGTTGATTTACGACAAAGATACGACAAAGTTGCGAGGATTTTACGACAATTTTACGATTGTCTTAACGATGTTTTGTAAATTAGGCCCCTGGATCGCATAACGATAAATTTGATAATCCTAACTTGACTGATCCACCCGTGTGACGGACGGACGGACAGACAGACGGACGGACAGAATTGCGATGGCTAAGACGCGATGAAAGCAGTAGCTGCTTTTGCGCGTAAAAATATAAGAACTCAATCAATGCAATCAATCAGCTTTAGTTAGTGCTGGGCGTTGTAAACCGATTCCCGAGGTGGTAGAACCGTCGAACAAAATATCACAAATTACGCCGTAAGATAGGCCAATGCAAGCCGTTTCACCAAATACTGTGCATCGGAAATGTAGGCCTACTAAATAATAAACTCACAATACAACGAAATCGTACAACGAAAATCTATCGCTGTTTGAGTTAGATTTGCGGGAATTTGGGATAAAAACACCTTTACTACAGTCATGGCGAAGAGCTTATAATGGTAGTACCGTGTCGCCTCCTTGTGAATGATATAAACTTGTGTTGCAACGCGAAATCGCCAAAAAATCCATAAAACCCCATATTTTGGCGTTCAAGGTCATCCAAGGTCATTGAATTCGGCGCCAATCGAAAGCCAGTATACCATTTCTTATTAGTGATTAATAGTAACCTAGGCCCTATCTCGCACCGCTAGCCTACTGAGATACAGCGACATATTTTCCAAAAATCGCAAATTTTGCTCACCCCCTCTCATTTAGCGTCCTCGTTCGGGGTGACCCACTTTGAATTTATGGAAAAGCTTTACGGTTCCTGAAACTAGAATCTTTCAGGCAGCCGACAGTGAAGATTTGGTGATTCTAACTTGTACCGCTTTTGACTGATCCACCCGTGTGACAGACAGACGGACAGACGGACGGACAGAATTGCGATGGCTAAGACGCGTTGAAAGCAGTAGCTGCTTTCGCGCGTAAAAACTGCTTTTCAGTCTGACCATAGTAGCGTGGCGACCGACTGATGACTTGCAACTATTTCAACGGTGGTCATAAACCATACAGCGCTGTATATGCGTGAAATTCTGCATAAGGGTGAGTATACGCCTACTATACGGAGCGACGATTTAGATACGGAAGCGGACACGACGAGGGACACTGACACCCCAGTAGACGCGCCATCTCTCGGCGAAACCATCTCCGCAATCCGCAAGCTACGTAATGGTCGAGCCGCAAAACCCGACGGTATAATTCCACCAGAGCTCCTCAAATGCGCAATCGGTCCCATATCAACAGCCTTGCATACAATTTTCAAAGAAGTTTGGAGGACCGGTCACATTCCCGCCGATTGGAGGGATGGCATCCTGACAGCAATATACAAGGGAAAGGGACCGAAAACAGAGTGTGGCAGCTACAGGCCAATCACCTTGTTGTCCGTACCGGGAAAGGTTTTTGCACACGTTCTCCTAGCTCGCATTCAGCCTCTCCTCGACACTTTACGACGTCCAGAACAATCCGGATTCGTAGCAGGCCGATCCACAATTGACGCCATCCTAGCATTACGATTGCTGTCGGAGATACATCGCGAGTTTGATCGGCCCCTGAACGTCGTGTATCTCGACATCAAAGCCGCCTTGGACTCCGTCGACAGACTTGCTCTCCGGAAGGCTCTGCGAGGTCGGGGAATTCCGGACGTCCTACTGGACCTCATCATTGGGCTTCACGAAAACACCTCTGTTCGTGTCCGCCTTGGAAAGCAGCTGTCAACCTCGACCTAACAACCTCCGGCGTAAGACAGGGCTGTGTTCTCGCCCCAGCACTCTTCTGTGTGGCTATCGACTGCATACTGAGACACATGAAATTTAGACCTGGAATCACCGTTGGGCCTGATCTCTTCACCGATTTAGTATACGCTGATGATACGGCCTTCTTCGTCGAATCACCAGTTTCTGCCGCTACATGCCTCTCGAGCTTCGCGGAAACAGCGTCAGCGTTCGGCCTCCATGTATCGTGGCCAAAGACCAAGACCCAGAACCTGGGGTCCGGCCCCCAACCTGACACAATATTTGTCAATGGAAACAACGTAGACGCTGTCTCGGACTTTGTATACCTGGGAAGCTCTCAGTCATCTGACGGCCAGTGTCGTCCGGATACACGGAGACGTATCGGCTTTGCCTCTGCAGTAATGTCCTCATTAGACAACATTTGGAAAAATAGACGACTATCTCTCTCTATTAAACTCCGTGTTTACCTTGCCCTGGTACAGTCAGTGCTCCTATACGCGTCCGAAACTTGGACCCTCACAGTGGCAGACAGCAAAACACTAGATGCATTCCACATGAAATGCCAGCGTCGCATCCTAGGTATATCATGGCATCAATTCGTGCGAAACGAAGAGATTGCCGCTCGCACTGGTCTCCCTTCCCTATCGACCACCATCTGTCGCCGTCGCTCAGCCATCTTTGGACACCTAGCGAGGCTAGGCGATGAGGTACCAGCTCATAAGGCACTCCACAGTTGCGTCAGGTTGTCTCAGGGACGCCTCCCAGACCCTACATGGAAACGTCTTCCCGGTCGTCCGCGTGGCAGGTGGATAGACCAGCTCCGAAGAGACAACTGCCCACCTGCTGATCAATGGAAGCTGGCTATCAAGAGCGGTCACGGTGGAAGAGCGACGCTACGGTCTCATGACTACGCGACTACCTAACCTGACCTGACCTGAATATGCGCCGCAGTTTAAAATCGACAAAAATTTACCGACATTCGCTATTTTGGGTGTTTAAGGTCGTTTAAGGTCATCGACGTTATACCACCAGGAAGCTTAATTGTCAGCACTGTTGTCAGCACAGCACTGCTTGTGATGATAAGCAGCAACCGTTTTCAATGTTAATGGCAGACGCATCTGGTTAAAATGTGCACTTGATCCCGCTTAGCGTGCCACGTCATCCAAATTTTCACTATTAGGCCTAATAAACCTATAAGACGAATGTGATTATGCGGATTTTTTGTTGATTAGCCAAAAATTGATAATGTAAACTTCGTCGCAAACTTTCATACCGCTGCCATCTTGCCAAGTATGTGAAAAATTTACCGCTGCGGCACTTCAGTTTGGGCCACCCAAGTAATTTCATGCAAAGAACGAAGTAACTCGGTAAAACGCGAAATCGCCGACGCTGTTTCTTAGGCCTAATGTTACTTGGTGAAACACAAATCGTTTTCCATAAATTGAAAGTAGGCCTAACTGCATGTTTTGGCTGGGGTTCGACCCCCAAATTTCCCCTTCTTTTTTCCTTTTCCTTTCACTTCTGACGTAATGTGTTTTTGGTCCCACTTAGTGTACTTACCAAATGTCATCTAAATCCGTTTAACGGTATAAGCACGGCACATGAATATGTGACAGACGACAGAATGATGATAGTCAGACAGACAGACCACGCTAATGAGAAACGTGTAGCTATAGGCCTAAGCGTGTAGACTTTGTCCCAAAAATATCCCCCAACATTTTTGACTATAACATAAAAAGTTATCAGATATTAATAATTTTGATGTGAATATTTCTGACACAACTTAACGTCAAATGGCTGTTTAGTTTCGGACCTCATCCACTGTCTGTTTTTACACTACCTAGGCAAAGCAAACCGAGCGAAATAAGCCTATGCGTTGAAATGAAAAAAAACTACATTATCAGTCGTAACTTAAAGAAATATTATTAGACGTTAATAATTTTTGGCACAAATATTTCTCACACAACTGGCTATTAAAAACTGTTTAATATTCTACTTCACTCAACGTCTGCTTCTGCACTACCTGGGAAAACAAACCAAGCAAAATACGTGTCAAAATAAATGAAACGTTAATAAATTCCAACCCCCCAACAGCCAGCCAATTACAGGGTTTGATTGTTCGTTATTTTGATTAAGTAATTATACCGCATTGGATGCAAATGTAAGCCCCTAATATTTCGTTGCTTCAGTTTTCCGCAGGTAGTGCAGGAACAGACATAAGGTAAGGTAAAAAAACTGAAGGATCATTTAGTGGCCAGTTGTCTCAGAAATATCTGTACCAAAATTATTAAAATCTGGTAATTCTTCTTTAAGTTACAGTCGAAAATGTTCGGGATGCATGTTTTTGGGACACAGTGATAACCGCTTGCGCTGCAAAAAGCGATTTCGCACGAAATGGGCGTGCATTGTACGTGGCGTTTACGTCGCCAGTCGCTACGCACCGTTGAATTCAACATCAAGTTCGCCCTACAGGTCGCTGTACAAAACGTAAATCACTTTTGTACAGCGACCTGTAGGGTGGATTTGATATTACGTATTGCGCTATAGCAATGAACTGCTGTTGCATAAGCGATGCGCATTGTAAACCGGATAAAACATTTTTGACCCTTCACAATCTCCAACGTTTTCAGCTGATCTTTCTGAAAGTCAGAACGTAGAAACATGTCTGTGCGATCAGTCCACACACGAAATTAAGTATCAGCCACATGGTGGGCGAAAACCCTTAAATGCTGCCTTCTTCAGATCGACTGTTCACCAAGTGTCGCTGCGGCGGACAGTAAGTAGGCATAATCACAGACGTGTGGAAGTTGATAGGACCCCTTGTCTCGTTTCATCAACTTGTCTTGTTCTTTCCTGATGTGTAGGCCTATCGCTTCCGTGATCCATCGGGCCATCCTATTACTTTCTCCGTGGATCACCTTGGCGCGGTCCCAGACGCGGTTGAGAGAACTGGCGTGGTCTGTGACCACAGACTACGTAACTTGCAAAGTTATCGTTTCAACCTATAAGTTTATTCAAAGACTTCCGGGTGCTTCGTTTTTATCCACGTTGAGTAAGACGATCAACGATTATGCCAAAAAGTTTGTCGATCCGTGTCTGCTTGTCGGTTGTACTCAGAGTCTCAAAAAATATGAACTATGATTACGAACGAGAGTCTGATCGACATTTTGTGGAAGGGTTGATCATGAGTTTATTCGTGACCCAATGAGAAACTGGTTAGAGTTTGGCGGCGATCCGGAGTCGTTTGTGAATTCTGTGTCACTGTTAATGATTTTTTTACTATTTGAAAATTAGTTGGCAACTTGCAGCAAGTTACATGACCGATTTTATAGAGGAATAAAGATTGGAGAACTAAAGATCAATCGATCAGATTTCGATGGCGACTTAGATTAGTTGCTCTCTGTTCCTTGTAGGAAAACATGGCGAAGATGTCGTTGATGCTTCAATTGCTGAGTCTGTGTCTGGTAACCATCATTCAAGTGACGTCATCACAGCCCACTTTTGACGTCACTGAGCAGGACAATGACGTCTGCAGCACAAGTGGACAAACTGACAACGTCCTGCCAGTTCTCAGTCAGCTCGTGACGGTAAATTCCCATTTGCAGACTGCCGTGTCTCGACTAGAGACCGGTATGACACAGTTGCAGACTGCCGTGTCACAGCTGCAGTGACGTCACTGAACTGAAGGCACCGCACACAGGCAATGTGGCGAGTGTCGCCATCGCCACTTATATGTTTTTATTTTATTTTTCGATTGTTTTATTAATAAAATTTGTGCTTTCAACTGTGGCCAGGTTAGTCCGGCATACCGACACTAGAAGTTTATTTTTCTTTCTTTTACTGGCCGTCTCATTTCAACGATGCGTGGTTTATCGCGAGTATCCTCATTATTCGCGAGCGTTCTCACCTCCTCACTTTATTGTTTATCGCGAGGGTCCCCACTTCTCGTGAGGATCCTCATTCCTCGCCAGTATTCTCACCTCACCTAGTTGTTTGTCGCGAGGATTCTCACTCCTCGCGAGCGTCCTTGCCTCACCTCATTTCTTGTGAGGATCCTCACTTCTCGCCCCCCCCTAAATCCGGCCCTGTTGGGAGATGTAGCATCAGTTGAAGACCGTGCAGAGTCGCTGCCACCGGAAGCTGAATCTGTCGTCGACGATGTGAGAAGAGAGAAACTTGTAACCCAGTTTTCGGTTCATAGCGCGTCCGATGATCTACCGACACGGGCGGGGCAAGCTGGAGACGCCACTCAACCAAGCGTCTGTACGCCCTACGACCCAAAGGTTGCCCAACAACCGACAACATTAGGGCGTCACGTTGCAGTAAGATAAGAATTTAATCTAAACACGTGTAAAAAAACTATATTAGGGTGCTCAAAATGTGTTTAAAATGAGCTACTGAAATGGATTCAAAGAAACTATGTAATACGTATTGTATAAATTGATCAATGCACAACTTTGTTTTGTTCACTTGTCTGCAACTGCTGCTGACTTGCGAGAACGTCATTAAAGCACGCCTCGTCCCGGCTTATCGAATTGTTTTGATCGTTACTGATGTGCCTGGCTTCTATGAACGATCTACCTTTTACTGTGTTACTTTCTTCGTCAATCACACGGTCCAAATCTGCATGTAGGTCTAGCCTATGTCAAAATCATGAAAGTATATTTATTATTTGCTAGAAGTGATTATTTGCTACAAGTGATCTAAAACCCTGTCTGTAATATTAACAATTAAGCATATTGTTAGTTTGCTGATGATACCACATAAGCTTGTACCAAGAGAACGACAAAAGCCTATCAGTAAAGTTTCAACATTCTGTTGCTGGGACGAAGATATTCACATGATCATTTATCTTGAGAAAACTAAAAAAATTCTTAGGCCGTTTGCTCGCCCATCCACGTGTTGTGTATAGTGTCGGCTAAGTGCCACACTTCGAAGTAGGCCTAACATAAAATTTGACAAGAACGTTATAACATTTTGGTTATCTGTTCACAGCGTTGTTACTTGTTGAAATGCTGAAAAGGGCGAAGTTTTTACGCGCGAAAGCAGCTACTGCTTTCAGCGCGTCTTAGCCATCGCAATTCTGTCCGTTCCTCCGTCCGTCTGTCCGCCGGTCTTCACCACCGGCTGCCTGGAAGACTCTAGTTTCAGGAACCGTAAAGCTTTTCCATAAACTCGAGGGGGTCACCCTGAACGAGGGCGCGAAATGAAAGGGTGTGGGAAAAATTTGCGATTTTCAGCCAATAAGTCGCTGTATATCTTAATAACGGTGCGATATAGGGCCCACATGTAGGTTACTATTAAGCACTAATAAAAAGTCTACACTGGCTCTCGATTGCCACCAAATTTAATGACCGTGAATGATCTTGAACGCCAAAATAGGGGTTTTACGGATTTTTTGGCGATTTCGGGCTGCGAGACATATTGTAAATTGCAATGAGCAAATTGCAATGCAAATTGCAGTGAGCAAATTGCGCCGAAACCAATTGAGATTGACGTAGAAAAGCTGCGTATGAAATTGTCAGCATTGACCGTACATTTCATCGGTCTAAATCACGATTTTCTAGGTTCAAGGAAACCTGTGCACGATGGCATCAAAGAGCGGTACCCACGAAAAAGTCGTTATTTTACCGCTGTTAATCAGTCTTTCGTGAAAACGGTTGCAGATAGGCATGGGCATGCTACCTATCACTACGAGCACTAGTGACGAGCTTTTCAGTTGTATCAACATCGATGACTTTGAAAGACCCTGAAAAGTTATTATTTACAACAATATCATCTGCTTTTGTTTACAAACATCAAAAATGCATAAAAAACTAAATAAAAATTATTTTTGTATGAAAATTAATAAAAATTGTTTCAAAAGATAATTTTTTTGTACAGGTATTATAAAGATTTTAGTCATTTTTGAAAAAATATGTTTCACATAGTAGTGTAGCGACACAATTAAAGTGTAGTGGGATATTTTAACAACTATACTTTATTGTTAATGACCCGCAGTATGTGCCAGTGAAAGAATTTTAGACATCGGTCAATATTTGGCGAAAATATGGAAAATAACAAAGTGAGACGTTTTTTGGGACACAGCGTAGTTTGTGCTATTGTTATTTGTATGTTCTGTATTTTTTGTGCTTTGTCATGCCTGAGGTGGATTTCTTAGCAATGACCTAGCTGATAGCTAAATTTGATGCTACAGATTCAGCTCGCTGACTGTGCGCGTCTTATAAATTTCTATATACGAGCGTATTATTATTATTTTTAAAAAAAAAATTTAATACCCTTCAAAAGAAGGGTTAAAACCAAAAAAAGTAAAGTTATAAACTAATCCATGGATGGCCAGAGGTCTGAACACGTGAAGAAGATGTCGTGGAGGATGACTGCGTTAAATCGTTGCACTGTGACCGAAAGTCTCTGAAAAAGAAAGGCTGTCTGTCGCCAGTCACGTGATCACGTGTCCAGCGGGTTGACCAGGAAAACACGATTGACTAGGCCTTCTACTCCGAGCTCATCCGTGGAGCTCGGTGGCCGAGTGGTTAGAGCGTTGGACTCAAGTCAACTTCACCAGAGCGAGAGGTCCTGGGTTCGATCCCTGGTCGGACCCCTCAAAATTGCCAGGCCTCATGACAGTCACGTGATCACGTGTCCAGCGGGTTGACCAGAAAAACACGATTGACTAGGCCTTCTACTCCGAGCTTAACCCCGGGAACATAGAAATTCTGGCTTGAAAACCGGCGGGGCGCTAGTCCTTCACCAGTCCTCACTCAGGCATAAGGGTAGCGGTCAACGGCTTCTTCTTCGAGGAGGGCGGATGAACTGCGCCTCGTTGGTGCGATGGTCGAACGCCAGCGGGAAGCCTCTGTCAGTCCCTAAAGAAGGGTCGGTCAGATGAGTGTCGATGCGCTGACAATAAAGTAACAACACGAATGAAATCTGATGCCAATACAACCGAATGAAAGAACGTGCCAACTCGGACGTCGACCGGTCAAACAAGGTCCGCGATACCAGCTGAGCAATCGGGGTTGGGTCGATAAGTCAGCTACCGAAAGAAAACTCAAACCATGCGCACATATGCTTGCAGTTGGAACATGGAATGTGCGCACCATGTGGGCACCAGGCAAACTTGAACTGCTGGAGAATGAAATGGAAAGATATCGCTTTGATATACTAGGATTGGCTGAAATGCGATGGACTGCATCAGGAGAGATGCACGGCTGTAAAGTTATCTGGTCAGGAAATGAACAAAAGCATGAAGCAGGCGTCGGGTTCCTCCTGAGTAAGCGGGCCCGCGAGGCACTACTTGGTTATAAACCAGTAAGTGACAGGGTTATGGTTGCAAGATTCCAGGCACGGCCGTTTAACATGTCTGTC
>Ga0209367_1013945_pt1 | contig 10266 bp, 4 predicted proteins | sample WorMetLIZISLAND2_FD_187412 | JGI IMG/M metagenome (GOLD analysis project Ga0209367, IMG submission 187412) | Marine gutless worms symbiont microbial communities from Max Planck institute for Marine Microbiology, Germany - Olavius geniculatus... ...
GAGTCTCGATACTTTCAAACGTCAGCTGAAGACATACATTTTTGCGAAATATTGATGACAAAATGTATTCAGCGCATTAGAGATCTTTTTGAGTATGCGCTATATAAATTTACACTTTACTTTACTTTACCTTCGTAACACGTTATGCGAACATACAGTCATGAGTCTCAGGGGCTTGTCTATCCGGATGTCATGCGGTAACTTGTCGCCGGGGCTTGTGTGTCCGAATATGCGCAGAAGCCGAGAAAAGACAACACGCAGGGCGCGTCTCGCCAGTTGCGATGTCAACGCCACTCTGCGGCTGATATCTGCATCGACTTTGCAACACGCACATATTGAGCATCAACTTTCCTTTTTCTCTGGTAAGAAATGTCTCTGTTATTTCAGCTTTTCTTTACAACAGTTTTTTGATAATCTTTAATGCACCGATGACGGATAACAGTATCAAAAATCGTTAGTACTACAAGTAGACATAAACTTATCTATAGATTATAGTAGGCCTACAAAACAAATAAACTAACACTAAATTAAAAAAATAAATATTTAACAGAATTCTAAATAATTATTAGTGCATGCATGCACCACTTAAACTTGTGCCTGGATAGATAAAGGTCAATTAGAAGTCAGTTGTGTAACAGCATTGTAGGCTAAAACAGAATACAAGGCGGACAGTGACTAAGTCGGAAATTCAACCGGCTGTCAGCAGTGCGACGACACTCGCAACAAGCGTGCCTGATGCACGAGAAACAGATTCACTATAGTAGCAGGAAATTGCGGCAGTGTTAATTGAAATTCCAAACAGGACCGCCGTTTGTGGTCCGTGATACCACCGGTCATCAAATTGATTCCGCTGCATCCGTCTCGTTGCTGTAAACCTGGCACTGGCCGAAGACGAAGAGTAATCTATGCAGCTTAATGGCATGCATCCAGACTTTGTTCCGAAATTTATTTCAAATTCTGTTTGTTTCAGAAATGACTTCGAAGCCAGCACTTTCAAGGTCAAGGCCAAAGCCAGTGGTTTTCGAGACGTCGAGGCCATGGCCATGGCTAGACTTCTTCGAGGCCAAGGCCAAGGCCACGATCACGATTTTCTTGTCATCGAGCTGTCCTTAAAGAGGTCAGTCCTCGAAAACCCCATTCTTGATTTATTTGAAAACGAGGTTTGCATTCGATAGGTATTTTAAAACTGCTAAAAGTCACTGGATTAACATTAAACGTTTTTGCGCATTTGCGAATAATTTACGGACTGCGACACCGAAAAACACGATAAGCGTATTCAAAAAAACAAAAGAAACTAACTTAATAACTGCTAACCAGCTCAGTTTGTTGCGCAGAAACGAACATAAAAGTAGCCTATCAAATTTTCAAATAGACAACAGCTAAAAAAGAAAATTGATCAGTTATTTAACTATCATCATAATCCGGCTTATTTCAGACGCACAGTCTCAAAGACGCAGCAAAAAAATGTAGGCCCACACCAAAAAATAAAGAAAACATTTTATTCGCTTCAAAAGTGTGCCAGGTTGTTTATTTACAATAATAACAGATGTCATGTCTATGCAAATTAATTTCGAATTATTACAGCGCGTGATCGACTTGTCATCAGCACGCACAAAAGCTTGAACAATCGTCAGTTGATGTTTTGTACAATGTCGTGATGTTCAATGCTGTGACAGACGTTTAGCAGGTGTCGTCGCAAATTATCGTTTTGACGTCTGACGTCATAATCAAATGGCGTGCGCCAACTACACGCAGCGAAAAAACCTACCGGTAAACTAAAAAATAAATTTCTTATCGTTGAACAAATTTATCGCTATAATATGTGAGCGCTTTATGGTAATTATAAATACACAGTTTTAAAACTTGCAAAATTATTTCAAGAGGTTTTATATACATAAGGCTGTAGATTAATTTGCATGTCTTTATTACAAATTTACTAGAATTCTCGTCAGACCGCTAAGTTGCTAATTTGAGCAACAGTGACACGTTTAGAAAAAAAACAATTTATTCAATGTTATAGCGTGCTCAAGCTTCTTCGTATACAAGTGACAATTTGGCAGTGTTCAGCTGCACTGTAAGACCAACACCAGACTGCAATCAACAGTTAGGAAACTTATGGCTGGTGAGACGTGTCATGATCATCAATCTCCGAGGAAGATTATTTCTGGCCGAACACGTCAGCTGGTGATGCATTCGCAATACAGCCAGTAGCCGATCAAGAAGCGGTCGAGAGAGAAAATTCGATCGAAAGCTGCAACGATCAATAAGACAAATGAAAGAAAGGACGTAATGCCATGTCGAAACTAGTAGCAGAGCAAGACTTGGCCACGTGGCTGATACGCACGATCGATATACTAGGCAACTTAATCAAGGCAACGTGTCTTGATCGTTCCTCAGTTTGTCTGTCGGTCTGTCCCTGTGCTCGTTTAGCTGTACGTCTGTTTCTGTCTGTGCAACCGGTTTACGGCAAAATGTCACGTACGTAAGTCGGATACTCATTCCTTGAAGGAAACCAGTGATGCTATAAAAGCGTTCGTAAGTAAATCCAATGAATAATAAAACACCAAGTAACGAGAAAACGAGGTAGTTGCGACTCAATAGTCATTAAAAACTCAAGTTAACGTCTGCGTTTTTCTTAGTTTGTTCGTCCAACCAACTCCTGTCACAAAGGTTATGTTTCATGGGTGTCTGTACGTTCGTCTTTAAGTTAGTCTGTTCGCAAAAATACTCAAAACGTTGTAAACAAATTTCACAAAATTTTAAGTAGTGGTTTTGATCCGAAACAGTAAAAATGAGTTTGCTATAGGTCAAAATCCTACGACCCAGATAGGCCTCTATTTTTATTAAATTTCTCACTCCTGTATCGCAACAGGGCTATTATAGGAAATACTCGCTTCAGTAAACACGTTGGACCAGAAGTTAGATAGAAACATATCCTTTGAAACAATGACGGTGACGAGGATAAGCCAGCGACGTTGTAGTTTTACGTCACTTTCCGCCGTCTACAAATTAACGCGCAGACTGACTGAAGGTTACTTCAATTATTAACTACGAGCGGCGCTGAAACAAGCACTTGTCGAATAAGTCTAGCGTCTGCGCTGTGAACTCCTGCCGTCATGACGACCTTACCGTCCCAGTCACATAGGCCTACGCACAACCAGCTACGGTCCTTGTAGCGATTATAGATCGATAATTCGACCGTTCTTTTTTCCCCAATTCCGAACCGTATCCTTAACTCGAAACCTAACGTCAACCCTAACCCTAACCATATCCCTAAGTGTAACGTCAACCGTAAGCCACTACATTACCACAACCCCATTACATGACAGTCGACATCAGATTATCAAATCTTTGGATTGTCAAACCCTTTGATTATCAATACATTACCCTCTCAGCTTCGCCATCGCTGGACCATCCACACGGAACTCGCTGACACCGGCACCGCGACGCATCTGCCAACTCATACTTAGGCTATTCCGTCGGTAGCTGAAAACAGAACTGCCCAACAGAGTATATACACTACGAGGCACGTGACTGTGTTCAGCTGTTGCAGCGAGTGAACATTAAGTCGCATATGCCTATAACGGCTCATCATCATCTCTGTCATTAACATCAAGTAGGCCTATTTCTCGAACGCGAAGATAGCTTATGAAGTAAAACATCAAGGCAATAACATCAGGGTCGACAATTGAGCCCCCATCTTTTACCGTGTTTCGGGCTCAACACTTCGAGTCGACACGCAACCCAGTCATGTATGCGAGCGTCAGGAAAGTGAGCGCAATATCAGCAACGCAATACAACACACAAAAACTGATATTATTTAATTGTAATCGTCGTCAGAACGCTACAAAGGTGGCATATACAGTCCTAAATACCAAACAGTCTGCCATGCATGACAGTAGACCTACGAGTACTTACGGTAAAAAAGAAAAAAATAGCACTACGCCGATATTAATAATGATCTGTAGGCTAGAAGCCCTATAGAGCGAAATGTGTCAATCACAGCCAGCGGCAGAGGATTGACGAAATGTTACGGTTTATTAGAGGCGCTTATTTAGAGTCTATTGAATTATTTACGTATCAATATGCTGCTTTATTCACAAGCGGCTTCATTACGCAGTGCGTTCTCTTTTCTGCTTCTATGAATTCGCCCGCAATAAGTGTCCACTTTCCCTGTTTTGCGTGCTTACATCAATGTCGCTGCTAGTTCTCTCGTCCCAGCGTCAGTCGCCTTCTGTGCACGCTCTCCATCTCACGACAAGATATCCATAAATAACTACATAGACATCTGTTACTGACTATAATATGAAAAGTCTCAAATATACCGCTGTATAAAACATAATTCTAAAAACTGCCTGCGAGTTTTACAGCGTTATCAGCACTGGACGTCGGTTGCCACGGCAACTACAGGTGCGCTGTGCAATCAGACTACATAGTTACTACATACAGGTGAATCTCACGAACTGCCGACAGCCACATGTAAGTCTGACGTCAGCTTTACACTGACTGCTGCAGTGTTAATCTAATTACATTTGTTGTACTCTGCTGTTGCGCTGCCAATGTTAATTACCGCCTAACGCGATTTCGCCAGTGTATAATAGCGAGACAACTTACGGATGGAAAACGTCACCGAAATCGGTTTATCGATTCAAACAAGTTTAAACGCCATGACAAAAATGAAAAAAAAAATAAAAAGTATTCATACCATTCACATAAATTATTATAAATAGCCACGTTTTTAAGATATTCAGACATTTTTTTCTGTTCAATTTAGCGTTTATTGTTGCCTTACCTTACCTTACCTCCAGGGTGGACAGGCTCTTACACCTGCCCAGCGCTGAGGCCGTATCAGTTCGGCCCAATGCGCATCCCCGAATAACCACAAGGTTACAGGTAGCGGCTATAAAGCCGTAAACGGCTGTGAAGCCAAAACCAGCACAAAAGCACTGGTAACGTGCAGCAATCTGCTCTCACGAGTTTGGTCAGCTCTTAGTTGGCTCCTCGCCTCCAGATTTTAGAAATTTTTCGAGTCATCGGTGTAAAGCCCCACCACCACGGCAATGTGGCTAACCACGGTGGGGGTTTATTGTTGCATGCAATCTATATTTCATTCTGGCTCCTATACTTTAATAAAACTTTTGTTGTGTTCTGTTACGTACTATACATAGCAAGGAATATGCAAAGACAATCTGCGGACTGTCGTCTTCCCGGAAGCTGATAGGACGGCGTCTAACTCTGTCCGGCGCATGCCTCGCCAGACTCGTCGGTTATCTTTTTCAAATTTGAATTTCGTTATTGCTATTTGTCACGAACTTAGTGGACAATAGGTTTATGACAAATCGACAACATCTTGACATGCCAAAATGTTGTAAATTTATTGTAAGCTTTTGACTTGGTACGAATTTGTTTCACATGTTGTCGTATACCGCATTTCGCACAAGAAAATCTACAACATGACAAAGTAAGTGGCGCTTATGCTTCATGAAACTTTCGTTCAAATTTCAGCTTGAACTGAATAGTGATTAGACGCTCCATTAGCTTGCAGCGTGCGTCCAAATCACTCGAGACGCCACGGACACGGACAGAGGAACAAAAGAAACGACTCATATGCGAATCAAGTAATTATTCTCAGTAGACAACTTGGACTCTTTGGACACGCGACGAGAAAGTACAAAACATTGCGAGAAACCCTGCAGAAACGTCGCCAGTATAGAGCTGTTATACACTCGACGCAAACTCACAGCACATTGAAGCCGGATGCATGACTGCCTCTCGACGCACGCCGATCGCTTACATAAAGAGGCACTCGTTCAAAAGGCCCGCTAAAAGCGCGTCGCAGTTCCTTCTGTAATCGAAGAGAGTCCGCAAACAGCTCAGAGATAGCGGTTCTGTCTGCCGGTCAGACTTTTACACTCAGCGTGTCCGTGTCGACATCATAAACACATTCTTACTGTGTTTTCTCGTGTAGCATATAGTCACATCATTCGTATATTTTCACATCGAATGCTTTATAAAACACTCGCAGAGCTATAAGAAAAACACGGCTGTCCAGCAAATTTTGATGTTACTGCTAGAAAGTGTTCAGATAAATATGCTTGCAAAAGCGGCGCTCGTTACGTAAAACTTATGCAAATAAGACTGCGCAAATAATTGAAGTCGTCTACAATATACTATAATTTACTATAAGGCAAAAGCCAGTGCGTTTGCAATAGACATCAAGTGAAAGTCGTAATCTTTTGGCGTACAAACGGTATAATAAAATAGACAAGCGTGTACAGTATGCCTGCATAGCGTACACGCAAGATTTCGCAATAAAAGTTGATTTTATGTTTCCTTTTATCTTTTCCCCGCTTCTTTCTCCTTCTACTCGCTTCGCTCCCGTGCTCTTTTATTCACCGATTATATTGCTTAAGATTTTAGTATTAACAATTGACGTAAATCATATTGTATTGCCGATGGCATGACAGAGGCGAAACATTCCTAGTTCAGGCAATGTTTTGTCTTATTGCTTGTCGTGCTGCGTTTTAATCGTGTGGCGTGCCATAACGTCACCACAGTTTAGTTTGCATTCATTGCCATTATAGTCTATTCACATTGGTTCCGATATCATACTATGTGCTAAGCCAATATAGCAGGACAATTTGGGACTTGATTGAATAGCGTCGAGCGTACTGCAAGAACTTTCAGTAGAATGCCTACAGTGTATACCTCAGACGAATTCATGCAAGCACTACACTACACGCTGTATATGACAGTGCAGCACGGTAGTGCTGACACTGTTGTAAGGCTGATGAGCGTTAAGTATAGGAAATGGCGTTTGGGGGTTCTGTTACTCCGAAACCCCTTAACAATCGATTTTCAAAATGCAGATTAACAGACAGCGCGCCTACCGTAGCAAATTCAGTGGGTTGTGTGGACAACGTGTCGCTAGATGCACGACTGTAATGTGCAGCTTTTAGAAAGGCCTATGTTTGCCGTTTGAATTTGCGATGCATTAGGGCCTATCGACAAAAAGTTGGAAATCGTCACTTGTACAGCGATGCACTGCAACATATAATGAAAATCACAAAAAATATAACAAAATGCAAGTTTGAAAAAGTTGATAACGTCCTGCGCAAAATCCCGGTGGCGCCGTTTGAAAGCACGAAAATCAAATGAAAGGATAAAAAAAGATCTAAACGCACTGCGAGTGGAATTTGACGCGTCTTTCAGCAATGCTTCGACGTTGAAAAACATTTCTTTCTGTTGTGAATTTTCGTCGAACGCTGCCTGCCACAACTGCCGGTCCGGGTACCTGTACTTGAACCGTAGCAACAGTTTTTGGTAAATGCCTTCCATGATAAAGAACTGGGTGCTTTTTCCGAGCCGGCGACTTTCGAGGTGGTTGTGATACATCATGCCGGTGATCGTCCAGTTGTAGTCGGAGAACAGAGAAGCGATGGCGACACCGAGCTTGTCGTAGGAGCCTGAGATACGCGTCAGCAGCGAATATTCGGATTTGTCACTGAAGGCGTGAACCAGAGCGCCGCCAGTGATGACCGGCTTGTTCCAGTACGCAGAGAAGCGTGCGATCGGTGCGACGGCGTAGTCACATCCGGGGCCTATGAAAGCATCGACTGACTCGTTGACATACATGTCAAACGCCACCAAAGGTCCGTAGACGTCTGAGCAGCGCGAGTCGCCCCACGTCACTGTGAGGTTGGACACCGCAGCCAGGAAGTCTGTCCTGTTGTTGACTGTCTCCAGCGCGTACTGAATGCCGGGACCCGCCAGCGGTAACGACCACGGAAATTTGTTACGGCGCGGTATGATGACACCGATCTTGAGCGCTCTATCCCTGTGACTCGTTGTTGTCCTCACATCACATTCTGTAGACGTCTGCCCAGACACCGACAGCAGGCACAACAGCACCACCGGCACTGCAAACAGTTTCCTTGTTTCCATCACCGTCGACGTACGAGTAACGACAAAACAAATTCGAGACGCGACTTCGAAATCAGCACAGACTTAGATTATCGCAATTCCAAACACGGCTAAAAGTTCAAATTCGAGTAGATTGACATATGAAGCACCGGGTGAAGAAATCGACGCGTTTGCTTGCTTTCTGTCTTGTCGGTCAATCTCGTCAAAACGTCGCACAGTTCGTGCGTCCGTCGGCCGGACATCTGATGTCTCGCTATCGTGTTGCAGCAACTGTACCTTCACGGCGACTCCACAGCTGACGGATTACGACTGACGCGTGTTGACTGCGCGTAGTACTGCTGTGAGTCAGGCATGAATCGGATAGCGAGCGAGCGAGCGACTTTCGGCTATTTTTGTCCACCGCACGACGCGCATGCGTGGTGACGTCACGCGCACTTGCTGAACGCGCGCGCCAACAATCCGCCGCAACAGCATCCTAACTATTGCAGTCTCAGTTCAGCGAGCTAGGCATACACGAGTTAATCCCAAACAAAAACGTCGAGAGCCAGAGCGGGACCCGCGGAAACATTATGGGGAGTAATTTTTTGATTTTTGTTTTTTTTTCAAATGGCGTGTACTTTATATGTTTGAGCGACGGCGAGGCCCCAAAATGTCGCGGGGCCCGGAACAACTTACTCCCTTGCTCCCCCTTTCGACGGATCTGATTTCAAACCCCATGTTGCGCAACAGATGTCCAATAGTTGCACATGTAGAATGACGTAGGCACAATCTTAACTCGATACATATCGCGGCTATCGCCACGGTCTACAATGTGCTAGGTCTATGCGAGGGTAATGAGGCACAATGGGACTAGGCATATTTAAGGTCTTCCAAGGTCAATGCTTTTCATGTCATTTAAAAGCCAACATGTAATTTCTAGCAATAGCAACCTAGGTTTTGCCTTGCACCGTTTAGCCACAATCCATCCGTGACATACGACAGACGGACAGAAAAACGGACGGCAATCGTGTTAAAGATGCTGTACATCATAGCTGTAGCGCGTGAAAAACATAAAATGATTAGGAGTCCGGCGAAGAATTACGAAACTAGTGCACAAAAGGTAAGCCTGTTTGTTTCGCGTCTACAACCACACGTTACATCATCTCCTAATTTTAACTAAATGCAGTCTGCATAAATCACTTCACTCTATTTGCTTTGCTCCATACACTAAACAATATATATCGCTCGTCAATTTCTAGTGAAACGATGACATCCCAATAGTTGCACACGTAGAATGACGTAGACATCCCCTTCCCCTTAAGTCCAAAAAGTTGCCCAAACTTGAAAAAAGTAATACGCTTTGAGAGTAGTCCTCAATAAACGTAGACGCCCCTTCAATCGACTACAAAGCTTGGATTTAATGAGTTCGAATGGCAGGAGTACAGAACGTTATTTAATTGACACTTTCAAGACGGTAGGTGATATTCACCGTATGGCACATTAAGAAAAGAGTTTTTGCGTGGAGTGAGAAGTAGGTCGCTGTAAAAATGCTTACTAAATTTTTACGTGGATTGGACATTAGAAATCATACGTCTAGCAACAGACTGAACAGGATAGTAGGCCTAGATAAGTGGAACTCCACCTAACTGCTGTCTTAACTGCACTTTTATCAATGCATTCAAGACGCACATTGTGAGGTACTTCACATCACATAAAACGCCGTCTAGTGCCATAAAATCTTAGTAGTTGGAACCGGAAACGAAGTAAGCCTAGGGCTAGACCGAGATAATATATACATCTGAGACTAGGCGGTCGTCAATGCATGCGCAATTTTGCCGTTGGCGCATTGTCACTGGTGGTCTGTGAACTCGGTGAACTCCACACGTCCTACCTGCCAACAGTCACTCAGCTGCAGCCCGTGTGTGCAAGTGCGTGTCCTTCACGCTTGAGTCATGATGCTGTCACGCACGCTTAATGCCATGTAGCTTAAACCGCGAGGCTTGGTTGACCACAATGGGAAAACACCACCTTCCGCCGCCTCAGTCGCCTCCTAATTATTAAGCCATAGTTAAAAGCCTAGCAGGGGCGTCGATTAGGGGGAGCTGAGGGGTCTACGGACCCCCCAAGGATTTATGATTTTAGTTTTTTCTCTGTAGATTGTACCTTTGATTAAACGTGAAACAGCTAAAATGTCAACTAGGTCGGTGTACAGCACCCATTCTCAGGCAGAACACGCCGTCGATTACTGCCGTGAAATAAGTACGTTTCAACATAGTCTACAGTGTATTACGCCTCGTTTGTCTCGCATAGTAAACTGTAGACCGTGTTGAAACCTAAACGTAGTAGGCCCCTAGGCCCAGGGGC
>Ga0209367_1013946_pt1 | contig 10266 bp, 4 predicted proteins | sample WorMetLIZISLAND2_FD_187412 | JGI IMG/M metagenome (GOLD analysis project Ga0209367, IMG submission 187412) | Marine gutless worms symbiont microbial communities from Max Planck institute for Marine Microbiology, Germany - Olavius geniculatus... ...
AGGACGCTGTTTGACCTGGTCCATCACCGACGCATTTGACACGAAATCGAACCACCGAATGCCGAGGATTCTTCGCATGCATGACATCTGGAATGCTTCCAGTTTACGCTCATCAGATTTAGTAAGTTCCAGGTCTCTGCGCCGTACAGAAGAACAGAGACGACAAGGGCGTTGTACAGGCGCAGTTTGGTGTGCAGGCTCAGTCTTGACTGCCGCCGTACAGATGTTAACTGGCCCATGACGCTTGAAGCGAACCCGATGCGTTTGAGCATTATTACAAGCAGCGTTTCAATGATACAGCCTGTATCATTAAAACGCTACGCTGCTTGTAATAATGATAAATAATAATGTAGCACTGCACTACATGCGCTGCAATAAAATACAGCGTACAATATCATTAAATATCATTAAAACGCTGCTTATTAATAATTATTAATAGCAATGTCATTTTCTCATCATCTCTGAAAACAATATTGCATTTTGTAAATTAAATGCTTTTTTCAACATGCTTTGTGAAATAGCATGCTAACTAAGTAAATTGTATGGTAATCGTTTTAATATTGCTTTTTAAAATAATAACTGCATCATATTTATATTGTCCATACCGTCCATGTAGCTGACTTGGTGTCTTTGCTCTGGTGTTGAAAGGATATTTCGAATCCATAATCTCCTCGATAGGCCGTACTAAATAAAACACCACATATCGTGAACTAGTTGGATTCACCACCGTTTTGCTTATAGTAAATTAGCGATACGATGCATTAGTCGTCCAAATGTATTGATTCAGCATTATTTCTGTTTCTTCTGTGGGCCCTATAATCGAATTTCGAGTGCAACTGAAAAGCTTGTGCGTTATGTCCATATCTTCGCGTTCTTATGTGGCAATTCTGTTAGTGCAACCGTGCCTTTAAGTCCTGCCGCGTACTACAAAAGTGTACACACGAAATGTCGATGATAAACAACGAAGCAACGCGTACATTAGTTCACGTGTTTTAATTTTAGCCCATTGGTGTAACCAGAACATAGAACAAAATTCAGGGTGAAACAGAAAGAGAGGCGTGGTCACAGCAAACGATGTTTACCGATTAACTTAAGCGAACTGTATCAGCAGTTGCACTAAAATAAGAACTAAAACATAAACCGAACAGTTACAAAGCACTGGATGCGTCAGCATCATCATCATCATCATTAGCAGCAGCAGCAGCATTAGCAGCAAGCGGCATTACATGCACCGGCATGCGATCAGCCTATTGCTAATTATTGCCAGATCCGTTAGGCGTCCGTCCGTCTCCATTCTGTGCAGCACGTAAATCCAGTTAATCAGCCGTGCGACTTCGACCATAGCAACGGCGTCGATTCCGGGGCGTTCCAAATAAAAAAAATACCTGGGCAAAGGTATATTTTTGCCTTTTCAAAGTTTCAGCCTTTTCTTGGCTCGTCTAGATGCCCCAAATGCGTTAGCGACAGGGGATCCACCCCAAACCCTGTTGGGAAAATTTACAGCACTCTCCAAGTTTCTAAGGTACTGTACAGGGTAGTCCATAAAAACGTCGCACTTTCCTTTTGTCCATATCTTCGCCAATTATTGACCGATTTTCATAATTCTTTTACTGTCTTACTCTGCCGACAATTTGCAATAACGTAAATAATATGATATATCCCACCACATCATAAATGCATCTCTACACTACCTTGCAAAATATGAAAAAAAATGTAAATGTATAATGATAATAAGAGACAAACATTTTGGTACATAAAAACACTTCAGTCCAACATTGCAGTAAATGGTGTGCATAATACTAAACTGTGTGAGTCTAATGCAGTCTAGTGTCATAGAAATCATTCACCAAAATGTTGGTCTGAAGTGTGTTTTTTTCATTTATTTAAATGTTTGTTACTATCGTTAGTTTTTCTCACATATATATTTCACAAGGTAGTGTAGAAACGCATTTACAGTGGGTAAGTTAATAGTCACGTTATTGCAAATTTTTTGCCAAATGCGCTAGTGAAAAAAAATTGAAAATCGGTCATTAATTGGCAAAGATATGGACAAAAGTAAAGTGCCACGTTTTAATGGATCACGATGTAGTGAGAATAGGCTTGCCGCTCCATTCAGTAACCCCACCCCCGTTATCTGCCTTTAACCTTGATTTTCGGACATTCAAGCCCTTCGATCCTTAGGGACCTGTGTTTTGAGCAACCCGTGTGAGTGAGTGAGTTTATCTCAATTCGCCTCAAGATAAAATTTTGCCCCCCCCCTCTTCAGATTAAGCAGAATTGACGCATCTGATTAACCATACATAAGACGCAGCGAAAACTACTATATTACAGGTACTTTGATGACAATGATGACGACGACGATGATAAACAGATAACGATGCAGGTGTAAGCTAGAATAGACTAATATACAGGTGTGCACACTGCACAGTCTGTGTCATCGTCGTGACGTCACGCACAGTACGCTGCTCACGCTGCTGCTGCTGCTGCTGTTGACTTCACCGATTACTCGACGACATTCCGTAGCGTTTGCTTTCTAAATACTTATCTCCGCCAATCCAGCATAGTGAATGGCAGAGACAATATTTTCATCGGATTTGTCTCTCTCTATGTGTGTGCGTGCATCGGACGTTAAATTTAAATGACAGTATTTTTAAAACGGTTAAAGCTACGTATCTCAAATCTAAAGCGCATGTTCCAAGAAACAGTCCGGTTATGTTATAAGCTGCATATTGTGCAACCATAACCCTGACCTTCGCCGGTTACTTCTGTTCTGCGGGACGCTTGCATCCATTTTTGTTTTCTGTGCGTTTTCATTTTTGAGTTTGCGGCCGTGCGGTACAAACGGACAAACGAACGAATAGCTAAACTACGTGCAAGGCTTTTCAGAACGGACACTATGCACACAACAACGAATACAAAAATAAACACTGAACGTTTACATAATATAATGATACACAGACATGTAACTTACCTGGCCGGCACAGCTGGGATGGGCGGCTGTGTCGCTGACTGCGCCAGCTGGGACACATTCTGAAACAGAGCACAACGCGTGCATCATTATCATCATCATTTAATTCGCTGCACACGTTTCACAATTGTTTTTTTTCTAACGCGATGAAATTTACTATGAATGCAGTGTTACATAAGCATCGGAAGTTTTCAGTGTAGAGTCACGTACGAACGGTCACGCAAGACAATGAACTCACTGACCATCTTGCGTTGAGCGGCGTCGCGCCGGGAGGCAGGGGCGATCGCCTCCTTCCCCCTGTATTTTAGCAAGTCAGAATTTTTTTTTCCTAGAATAAAAGCAATAAAAATCCCCAATTTAAAAAACTCAAAAACAAAATTACAATTTTACGCAGATGTTTGTCGGGAAAATGCAACTTCTTGCTCCCTCCCCTCTTTCAAAACTTTTTAGTCGACGACGTCGCTGCTTGCGTCACCAGTGAAAACACTGAAGAGGAGGGCGATACAAAATCACGATACAGGCTGTACACAGTAAAGTTAAACCTGCAAGTCGTTGTCGGCAGTGTGGTAGGCGGCGGTGGCGGCGGCAGAGGCACGTGTCTGGAACGTCCTGGAACTGACGCCGACGAACCCCGACTGACTACTGCTCGACTGCATCATCACGCTCATCTACAGGCGTATAGTACATAATGGGAGATGTCCGAATGAAATTCGCCAACACAAAAATCACGATATCTTTATAATACATAAATTTTTATACATTAAATTTTTCTTTTTTATTTAGCATACAATATACGTGGTAATCTGTTTATTTTTTGCTACATTTGGTTAATATTTTTAAAAAGTGGTGCAGCATCAGAGTCGATGCTCAATTATCGCTAGTTTCTAACGTAATGTATCGAACTTTTTAATTTCCAACGCTGAAAACTCTGCTGGAGTGCTGAACAAGTTCAATTGGGCCTAGCTAATGTAAAATAATAAGCTGATTGCTTATATAGAGATAAAGTTCTAATCTTTTTTGAAAAAAATTGTACAACTGTTCAGTGCCCAAAACCAACTTTTCGGAATGTCTAAAATTATATTTTGTTTTTTGTAAGTTATTTTATCTATGACCAAATTCGTAATCCTAACCGCAATTATGACTTATGAGATACTGTGACTTGTGTTGGTCTAGTTTTAGTTTAAATTTCAGTCTATCAAAAATTTTTATTGTCGTCGTCAGAAAAAATTTTTCCAAAGATACAAAATTTGGGATTAAAAATCAGGCACTTCAAAATTAAGAGTAAAGTAAAAATTTTAAATACATATTGTCTTTTTTTCTCAAAATATTGTAGTTGTCCCTTCAAAAAATTGCAACTTTTTGCTCCCACACTTTCTTAACTCACGACGCTGAGACTTTCAACCGGCGCGTCACCGAAGTTATTTTGTTGACAGACGACGACGAAATGTTAGCATGCAAACCACCAGTAACCCCTGTCCGTGTCGAAAGCTTACTCACTGTCCTACTGGCCTACTGCATTTAGACTACTGGATAATAAACATGCGCATGGTAATGAAGACTGTTTCTCCGTACTTGGTTCAGTACGTGGCTTATCAATATTCAGCTGAAAGTCTTGCACCTCGTAGCCTCACCGTTCATACAAAATGTGCGATTACAAGCAGGCATAAATTGCATATAAAAAGTACGATAATTGCAATTATTTTTTACGGTTTAGTGTGCACATTTTATAAAAATGACCGCATTTAAAACAGTCGGTTTTTACAATAGCATTTCTGTTTAAAATGCGATTTTTATAATATTGCGGCAACTTTTCGTAGCATGAATAAGTGACGAAATCCCGTTCTGACGTTGACTCTACGGTAACAAAAACGTAAACTTTTTCACTAATTTTGAAAGTTTTTACATTTTTAGGGTTTATAAAAGTTTTCTAAAAAGTTTTTTTTAGTTTTTAATATACAATCAAGACGTGACTTAAATTTTAAGACCCAAAACGAACGTCCTGCATGTGTTACATCGTTCTTCTTAAATAAATAACGTTAAGTTAAAAGTAAAAAAAGTACAATTAAAATATAAACATAAATTTGATTTACATCATTAACTGCACAACAAACAAAAACCTAAAAATCCTAAAAATTAAACGTTTGAGGTTTTCTTAGGTTTCTGAAATCCCACAACCTAGATATTTTCGGACGAATTGTCTATCCTTACTGACGCCGGTGAAGTAGTTAGAAATGTGAAAAAGCAGGTCCGAGTATGCTACATATTACATAGTAGCTTAGCAGAAATATTTTCACGGAGTCTATTCTCTTACTTTATCATAATAATTTTTCGTCTTTTCTTTATATTCTTCTGCTTTGAAAAAAGAGCCGGAAACAAGCTCCGGGCCCCTCAATGACAACAAGCCCCTACGTGCTTCTCAGAGCAGCTTTACCAGTTGGCGCGCCCCACCGATCAGGTGAAAGAATGAAGTAGGTGAGTTGACTGGTACAATAGACTCCAGACGTCTGATGAATGATGCGCGTTATTCTGAATTGATTCATTATTCGTCCATTCATAGCCGGATCAGCGGACCATGAGTTGTCAACCTGTCATAACGTTTGTGTAGTGTAGGCTACCTATACAAAAGACCCCCTCGTGGATAACAAGCCGCTGAATATTTACACTCTTCTTTGATCTTTACTCATATCGGCTGAAGATAATTAGCAGTCAAGCTAACAAGGTCCAAGTCTTACACGATGGTGTCACGGCATACCGACGTTATGTCTATTCTCCGCAGTCACACTGTAGATGGGCATCGTCAGGTAGGCAATATAGGAGGCCTACTGCATGTGTGAAAATTGCGCTTGTGCTACATGACGTTATTGTGTAGTTCGCTACGTTTTTCGCGTTAGCTACGGATTGGGCTGCAGCCGACTGACATCACGATATGGCTAGTTTGCAACTGCTCATCCATAACCCCGCACATGCAGTGTACCTAACGTCAGAACAGTGTAAGGTGAAAGTAAACCCTAGACGAAAGTCCGGCACTTCTTACATAAGTCAAGACTCGTAATCAGAAACGCTTTACAATTTCGGAAGTAGCATCAGACTAGCATGAAGAATGATACCGCACCGCACCATGCGGCCATCCGTTGTCCCGCCAGCCGAGCAAGCAGCAGACGTAACCCACTTAGCTTTCAGTGATGCCGTTTTCGCAATTTTCGGCTTAGGTCATGCGGTAGAAAGCAAACGATGGTGCGTAATCTGTGCGATCTGAGCGTGATTTAAGTACGAAACCTCACTGTTTGGAGTGGTATAAAATCATACTGCGTATAATAATAATCGCTTATCTACTTCAGCAGCTGAGCAGTGCGGTATCTACACCGTGGGCCGTAAAAACGTGCCACTTCACTTATGTCCATATCCTCGCCAATTATTAACCAATTTTCAAAATTTTCACTGGCACACAGTGCAGACAATTTGCAATAATGCGATTATTATATATCCCACCACACGGTAAATGCGTTTCTACACTACCTTGTGAAATATAAATGTAAGGAAAAACTAACGATAATAACAAAAATTTAGGTAAATGAAAAAACGCTTCAGACCAACATTGCGATAAATGATTCGTATGACACTACTGTGTTATACCCACAGAGTCTAGTGTTACCTTACCTTACCTTACCTTACCTTACCTTCGGGGTGGACAGGTTATTCACCTGTCCAGCGCTGAGGCCATATCAGCTCGGCCCAATGCGCAGCAGTCTAGTGTTATACTTATACAGACCATTTATTGCAGTGTTGGCTTGAAGTGTTTTTTTTTAATTTTACCAAGATGTTTGTTTGTTATTATCGTTATGTATGCATATTTCATTGATATTTCACAAGGTAATGTAGAAATGCATTTACCGTGTGATGGAATCTATAATAATCACATGTGCCAGTGAAAGAGTTTTTAAAATCGGTCAATAATTGGCGAAGATATGGACAAAAGTAAAGTGGCACGTTTTTCTGGCCAATCCTGTACACTTTGAGGCATAAACACACCAAATATTTTATAACAACTTAAAGAAGAGTTATCCATAACCGATTTTAACAATTTTTGGTACACATATTTGCGACACAACTGGCCATCAAAAGGCCGTTCAGTTTCCCACCTCACCTAACATCTGCTTCTGCACTACTTGGTAAAAACAGAACCGACAAAATGTGCATTAAAATCAACAAAAAAAACTTTATAAAATTTCATCTTTCCGGGTATGTGGCACCAACAGCCAATCAGGTTTGACTGCCGTGCAGTAGCACGTCTATTAAATAGGCCTATTAAATAAATCAGGAATATTGATGAATTCAAGAAGCAATTGTTGAAGTCTGGATTGGTCTGGAGCTGAACGTTATCAACGAAATAGCAAGTAGGGCTACACATCACCGCTCCAATCAGCCACAGAGGCCTTCACCCTGTAGCCCGTAAGCTACTTCTTATGTTCCACTCCGCTGAAGGTAGGAGACTGAGTTGACCTGAGCACACAGTGGAATAACGCATAAGCATATCGTCACACAGTCTCGGTCACATCAGCTACCGCTGCTGCTGTATGCTGGCAGTGGCTGGTGGCGCCGTGTCGCTAATGAAAGGCACGTGTATCCCCCTGGCGACTACAACAGTTGTACGTCGGTCGGCTGTCGCTGTCTCACCTGAGCATGTCGACCGATCGATTCTTGCAGCGTGACACGTGAACACACGTGCGTCGTACTGCACGCAGCGTGGGCACTGGACACGAACATACCGGGCGACACCTGTTTACTTACTTAGTTACTGACACTACGACAGTAGTGAAACGAGTAACGACACAATTTAACGTGGGCCGAGCAGAGATTTGAAAGAGAATGTACGTATTTGGATCTGGGAGCGGGTAACAGAAAAAAGGAAAAAGGATGATCAGGGGAAAACGCGGAAAAAACAAGAAAAATGAAGGAAGGGGGAATACGAGAAGAGTGCGAGAAAACAAAATAACCCACCATCTCTTTTTCTTGGCAGATCTGAGATAGGCATATAGGCCCTACACAGCTTTTCGTCCCTTGGTCAGCAACCGTTAAGGCCAAAAACAATCTTGCTTTAATGTATGTCACAAGATTTTATGAAAATTCGCACAGTGTCGGTTCAGTCCAGTCAGTCAGTGATGTTGTCTGTCTTCCTCTTCGAAGGTTTTCCTCTCTGCCGTATGCCGCTGATTGAGCCCATGCAGGACAAACAGCTACTGAATAAAAAACCTAAAATATCCGAACACGGTATAGTCTGCAATTTCATACTCCAAGTCAACACAGCTGAGCATTCGCAACCGAGATTTGGGCGAAAAGTGGATCGAATGGATCATATGTAAGATTTTACTGAGTTTAAAACTTTTATTCAACTACTCGAGCTTGTATAGTCTAGCTACCTTGTGTTTCGTAAATTTTTCAACCAAACTGTACAGGTGTATGTTACCCAATAGCTTTTACGCGTGAGAGCTAGCATAGCCATAGCGCGTATTAGCTACGGTAATTGTCTGTCCGTCCGTCCATCAGTCTGTCTTGGTGTCTGTCACGTCCCGATATCGTTTCAAGACCATTTGAGATAGAGAAATCAAGTTTTTGCCGTATGATAGCTAAGTGAATCTAACATTTCGTGACTAAATTTCATGCCGCTGGGTGAAAAAAAGTCCCCACGAACGAGAAAGCGAAAAAAGGCACCCCACTTAAAAGGCGTTATTCTACTGTTATTAGTTCGTTAAACGTGAAAATGATTGCAGATAGGCACAGACATGCTGCTTATCATAACAATGGCGACGTGTTTTTAAGAATGTCAACATCGATGACCTTGAATGACCTTGAACCTTCAAAATAAGGGGTTTTAGTAAATTTTTTGCGATTTTAAGCTGAGACACGCATTTTAAGAGTAAATTGCGCCGAAATGGCAGGAGACAGACCAAAACAACCTGCGCATGAAATTTTCAGCATGGAATGTAGATTTTAGCAGTCCAAGTCCGGACCATCTAAGTTCAAGGAGGTCTGCGCACCAATGGCATAGCAAAGGGGGAGGGGGCAGGGGGCCCAGCCCCCCGATCTTTCAGACAAAACATAAGCATACGTATAAACCGCACAAAATTTGCCAATTTGATAAGTTTATTTTCGGAAAAATAATTAAAATTGTAGCCACCAAATCTCATCTTTTAAAGCTGAAATGCACCAAATTTGATTTCGAATGGGGCTCAGCCCCAGACCCCGCTGGGGAAGCTCACAGCGCTCCCCCACACCCTCTGGCTGGATTTTCAGGGGTCCTACTTCTAACAGAAGGGGGAAGGGGAGGGCAAGGGAAAAAAGGGACGAGAGGGAAAAGGGACGGGATGGAAGGGAGACGAGGCCCCCCAATTGTAATTTCTGGCTACACCACTGCTGCGCACGCGGGTGTCAAAACAGGGGTACCCCTCTAAAAAGTAAGCATTTATCCGCTGCTGGCTTGTCTAGCGTAAAAATGGTTGTAAATAGGCACAGACATGCTGCTTAACATAACAAGCACTGGCGACGAGCTTCTTAGGATTGTCAACATTGATGATCTTGAATAACCTTGAACCCTAAAAATAAAGGATTTGAGTGATTTTCGGCGATTTTGGCTGCAAAAGAGTGAAATGCGACGAAATGGATGGAGATAGACCAAGATTACCTGCGAACAGAAACTGCTGTAGGCTCTCGCGCGCCTCGTAAGCACTAACTCAGATTTCTTGTTAAACACGCGTTAGTTAGTTTATCTAGCCGGGTACCGCCAATTTTATCACAGTAGATATTTAGCACTTCAACGTCAATAACGACGATAGTAAACATCTAATTTTTGACCTACTTTTGCTGAAAAATAGAAACGATAAAATAAGAAACTCTTTTCTCCCAAAAAATCAAAATAATTAATTTCATGTTTTTGCACAGAAACTTTGGCCATTTATTTTTTAGAATGCGAGGTCGGTTGTCGGTCCTCAATCACAGGCGTGCGGTAGCACAGCCCTGTGTTAATAACGACCGGCTAAGTCAAGGGAGAATGGCAAAATTCGACCCCACGCAGATCCGAAACCCCTCAACCGATCGACACAAAATTTGAAACAGGTGATTACGTCTGCGAGACGATCTCCTGTGCAAAATTTCGTTCAAATCCGTCCATTGGGGGCTTTTCGGCAAATGGGTGAAATATAACGAAAATTTTTCTATGGTATATATACCTTTTTTTGTTGACCGACCTACAGGTCAGACCGCCCGGCGGATTTTCACGCACGATGGCTCGGACAACGCGGCCT
>Ga0209367_1013947_pt1 | contig 10266 bp, 3 predicted proteins | sample WorMetLIZISLAND2_FD_187412 | JGI IMG/M metagenome (GOLD analysis project Ga0209367, IMG submission 187412) | Marine gutless worms symbiont microbial communities from Max Planck institute for Marine Microbiology, Germany - Olavius geniculatus... ...
TGGCTCTGCAGATAATACAAACAGGAAAATCTGTCACAAAGCTTATGAGCAGCACTCAGAAACTTCCATCGCTGTAACTCATAGATCAAGTCAAACGATAATTCACCACAAAAATATTGCACCTCTTTAACAGATTCAAAACGTTTGAATTTACGAAAACAGTCATTCCAGCATACACCAAGGTCCTTAATCTTAACAACTGGGAGATTCAGAGCACCAATGCAGTAGGCAGTGGCGTATTTAGGGGGAGGGCCACGGTGCGATGGCCCCCCCTTTGGCCTGACCATGAAAATTTTTTAAGGCGACTTTATATGAAAAGGTGCGTTTTTGCCGTTTTCCAGCAGGAATTGCAAAACTCAACAATGTTTGATGGTCTTTTTTCATACCGATACAATATGCGATTAAAATCGCCATGTGAGATTGCATCTGATATGACGCTGTGATTTTCTGCGTTTGCGAATTTCAGATAAAAATGGGTGAATTTGCGGCTTCCATTGAACGTTCAAAAGCAAAAAGTGTCTCAGCTTCAGGGGGGCTTCGCCCCCTGACCACCCAACCATGTCGTACTGGGCAAAGCGGAGGAAAATAAGAAAAGGAGTACAGAATCATCTTGCATTTATTTCTGAGCAAAATGCCATTGAGAATGATGAGTTGTCAGATTTAGAAAATTCAAATTCTTTGATCACAATGAAAATTATTCCTGTCCAGTACACTCATTACATTCAGACAGTGATCTAAGTGATAATGAGAGTGAGGTTACATGGTATGACGCTGAAAATACAGACGAACCTTCTGAACCCCAATCTTTTGAACAGAATGGTCACAGTAGTGGAGACGAAAGTGAACGCACCACAGACAGTGACACTGAAAACACACGCCAGCCCATCGCACGTTTCCTGAAGGACTGGGCAGCGAAACATAACATACCACGTGTCGCACTGAATGAACTTCTGGCTTACCTACAGCTCTTCCACAAAAGTCTACCAAAAGACTCTAGGACCCTTTCAAAAACGACCACAGACTATGAAATTCGTGCAATACAAGGAGGATTATACCATGATTTTGGCTTGCAGCCAGCATTGATTAAAATATTGAATTCTTGTAAGGCCACTGTAAACCAAACTGAAAATGCTGTTGTGAGTCTGCAGTTGAACATTGATGGGCTGCCTATATTCAAAAGTTCAGCAACATGCTTTTGGCCTATACTGTGTAGAGTTATAAGCCCCGTTGTGACTGAGCCATTTGTTGTCGGATTATTCTGTGGTCAGAGCAAGCCCAGATATATCTCAGTACCTGCACGATTTGGTTGTTGAATTAAAAACCATTGAAACTGATAACATAACTCTAGAAGGTTTCATGGTTCCAATACGTATGAATGTGTCTTGTGTTATTTGTGATGCCCCAGCTCGAGCATTCGTAAAACAAGTTAAGCCATACAATGCATATTTTGGTTGTGACAAGTGCACTCAAAAAGGTGAGTGGCACGAAAAAAACACATTTCCAGTGTTGGATGCCCCATTGAGAACTGATGGTAACTTTGATGAACTGCAGCACAAAGAACACAAGGATGGTGAAAGTCCCTTAGCAGACACTTCACTGGGAACGGTTACTAACTTTCCACTGGACTTTATGCACCTTGTTTGCCTTGGGGTAATGAAACGCTTGATTTGGCTATGGGTTAAAAGCCCAGCTGAAAAGAGCGTTTGTATTGGCCAGCACATGGTTAGTGCAATATGACAATTTGTTGAAATTTCAGGGATTTTTGCCACATGAGTTTGGGCGTAAGTGCAGATCACTTATTGAATTTGAAAGATGGAAAGCTACAGAATTTAGACAGGTTTTGCTATACAGTGGTTCAGTTGCACTCAAAAACAACCTGCCAAAGAGGATGTATGAAAATTTTCTGCTACTGTTTGTCAGCATCTATTATTTAGCAAGTTCTTATCATTGGAAAAGTCATGCCGAATATGCTCATGAGTTGTTGTGTGTCTTTGTTGAGCAGTTTGGAAAAATATATGGTAAAGACATGTTGGTATACAATGTACATGGATTGATTCATTTAGCAGCAGATGTGAAAAATTTTGGTCCTCTGGATTCATTTTCAGCTTTTCCATTTGAAAGATTTTTGGGCAGGTTAAAGAAATTGCTTTGTAAACCTAACCGTCCACTGCAACAAATCATTAGAAGACTCTCTGAATAAGGAGACATTGATTTCAAAACAACAAGTGATTTAACAACTGTTGCTAGGCATAAACACTCCAGTGGTCCTCTACCTGAAAAATTTGCAAACTATTTCCAATATAGGGAAGTCACTTACAATAATTTGGTATTGACAACAAAAAGTGGCGATAGTTGTTGCCAAGTAGGATCTAAGATTGGCCTGATTCGAAACATCACAGGCTGTGCGGTAGCGCCAGCCCTGTTGTAAAGGTGACGTAAAGACGTTTTTCTACATCTAAGCTATTTGAAAGGTGGCCATATAATGATAACATGTATATGGAATAAAATGTCTGACTTTCTTGAGACCTGTGAGCTTTACTCCAAAGGTCGCATTTCACACAAAAGACTAATGTTTCATAGGGCCTACCGTGCATATTATGCAATGCTATATATAACAGTCCTTCTTGCTGTTTGCTGTCAGTCAACTGACTTTACGCTTAGCTGATACGATACGATACTATACGGAAAAAAACACAATACGACATGAAGACTTATCAACTGGGAGAGGACAAAGTTGTAAAACAGGAATTAGGAGAACTGAAAGTTACAATCGAGAACACCGACTCAAAAAGCAAATTTATGGAATTCACACCAAACAGGTAAAATGTTGCATTTTATTTTGTTGACAACTTTTCTATGTTGGTGATCGTACTTAAACTGAATGTAGTATAATTTGCACAATTTGTTCATTGTTGTGCAGGCTGTAAAACGTTTTTTTTAAAAAAAATTAGACATAGGTTCAAGACCAGCTCATTGACTGCAGTGGTGTTGTGTACTATTTTGAATGTAGACCGTGCTGTATATTTCTTATTCTGGTTACAACATAGAGGTTCTAACTTTTGTCTTAAAATTAATTTTAAGTGGTATCAGATCAAGTTCGAAACATGTTCGTCATCTTTTTATTGATGGTTATTTTTTTGTGTAAATTTATGTTACGTTTCGCTTGGTTCGTGTTGTTGTAGATGGGCACAGTTTCGTCAAATGTTTGACGAAATTACTGCCAAAGTTGATATATTAATCAAGGACTAACGCGCTGGCAAGTTTAGGAATGCACAGTGCAAAATGTGGCTAGGAACGCACAGTCCAAAAAAGTGGCTAGAAACGCAGCGTATATTACTACGATTCATGTCCGCAAAACTGAACCACTGAAGATGTACTACAAATACTCAGTACAGAAAGATGTGGAATTTAGTTGCATGAACTTTGCAAAGAAAGGTCGTAAGCGCAAGGATGTATCAGATCTCAGACTCAGGCTACTACATCCGCAACAGCCACGACCACTCTCTACTGACAAGGTGAAAGATTTACAGAAGCTGCTGAAGTATGTACCACCCGTGCACCATGATTTATACACAAGACTGGTTAACAGCACGGTGGATAACGTTTCTCACATGTGTGAAGACGAGCTGCTTGGTCAGAGTGATGCTGAGGTTGAGGCTGAGGCAAGTCCTCCTGCAGAAAACAGTGTGCTAATGTCCGAATAACACTGTAGCATATGCTACTTTTCCACAGGCAATGTGCTCAAAGTAATTTGACTACACACAATGTACGTGGACCGTCACTGGTTGTTTATTGGTGCTTGACACTGACAGCCTGAGAGAGTATTCACATCTGTAATTTACGTGTGGTGCCATTCGCCGACGCTTTCAAAGAAAAAAGAAAGACGTTACTGGCGTTTGACTGACGTAATACGCGACTGACCGCGCGCCAAAAAGCGACAACAAAATAACTGTGATCGTTTGATAGTATAGGCTAGGCCGATCGATTGCATTATTGATAAGGTTTAAACATGTTCCAATCACCGTATATTAGTTGTTTTGTGAGCACGCGTGTGTGCTCGTCCAAAATGGAGTTTAAATACATTTTCATGATAATGAACTACATCTCTTGTTGTTAGAATTGAAAAGTCAATGCAAACTATCGTCGTCGTTAATTATTGCATTCGTGTATACTAAGCTTTGCTGATCGACTGTATCGTTTCAGTTCAATTCACCTATGTCGTTCTGTACGTTTCTACTTTAATTGTATGCGAACCAAACTCTACAAAGGTCTATACGCTCTGTATGTATTGTTATTTTACTTGTTTGAATATTAAAGGAAACTAAATTTAGTACCAGAAAGTTCATAAAAATACAACGATTTCGGTATTAAATTTAGAAATTTTCTATCGAAGTATATGCTTGTAAGAGAACACAAACTATACAAAAGTAGGCCTACTTAAGCATAAGCATGATAGCGAACACTTTGTACTGTAACTTTAATGAAAAATACTGTACAAAACACAGACATTTGCCGACTTTGGTACAATCACGCCTATAGCACATTGATCGCCGTTTTTAAGGCTTGATCGTAAAATCAGACAAGACAAATAGCTGACCTTAACTAACTTTTTTTTTACCTACAGAGCCACTTGATTCGCTTGCAAAATCGACTTTCAACCTCAGTTGTTTGATATTTCTATATAAGCTCAGATATAGGCCTACAGTAAGTACAAAACTTGTGTATGTACAAACCTCTCTCTGTAGAGAACGTACTACAGTTAGTCATGAGTGGTTAAGTTTTCGCTCTATTTACATGCGTTATGCATTCTTATATCTATTGCTTAACTTTTTCTTTGAAATTACTGCAGTTGCAGGCTTATGGTAAATGTACATAACTTTTTACGCACGAAAGCAGCTATGCTTTCAGTGCGCCTTAGCCACCGCAATTCCGTCCGTCTGTTCTGTCCATCTGTCTGTCCGTCACACGCGAGGATCAGGCAAAAATCGGTCCAAGCTAGGATCTCCGAATCTTCACCATCGGCTGCCTGGAATACTCTAGTTTCATTAACCGTAAAGCTTTCTCATAAATTCGAAGGGGTCACCCCGAACGAGGGCCATAAATGAAAGGGAGGTGGTCAAAATTTGCAATTTTTCAGCAAATAACTCGCCGTATCTCAATAATGGTGTGAGATAAGGCCTAGGTTAATATTAATCACTAATAGGAAATCGTATACTGTCTTTCGATTGGCACTGATTTCAATGACCTTGGATGACCTTGAACGCCAAAATAGGGATTTTTAAATAGATTTTTCGAGTGATTTCAGGCTGCGACACAAAATCATTCACAAGTTGGCGCCACGGTAATGGTGTTTGTGGCGTGGCGTCGTTGGTAACGCGTTTCGGCTGAAACAAGTTACTCTACGTAGGGCCCGGTTAGTACTGTGATGGGTGACTGCCTGTGGGCAAGAACTGCTATAGGCTTTCGTGCGTCGCATGAGCATTAGCTCAAATTTTTTGTTATATGCAAGTAATTTAAAAAGAGTATATTTTTAATTCTCATAGTAAGCAGTTATTCGAGTTTTTCGATATACATCCCAAACATTTTTCATTTTTACTTGAAAAAGGATTATCAGATTTTAATAATTTTTTAATACTAATATTTCTGACAGAACAGGTCAGCAAATAACAGTTCAATTTCCCACCACATCAAAACTTGCACCATTAATTATTAAAATCTGATAATTCTGCTTCAAGAGGTAATCGGACATGATGTAGATTGAATGTACTGATGCATGTTTTAGCTCAAGTACCTACATGTATAAACATATCATCGTCTTCGTCTTCAGACGAGGAAGAATTGGCGTTTCGCCCCGGTAAATATAATCAGTTTTACACACCTGCATTAGACTCAATATACAGATACGTGCTTCACAGTACAGTTGTAATACCAGCACATTAAATTAGAAACGTAGTAGACTGTAGTGAATCGAATGTTCTGCAAGTTTAACTGTATAGGCCTTATTGCAAATTACAACACGATAGGCCTAGATAGCGCAACAGGCTGTTAATGCAGGACTTTGTATCTTCTGTAACACGTACTAAACTTGTAGGTCATAGCCTATCGCGTTAACGTTGTCTCTACAGGGTAGGCAAAAAAATAGACCCGTTTGATAACTTTTCAATAGTTAACGATAGAAAAAGCCTGAACTTGCATAGCACAGCATTCAAATATTCTTTGTTTAATTTGCATAAATCTTCTTTACCTTGAAAATGAATATTTGTCTGCACTCCCATTAAACTGAAAAAACTTGCTGCTGAAAGTTCATATTATAATTACGTGTATTACTCGACGCTGATGCATTACATAGTCACGAATTTAAGATAAGTAATTTGAGCAAAGCTTACGTGACACGAAATTGCAGTGGTCCTGTCAGTTTGGCGATCAGTGTAGGGCTACAGCAATAAAGAGTACTTAAATTTGAAACCACTCCTTGAATTAAAGAGGTTGAAATTTAGATTTTTAAAATGTACGTTCTATGCTAAAAATGCTATACACAGCTTGTCCAGATCCATCTCTCGACTTATTGTTAGACTAATGTAAAACTTGTAAAAAGTAACTGTTTGAACCATGCTTCTATTTGTTTGTGTTTAGGACGCGGGTCTCACATTGACCGAGCAAGTTTCATCAGAAAAATTCTCCTTCGCATTTCAAGATTATTGGCACTTATAGTGCGACAACTGGTTGATAACTCACCAGACTCGTATGAAATAAATATATATTGTACAAAATCATGTGTTCATACGCCATGTGTTATTTATTTATTTAAGGTTAGTTTTATACAAATATGACACCATTAAGCTGATAACACACACCAAGTCGGTTTCTGGCGTTAGTTTTTAGCACCCCTTCCCCCTCCCCATCAAATTGAGCAACTGTTTGCAAAAATAAATTCATATTGTGAGTTGGGTATTTTATTTCAAGACTCTATGTGTATACTGTTATGGTAAAGGAGAAGGTTGCAGGGTTTGAAAGGCCAAGATGTCACTAGTGGCTGGCATTTTTTGGACGATAGTTCCGTGCCATTATTGCAATCTGTTATTTTTTTATATTTTGTTGGTAAAGTTGATTAATCGTTTATGACGAATTGTACTGAATTAAAAAGAAACATGTGTCAGACATTTTTTTAATCACAATTTGCTCATATAGTCTCTAACTTCATTAGCTAGGCCTACTTTGAATAGGCTAATACAAATTCGAGATCATTGATCTTCTGACAGATGCACACTATTTTTGCAACAGTACCTTTACACTGTACAGTGGCGTTGTGGCAGGGGGGGCAGCTAAGAAAATTTTCTTCTAAAAATGCAAAATTTGGGTCCAATTCACATGACATTTGGAGGGAACTTTGGGGCAGAATTAAAATTATGAGGACCCATGATCTCTTTTGTCAGAAATTTGCAGTTTTAGCAGGAAAATTACAACTTGCTGCCCCGCCTACGTATTAAAACCAACGATGCCTCTGCAACTGTAAAATCTATGCTGATTATGCACAAATGCAATGTTAGAATTTTGCTGATGAGTGTTATTTTCACTTGAGCAACAACGAGTAATACGTTGCAATAAAAGTATGCTTAATGTAACGTATATCTAAGCAAATTATCGTTAATCAAATAGACGTCATGTAGCGATGTCGAACCAAGGTCGTGTGACGACGTCGCTGACTCTACTGCCAAGAACTGTACAGCGAGTCTATTGATGTGTGGATTTGTTGTCGTGTTTGCTACCAGTGGGCGCATGAGTTCGATGATTCGGCTGACTTTGTGTGTGAACTATGCTTGTAAAGTTACATCACACGGAAACTGAACTGTTTATGACTAAAGTTGTCTTTTGTCACAGTGTGAGGCCTATGGTCTATGTGTTCACTTTGAAAACTTAGCCAAAATTAAGTCTCAGATATGTATACTCATGAGAGCGTGCATTAGTTTTCACGTTTCAACGCCGTTTGATTTGATTAATTAGTGGTATACCAAACCTGAATAGTGACTATGAATGTTATTCGAACACTTGGCGTCCAAATTACATTGATGTGCATGTTATTTGGACATTTTGGTCTGTTTCAATAATGTCTTCTTGCATAATATTTTGTGCTTTTTATTGTGTGCTTACATATGCATTTGCTGTAGCAGGAATATACAAACAGTTTGAAAGCACCGGAACACACTAAATGCCAGAAATTTTTCAGAAATGCCCAAAAACGCTTAAGGTGTCCAAATTACATAGAGTTACCCTATAGGCGTACACTTGGGGGAAGGAGATCACGTGCCCTTCCATATTTTGACAGGGGTGGCACTTAGTGAAAAAAAGTCCCCCGCCAATGTTATAGTGTTATATGTGAAAAATGTAACATGCAGTTGATAATTCTTCCATCAGAAATGTTCCTTGATAAAAAATTGATTAAGATGATTGAAGTGCATTAAAAACACTCCATCACTTTCGGAGCCTCATGGTTTGTACCCTAGAATTTAAAAAAAAATATCCTGGAATTGGTGGCCCCCAATATTTCGTTTGACGTTTTCATGCATGTACCTGGATAGCCATGTAGAATGGTCACTGTCAGATGGCTATAAACAGTTAGCCGTGTGCATCGACTAGTGATGAATAGTGCAGCATACATCACTAGTCTAAGCACATGGCTAGCCATGTTCAGATCAACTCCAACCATACTGATTTAATCTAATTTTAAAGCTTTTTCATTACCATTTCGGTTGTTTTGAAGCAACTGTAGGGTTACCATAATTGCATTTCAATCACTATTTGTTGGAACCGTCTGCTGAAGCTGTGCATGCGGCATTAATAAGTGAAGCCTATTACTGCACTGTGCAACACGCATCCAATATTCATGCAGTCTTTTTAATATTAGTAACGAAGATTAAATTTAAACCCATATTTCTGATACAGTTTAGTCAAGTTATTAGTGGGCTACATTTCTGGTTGCAGCGACAATCATGCTGTTGTGCAACAGAACTGATTATTTGATTGTGATGAATACACACATGCTTTGCTAACTTTGCAGGTGCATTTCAATGAGAAGCAATTTGAGGCAAACAGAGTGGATGGCGTGGTCAGACTGCGGCCAGATGCGTGAGTGAGTGAGTGAGTGAGTAGTTTCTTAACGGCACATCAGCACAAAATAGGCCATTCAGTGCCATACATGGTTAAAATTAGTTAAAAGCAGTTAATATATGTATAAAAAGCAAAGTTAAAATACTTGTTAAGATCAAGGCTTGTTGTCAAGGCTATTAAGCTAATGTAAAAACAACATTATATACAATCTTAAAAGCCGATATCTTTAACGTAAGTGATGACGTTTCGAGATGCAACATTTTTAAAAACATCCTTAAGTATGTCCACTCCAAAATATCTCTGACGTGCTGCACTGTAACGGGTGCAGTCTACCAAAAAGTGCTTAACTGTGAGCGGTGAATGGCAAGCTTCACATACTGGCTGACTCTCTCCCTTTAGGAGATAAGAGTTTGTAAGTCTTGTATGTCCAATTCGAAGACGCTTGATGAGGACTGAGTCGTAGCGGCCCAGTGACGAACTAACACTGCGACCAACGACCGGTTGCACACTGTAAAGTTTATTAGATGTACACTGGTACTGTAGTTTATTAAGACATCGCTGTAGATGTCATTCTATTATATGTATGTGCTTTGATCTGTAGCATATTAGGAAATCATCAACATATAGAGAACACTCAACATTAGGGCATATAGCCTTCACAATCGAGTTGATCTTTAATGCAAACAGTGTAACTGACAGGATGCTCCCTTGAGGTACACCAATTTCCTGATCAAACAGAGTAGACAAGTCGTACTTGGAACTGCCGGTCTATGAGAAAGTTTCCAATGAATATGGGTAATCTACCACGAAGACCTGTATCAAATAGGTCTTTCATGATACCATATTTCCAAGTAGTATTGTAAGCTTTCTCAAGATCAAAAAATATTGCAACAGTGTGCTGTTTATTGACAAATGCCTCACGAACAAAAGTCTCCAAGCGAACAAGCTGATCAGTTGTGCTGCATTGTTTCCTAAAGCCACTTTGGACTGGTGTGATCAGTTTGAGCTGTTCCAAGTACCAGACGAGTCTGATGTTTATCATATGTTCCATAACCTTGCACAAGCAACTAGTTAGAGCAATGGGTCGATAACTTGTTGGGTCAGTTGAATCTTTACTGGGTTTGGCAACTGGTATGACAGTGGCAAGGTGCCACTCAGGTG
>Ga0209367_1013949_pt1 | contig 10265 bp, 5 predicted proteins | sample WorMetLIZISLAND2_FD_187412 | JGI IMG/M metagenome (GOLD analysis project Ga0209367, IMG submission 187412) | Marine gutless worms symbiont microbial communities from Max Planck institute for Marine Microbiology, Germany - Olavius geniculatus... ...
ATGGCCTCGCTGGTCTACTTGTCACTGTCCGGTGTGGCTCCACCTTACCTGGCCGCCGACTGTCAGTTGGTCTATGACGAAGGTTGTCGCCAGCTGCGCTCTGCCAACTCAAGGACATGTGTCGTCAGAAGGACCTGCAGCAGCTATGGAGACAGATGCTTTGCTGCTGCAGGTCCGAGGCTGTGGAACAGTCTGCCAGCTCACCTGAGATAAGCTGACATTAACTTTGAACAGTTTAAACGGCAATTGAAGACATTTTTGTTCGGGCGTTGAGAGCGTGGCGCATTGTAGCTATTGTTAAATTGCGCCTTTTAAAATCTTACTTACTTACTTTACTTACGTTGGGCTTTGCCCCAAATTTCTAGTTTATTCTGACTTAAGCCTATGTAAGAAGCGCTATTAAAAACAAGTACCGGATCTTTACCTTTTTGTAGGCCTACATCGAATGCATTATCAACGCGACAACGCGACACGCACGTCTCACCTAGTAAAGTTGTCTTCACCGATGTTATCATCATCAGAAGACAGAAGACGATCGTCAACATCTTCGCGACCTTCATCGTTGCTGATAAACCTGCAATAAGTACAGACATAACATACGGTCGTCCGCCCAACTATGTATGCACATACGACACTTGATTAATTTGCAATTTAACAGCTGATAGAGACTGTATGGCCTACTTTTACACTGCGTATGACGTTCTAACGCGTTTGACCAATGACAAAATTATGCTTCTTAGATATTTATAATTTTTTTTATATAACTTTTATCGTATTATTAGGTCATCATGCAAGCGCAGTGCTTGCGTGCGTTTTTGTCGTTTTCTGTGAATTTTTTGGCATCCAGAAGTTTAAATAAGCTTAATAAAACCCAAATTTTATTACGCCGATTTTCACCGTAACTTCCCCCGCGGGAAAGTTTTGATGAAAGTCGCGGACACAAACCATCTGGACATGACGAGATGGCTGCGACAAAGTACTTGACAGGTCCACAACAAACCCGTTTGTGTCGCTTTAAGTTTAGTGAAACTTAATCCGATACAATGCACAGGGAAAGTCCGTGATAAAGTCCACGGACTTTGACTCAAAGTCGGAGACAAAGTCGGTATGATGGAATTTGGACTTCAAGGCCGCGATTACTCCGGTCCGCCAAAAACAGAACTCTTGCTTGCTTTCTTAAGAATGCCAATAAGCATAGTACAACACGCGAAGGAGAACTCAGGACGATCGCACCGGGAGTGGCCAAAAAGTGTTACGCAGTTTCACAAGCACAATTCAGCGCGAAAAACAAAAAAAAACTCGGAGCTCAAACCTGTCAGGATGGCAGCAGACGTGAAACTGAGCGTTGTGCGACGACCTACGTCGATCGCGATCGCTCAGCTGTGATCGTGGGGTAGAGAACAGTGGGCTACATCGAACGAAGCCGCCAATAAAACACATAAACTTTAAAAGAGCGCCGGGTGTTTTTGGCGAGTCGATCAAACAACTTGATCCACGCTGGCTCGAAGCCTTCTATCAGCCGAGAACGCTTATACATATACGGCTACGACTCAAACGTGAGCGTTTCAACACCAATTTTTGGCAAAATAGCGAGTAGTTTCGCCTATTTCTGGGCATTTCTTTGTTGCGAAGTCTGTCTCGTTTGTCTGTCATCTGTCTGACACTTTTGTGCTCTCTGCTTAAGCCGTTCGGCGGTTAGCCTACACTTGCGCTGTCCAATAACATATTGTAATTTATTTGCATTAATGTGTGTAAGACTGTAAGTTGTTGCATTTTGATGACTGGCGTCCATAAACAAAAATAAATGAATGAAAGTACGAAAAACCAGTAGCCTGTGAGGTGTCGAGTTTCAGAAGACAAAGGCAAACTGGGCCATGCCCCATCTGGAGCATACGGGAGGAAGTGCATGTTTATCTCCTTTTCTGTAGCTGTTGAGCCCTAGAATCTTATGAGCTACGGGTGCTATATCTACGACACACGGTGGGTCACAGCGCAAAAATGTTGGGCGTACAATGTTAGCTTGTTAATCTGCAGTAAATCTGAACTAAGTTGCAAAGCATTAGCTGTTACCGTTCACCACAATGCTAAACGGTTTAAACAATTAAAAAAAGCAAACTGCTAGGACTTTTGAGATAATCGCAAAGAACACCCAGTAGGGTTAGGGTTAGGGGTAGAAACATGGCGGGTTATTGACCAAGTCCTGTCAGTTTGTTCGATTCTGTAAACAGTTTACGATCCTACCGCGTGGTATGGTTGGAGTTTGCGTCACAGATGTGTTGGTCGGCTTCAGCGTTTGACGTATGTGACGTTAGTCACTTAGGCCTACATCGTCTCAACGTGGCGGCCAAATCCTCGATGTCAGATAACGAGATCTGTCGATAACTGGACCTAAGAAACATTGCTATTGCTAAGCTTGCTGCTCGAATAGTCAAGTATGTTCACCTCCGTCATTTTATTTTTGATAATCGTTTAGTTCTGATTGTACCAAGCCTTAACTAAATGTCGTTAATAGCGATAAATGTACAAAACATCAGTTTATACACTTGTTAACAGCAACATTTAAGGACTTGCACGTCGAAAACAGCAAAAATTACAAAAGATGATATTGCCCGCATCACACTGACTGTGTGTCAATGTGCTGCTGAATAATATCACCTTTTGTAATTTTTGCTGTCTTCGACGTGCAAGTCCTTAGGTTTAAATGTTGCCGTTGACAAGTGTATAAACTGATGTTTTGTACATTTGGCGCCTATATTTGCGGTTTTATTACTAAAATACTGTTTTTCTACTGGTGATCAGTTACAAAGATATTGCACTTCAGATTATTTCTTACAGTAGCCAAGCCGCTTATAACCGTTACTTACTACCTAATGGTGTGACTGAACAAAGCAAACGACACTCGTCAGGCATGACGTCACCGCTGGCCTGCATTGCTGACAATACTGAACAAAATTCCTTTTTGTCCACTAAATGGTCATATTAATAAACAAACTAATATTGCACGCATCACCCGCTTAATATAGGCCCAGGAAACACTTCAATAATGCTAATTTAACTAATCGTATTATTGCAGTTATTAGACCGTTGCGTAAAATGACCGACCACAAACGTCTATTAAGTTAAGTCAAACTAAAGTCTGAGCTCATCTCGTACTTAACCAAGTTCTAGCCAATTTTTGGCAAAAATTCTACAAATTTCGTTGCCAAAGCAACGAAAGTCAACCATGGTAAACTTACTAAAATTCTTTGTTTGCTCCACCCTCAAATCCCCTTGTTAGATGCAAAAATCTTGCAGATATCTCTTACACAAGCCGAGTTATAGCCACTTATGTCCCAAATTTCGATGCCATGGCAACGGGGGTCGGTCGGGGAAAATGCGATTGGCAACATTCGATGGCCTATCTCCGAACCCCAACCAAAGAAAGTACGGGGTAAAATTAAATGACACCATTAGATTTGCCATCCCCGAAAACCATACCTTGGAACCAAAAATTACGACTTTATCTTATACACAGCCAAAGTTATTACCGTTTTAATAATTGTTTAATTTTTCCCATAAGCTCCATTGTATTTTTTTGGAATTTGTTGAACAAACGCGTTAAATATTAATTTCATTTTTTTAAAATTCCCACATCGTTTGAGCCAACGCACGCAAAAATCCGCCGAAAGGTCTGACCTGTAGGTGAGTTTCTGAAAAAAGGTATATGTACAGCTAGAAATTTTTTTGCGTAGGCCTATATTTTACCTATTTGCCGAGAAGCCCCCCTTGTGCAGATTTACATGAGATTTTGCATGAGGGGTCAACTAGCCGTCGTAATTAAGCGTGCCGAATTTTGTCTCAATCAGATTAAGTGTTTTGATTCTGTGGGGGTCGAATTTTTGGCTTTCCCATAAGAAAGAGAAGTCGCCGTTAACACATGGCTTGAACTACTGTTCAGCTTGTGATGAGCAGACTTATTAGCTTACCCATAGGCTACACATAACAATCTCATGGCTTAACCATGATCTTTATGTGAGTAGGCCTATGTCTACGCCCCCCAGGCATATAGTGAGCTCCAGAGCACTTCCATGACGACAAAATTCCAACGGCTCTCTCCATATTTTCGAGTCAAACTTCTCAATAATGCAAAGCATCCATGGGCTGCATTTCGCCGTTGTCAGACAGCTTGAATCTATCTTCACACAAATTCTTTTGTTTGGCTCCCTCCGAGAGATGCATGTTTGAATGATAAGGCCTACAGAATGTGTAATATCAACCAAAGTTGTCAGTTTGGGTTGTTTGGTGCCGTAGCGTACGAGTTTTTGCTACTGTGAACGTTATCAAAATTCAGGATTTTTTTAATGAAACAGAATAATTTTTTATTGGTCAATAACGACTCCGCGGTGTGATGGGCCGCCTGTGCACGGAACAATCGTACTTGAATAGGTTTAGGCCTATACTTGAAGAACAAATGAATACTTTTCTAGAGCATTGCCGCCTGTCATCGGCACGTTTCACGTTTGAAGTAACCGCCACTCGATCTGTTGAAAACAAAGACTGGTGTAGTTCCGCATCTATAATTGTTTACGTGCGTGTTTGCCGAAACAGCAGCTAGGCGGCGTTTCACCGTTCCCGTACATTGTGTAACTTTACGCAAGTCGATGAAAATGCTACGCGATAATGCTTGCATGCGCTGACGTTAGGCCAAGCCGGCGTGGCTACTGACGGAGTTCTAGCAGAGTCTTTAAAACTGCTACCCCGGCGAAAATAAAGGTTAAAAGTTACACGTGTTTAACAAAGATCTTTATCAGTGGCGGATTCAAAGGGAAACATGGGATGAAAAAATGCATCTTAAAACAAGAGAACATTTTGTACAAAAATGCATTATTTTTACATAGAACTTTTAAAAGCAATTTAGGGGAAAGGGTACAGACCCCATTCTAAACCCCACTACCTACCCTTTCGCCTTCCTATTTTAAATGTTTGGATCTGCCACTGGTCTGTATGGGAACTTATCTCAAAGTTACGGAGTTACGGAGCGTCATCTACCATATGAAATCATGGAGTTTTGTACCTGTCACCAACACAGGTAAACGCGCCCCGCCTTAACTCAAGGCAGGGAGGCAAATACTCAAAGCCTGAGTTGACCTGGGTGACCAGAAGAATTTTGGTCATTATGCCGAAATAATATACTGCGTAGTACAAGTAACCCTGCAGACACTTCCGATTGAACCGCTTGAAAAATCTTTTCTTGCGTCATAACACGGTGAAGCTAGCTTATGTTCCAAATTTTATGACAGCACAAGCTACATGTAGTAGCTTAGAAACTGGCGCACGCTACGCTCAACGTATAAACTGCCACCAAACCGCTGCAGATCGAGACATGGTTACTATTGACAGCCTATAAGAAGTCGCCAGCGTCCTATTCGATGGTACTATCTCCGACCTCCTACTACTTACCGTTTAGCCACAATACATCTGTTACAGACGACGACAGATGACGACGGTGTTTATACTGTCTACAATGACACCGGCAATGACCTGACGTAATCACGTGACCACGCGTCTAGACCGGCGCTTGGGCCGGCGCCCTCAAGGTCACGCAGCCGTCACTATCTGGCCTGTTTGGAAGCAGGTTTTTTTCACTGCTTACTTATTTAACGACAGTTAAGAACATAAACAACCGATCGATATTCTGTATAAAAAAATAAACAGTCGGACAAAGTCACGTATAAATGACACCTAATATTAATGTAGAAACATCGGTGTGCAATTTACAGCAACATTTCAACATCGGTAGGCTAAGTTTAGTGCTAGTGAAAATTTGTTATAAAAACCGTCCATTTTTCTGGCGGCTATAATATACAGTAATACCTTTTATTATTCTGTTCAATGCACTGGACAGAGAACAAAAGGCGCTCTATTATAATTCTGAACTAATGTCGTCGTTATGGCGGCTCTGTTTAACAGCTACCTGCCGGTGCAACATGTATGACGGTTTGTCATTGATCGTAACCTGTTTCCCGAGTGTTGACTGTTGACAAGGTAAACGGGCGGTCATTGTGTGGTTCTGGCGATGTCAACAATTGACAGACAAGTAACGTTCGATCGCCGCTGTAGATGTGCCGTCACCTCAGTCACTGAGTTCGTTCAGCGTCGAATTATCGTTGTAAAATGCTGACAATAACTCTGTTGGTTAACTACAATTTCGCAGGTTAGTAAAACCGTTGTGAAGATGGCACGACTCTTCGCAAACTTGACCCGATAGCTTTACGCACGGACGTCGGCAGTATTTTGCCGAGTAAGGGGTCTGGGGAAGCGTCGTGACCTCCCCACCGGGGTCCGAGGCGAAACCCCGGCCAAAAACAATTTTTTTGTGTTATCAAGTAGGGGAAACTTCTCGCAAAAGGACAATGTAATATTTTAAATATTTTGTAAGTTTAATAAAGCAAACATCAATATTCAAACATAAAAAGGCTATGTTGTTTTTTTTGTCAAAAAAAGCTTGTTTAAGTGTCAACATTATGCAGACATAGCATACTTTCTAAAAAGAAAGCGTGAAAGGGTACAAACAAAATCTAGTCCTGCGGTAAAAATACGGATGAATTAGTTGCTCAAACGTTAAAGACTTCATCAAAGATTAAAATGTTTTAATCGATTAAAATGAATTTAAACCAAACATTTGGTGCAGAACCCAACGTGAGTCCGTCTGGCGCCGTGATCAGGAAAAATTTAGGCACGTGACACGAACGCAATTGCGTTAGTCTACATAGTGCGCGCAATTTTCATCTTAGGTGGCTCAACATACGCGCCTATAACTTTTCTGTTAGTGGACTAAAATTCATGAAATCTTTACCTCCCCCCGCAGAAAGGGCTTACACTAACTGTCGTGCAATGTTTAGATAGCAACGGCTAATAAATTTCAAACGTTCGTTTGGCAGCGATTACGGCGACCGCATTTTGGCGAATTTTCGGCTGCAGCGAAAATTTTGGCGAATCCGGATGTTCTATAGCGGCTAGGAAGTGTAGTCTTATGATGCTATTAAGTGAGTAACGCGTAACAAATATTGAATGTGTTTAAAAATTCTGCATTATCCAGATGCAAATCACTAACGTTTTATGTGAACGTATTCTTACGCAGGTGTCAGAAGTGGAAAATGAACCTGATACTGGTTTGGATGATTTTGCCGCTGCTGATTCCCATGCTACTGGAAGTGATTATTAACCCAGCAACGGCGCGTTTGAACTCTGTTCAAGTGATATCGTACAAATACGCGAAGAAGACAAAGAATGGTCCGCCGATGTGTGCTTTGGACAAGGCAAATGAGACGATGTCATTATCATCTAAACAGGATTGTTCACTCGAGTGCGGACGTGATTCCACCTGTGCCGGCTTCAACGTCAAGAACTAACACGCTCATTATGATCACATCAACACACCTGTACACACTTCACATCAAGAATTCACTCACTCACTCACTCATTTGTGATCACGTCAATACCGTACTCACGCCAGTACTCGCTTTAACGTCAAAAACTCACTCACCGACATCGCTTGTGATTACCTCGAAACACCTGTGCTGGCTTTAACATCAAGAACACGACTACCTGTGATATGTACAACTACAAACCGAAGTTTACCGCATTTGTGCCGGACTGCAAGTTTCTCCAGGTTGCTATCTTTTCAAACTTCTGGCATCATTTTCGTGTGCGATAATTTTAAACATTCGTTTCCTTGTTTACACATTTTTAGACAAAAACTTGTGGCTAGTGTAGAAATTGCAATCCCGTGATCCTGAATCCCGAGATCCCTGCCGTTTTCGCCTATCCCGAATCTCGGGATTGGCAACGTTTTAATCCCGAAATTTTGGGATTACAAAAATTAGCCAAAATTGTACTTTTTGCGTATTAAATGACAAAAAGAAAAATGTTTTGCCGTCTGGTGCAGATGAATAAAATATTTTATGAGCGCTAGAGTTCTACTTCGTGCTGTTGCCGGAAATTTGTATTTTGACAGTCACTGTCACTCTACAGTTCGAATATACCTTTCGTAGGGGCCCTGTGCATAAAATAAGTCAATTGGAGATACCAAAATAACAACCAATCTGTAAGCCTAATCCCGAAATGGGATCCTGGAATCCCGGGATTACAAATTGTTCAATCCCGGATCCAGGGATTGAGAATTTAATCCCGGGATTGCAGGCTAATGTTTTTCGACAGTCAAGTTCTGCTTTCGTTAAAACATTTTAGAAATATTTGAGTCGTACAACAGTTACTGACGTAGGCCTATTGTTTTGTTTATTTAAAAAAATTACACTGACTGATGTGTGTACAATACTGGCGTTTTCCGTACCGGTGCATTGGAACGGTGTATTCAAATTGTTAGAAAGTTAAAGAAATCGATGTCGACTGCCTACAATTCGGTGAGCTGTTCATTGTGTTTAAAAACGTAGCTTGTACTTAGAAGCGTAATACTTTATGAATGTTGCAATGTACCGTAAAATCGATAAAGAGTAGGCCTAAACCAACAATTTTTTTACATTCGCAACTTCGTTAAGCATTAACAATTAAGCCATCGTAACATCTTACGGTGTTTTCACATCGCGTGCTTTTCCAAATTTATAGCATTTAGTAGTATCATAATCTGAGAGTAATACTTTACATAGGCCTAACAAGACTGTTCATGTTCAACTTCAAACGAACACGGGGTCTTTCCAATGCATTTCGATAGCTTATGCAGTATAATGTCCGTATAAATAAAATCAGTGAGCTACGTGTTAAAAGAAGTTTAATTTCAGATTGTACAGCAACAATGTTGTTGTCATCTTTTGCTCTTATTATAACTAAACAATTAACATCGTCAGTCACGTGACCATTCGACTCGCGGTCGGCCTTTTACTATGGGTGGTCCATTGTGGCCATAGTTACGTCTGTCTTGCACCGTTATGAAAATATGGCGCCTAAAAGATAATGGGGTCACGACTTTGACATTTTTCGGGTCACGTGACGTCATCGGTCACGTGACCATTTAACTAGTGGTGGATCATTTTTTATGGTCCATTATTTTGCCCCGTTCTGGAGTTATGAAGCCTCAAAAGTTGGACGCACGCACACACGCATGCACGGACGCTCAGGTGATTTTATACTCTGTCCAATGCTATTGCATTTCATTGGACAGACAACAGTAGGGTGGTTTATTTTTACTTTGCACATTTGCAAATGATTATGTTATTAAATTCTTTCATATAGGTAACGACGACACATCGATTCCGTCTCAGTGTTGTGCCTACCCGTACACGCTGGACGGTGGACTGTATTACAACTGCACCGTCAACCCGGCTATCAGCAACGACTTTGGATGCTACCACAGCAACGGACAATGGGTCACATGCCAGCAACCACACGGTCTGTTGCTACCGATATTAAGCTGTAAATCTGTAAGCGCGCGATATACACCGTATTCTAATAAAAGTTCCTCGCGGTCAAAGTTTAAACACCTAGTTATAACGCAACAAACATTAGACAACTTTTGTGTGAAATTATAGACATAATAACTGTAAATCAAGTCAAGAAACATGGCATACACCAGTTTTGAAATACAACACACCCGTCGGTGTGATGCCCCACTTCTGGGCCTTGCCGACTAACAATCCATATCCAATATACATCAATTGTACTAACATTTAAATTGCATTATTAACAATATAAAGCTTAGCCTACGAACAACAGCTTTGATTATGTAAATTGACGCTTTAAGAAGTCTAGACTTTTAAATCTGCAAATTATTTTGCCGTTGATCTGGTCAAAATCTGCAGTGCACTTACTAACTTTCACTGGTCGTTATCTGTCCCATTGCTATAATAGCATAGCATGGGACAGATTATAAAATCACTTGTGTCATTCTGTCATTCTGTCAGTCTGTCAGTCTGGCTGTAAACACTCCTACGGTCGCAATTTTGATTCGATTTTGATAAAATTTTGCATCGTGATTTTGGGCCTGAAAAGTAGGATTACTTTTGTTTAAAATTAGAGCAAAAAACTTCAACAGCTTACAAAGCTATGTAAGGGCGATATAGAATTCAACACGCGATAATATTACCCCCAAAACCATTTTTGCTGTTTTCTAGTTTTGACTCATATCGCCTTTACATACATACGTCAGATGAGTGTCAATGCGCTGACCATAAAGTAACAACACGAATGAAATCTGATGCCAGTACAACCGAATGAAAGAACATGCCGGCTCGGACGTCGCCCGGTCAAACAAGGTCCGCGATACCAGCTGA
>Ga0209367_1013950_pt1 | contig 10264 bp, 4 predicted proteins | sample WorMetLIZISLAND2_FD_187412 | JGI IMG/M metagenome (GOLD analysis project Ga0209367, IMG submission 187412) | Marine gutless worms symbiont microbial communities from Max Planck institute for Marine Microbiology, Germany - Olavius geniculatus... ...
TGATCTTGCTGAATTCTAACTGATGACAAACTTTGAGTTATTTAAAATGCCACAAAGTAAAATAAGCATTTACCAACTGAGTGTATCAATGTTTCCAAGCACTGGATGGCAGTAGATGATGTTACAACACTACAGCAGTCTTTATCTGCTACCAGTTTCTTTGACTCAGTCAAAATAGTAGTAACTATAAGACACCAGTTCTGCAGGTCTTAAATTTGTGCAATATTTGTCTATACCACCTACCAAATTTAAACTTATCTCTACAATTCCATGGCAGAACGGTAGATAGTCAATATTAATGTGACTGAGCTGCCAATCAAAAACAGGTATTTAAAGGAAATGGCACGCGGATACTATCTGGGTGAAATTGAAAACACAAAAATCACAATTATGGTCTTTTATGTATACGATACTTGCTAAAAGCCACAATCTGATCTTTTTAAAAACCCCGTTAAACATTAAATGATCTAGGTCTTAAGTCTGAAACACAGTGTTAAAAAATTTTGCTTACAGATCCCAGGTTGCTGATGCTAGCAGTTTGGCCATGGGTTTCCTAAATCCAGTTACGCGTTATAGGCTAGGTAGATCTAACACTTCATAAGAAGCCTATACATCAGATATTTTCTATTTTAATGCTTCTATAAACCTGTGATAGCCCACCTGTTAATTGTCAACCATTAAAACAGTATTCAGGCTTATCTACATCTATGCACTTAGGGTGTGTCGCAACAGACTATAGAAAGTTAGGCCTTAGTAAACACTCCCTAAAGTGTCAAGCAAAATGTATCACTGTTCCAACAAGAAATCTGAGCTAATGCTCATGAGACGCGCGAGAGCAGTTCCTGTTCGCAGCGAATATTGGTTTATCTCCATCCATTTCGTCGCACTTCACTCTTCTGCAGCAAAAAATCGCACAAAGTGACAAAATCCTCTATTTTCTACGATCAAGGTCTTTCAAGGTCATCGATGTTGATACCATTAACAAGCACGTCACCACTGTTTGTTATGATAATATAGCCTATAGACACAAAAACCTCGCAGATATCTCTAGCAGAAGCCAAGTTATAGCCCATTTTGTCCCAAATTTCGTTGCCATGGCAACCAGGGAGAGTCCGGGGTAAATTTGAATGATACTGTTAGATTTGTTATCTCCAAAAACCATACAACCAAAAATTACGACTCTATCTTATACACAGCCAAAGTTATGACCGTTTAAGGAATTGTTTAATTTTCGCCATAGGCGCCATTGTAATTTTTTGGAATTTCTGGAATAAATACGTTAAATATTAATTTCACGGCATCAAATTTTGTCCTGAAATACTAAAGACCTTAAGCTATCATATGGTGTAAACCCGAAGTCTCTATCTCACCCGCTCTTGGAACGGTACCGGGACGTGACAGACAGCAAGCCACCAAGACAGAATCACCACAGCTAATACGCGCTATAGCTAGCTTTCGCGCGTAAAAAGTACAATATTTTACTACAAAATGGGTTAATCTCTAGGCTCAGATCCGACTGGAAAGTTTATAGAGTGTTTATGTTATAGCTAAAGAAAAAAGTTAGTTAGTGAAATGGTTTAAGTGATGAGAGGACAAACGCAATTCGCTTTCGTATGCTTTTGGCCGTTTTGGCACCGTATAAAGTAACACGGTGACTACTCACCTGAAAAATCTAGAAAAGTCTGGAAATTCCAGAGTGGTCAGGGAAAAGTGAGGGAAAACGGTTCTAGACCTACTCAATTGGACAAAAATTAGTGGTACCAATTTTTTTCCTACTCGCTTCGCTTGCATATTATTATATACATCTGAATTCACCATCAAAGGTAGCAAACAAATACAAAATGAAAGAAAAAACTTAACTAACTAGAAATTTGGGGCAAAGCCCAATGTGAGTCCGCCCACTTTTGAATTTATGGCACCACCCTTGGTCAAAAAGCAATTGCTTAGTTTAGGGGTCTGGTGCACTGTTGAATTTTTGCCTGCTCTAATGGAAAAGTCCAGGAATTTTGTGCTCTGGAAAGTGGTCACCCACACCCAATAAGTACGAATATTGGATGATAGCTTAAATGTAACAAGGATAAGAAAACGGGGGGGGGGTTGAAGTACGAAAAAGTGAAGCCCCCCTTACACGTCTTGGCCCCCCTTGGCCTCCCTAGTTATGAAAAGCTGGCGCCGCCACTGCAAGGGCAAGTCTCTGATCAGGTCGAAGCTGAAAGCGGTTCGGCAATCATTTGCAGTATGATGTACTTCTTAAATTTGTGATCTTTTTTTTGAATATTTTCAGCATGCTCATGCGCTGCTTCAAAGCGAAATGTGGTCGTATATATAGTGGCCACTGCATACGACTGGAAGTGACCATGGCCAGGTTGCCCCGCCCCGCCTTGCATCCTCAGTGGGTGGGTTAACATTGGCCGCTGCTAGCTCGACCACCCCCTGCATGTCAGACGTGTCCTGTCTCCGTGCATAAACTCAGTAAATCTCATATATAGGTGCCCAGACAGTATACGTACGCGAGAAGGGGCAGCACGTGTGGGGCCACCCAAACAACTATTGGACAAAATGATTGACGTCCGATGTGATGCGTGCAGTGCCTGCCTGGCTGCGGGTCAACTGCTAGCGTTAATTACACTGTGGTAGGCTTACAGTCCATGGATGATGGATGCGTCCTCATGAGAACTGATATACAACAAAGAACACTTGCTTCTATATGTCAGTCACAGTCACACACAAGTCACTCACTATACACTGTGTCCCCCCAAAAAACATCCCCGACATTTTCGACTGTAACTTGAAAACAAATTATCAGATTTCGATAATTTTTGCCAAGAATATTCCTAACACAACTTGCCATCAAGTGACCGTTTAGTTTCTCACCTCACCCAACGTTTGTTTCTGCACTACCTGGGGAAAACGCAACCAGCGAATTATCACTTTTTTATCCAATGTGATATGATTGCTTAATTAACATAACGCGTAAAAACAAATTTTGTTCACATTTCTGACACCATGGCTGACATTTCATTCAGTTGTCCATTTTTCAACTGCCTGCAGTAAAATTGCTTGAAGCGTTGGCCCACTATGTGAACACGGGAAGGAGACGTTTTCTCCATTTATTGACAGCAGTATCTATAAAGTTCTACTCCAGACCAATACAGGCTGTACCAGCTGCTTATCGACGTCACAAACATTCCTAAACTTTATCTGGTAAACACACTGCTGCATGACAGTCAAACCTTGTAATGGACCTGCTGTTGGGGCCCACAGATTAGGATAGATGGAATTCACTGACGTATTTTCGTTTATTGTAACGCATATTATGCTTCATCTGCTTTCCCCAGGTAGTGCAAAAGCAGACATAGGGTGAAATGGAAACTAAAACACTTATTTAATAGCCAGTTGTGTCGAAAATATTTCTGCCAAATATTATTAAAATCTGCTCATCCTTATTCAAGTTACGATCGATAATGTCGGTGGTGTTTTTCAGGTTTTCTGTTTATTTTACCACATATTTTGCTTGATCTGCTTTCCCTAGGTAGTGCAAAAGCATACATTGAATGAAATAAAAAAAAACTGAACGGTCGTTTGATGGCAAGTTGTGTCAGGAATATTTGTACCAAAAATTATTAAAATCTAAAAATTGGTTTTCAAGTTACAGTCGAAAATGTTTTGTGCTCATATACTGAGCACTGACTTAAACCATTCAAAATTGCAATCATGCAGCAGCTTGTATAGATAAACTGGTGCACACTGCGCGGACTTTGCTCGTTTGACACACGTCTGTCCGTCCTCCGTCTGTGCCTGCAGTATGATGACATGATACGACAAACATGACGGGTTAGTGGTAAACGCCCCATCAATCACTGACCAATCACGCCACGCCATCTCTCACCATCCATCCGTTTGAAACACGTACAACAGATGTCGTCATTGCAAAGTCGAGACACTCGATCGGGTAGATGTCCCAAAAACCCACCCATGCACCTAAAAGACCGTTAAAACCTACGCCAAAATTAATCAATGCTTAGTTTCTTGCTTCGATAATAACGAAAGTTTTATTCTAAAAAGCGGTAGAAGTCCCAAAACCCACCAAGTAGGGCCTCTTTACAAAATCGCTATAACCTGTAAAACCAAATAGGCCCACCTAAAAACGTATAATAAAACCCAAAAACCGCCGGGTTATATATTATATGCTTTTAAAAGCGGTTTTTTGCAACCCTGCCAATCATGCAGTCGCTGCAGATCGAAACGCGTACAATAGACATACATCGCCCGACATGTGTCTTTTGCGAGAAGCGAAGCGCAAAACAGCACAGAGATGGATGGACTTGACAAGCTGACAGCATGCAGCGACCAATGAGTGACAATCTAACAATATAGGCTACAGATATCAGTTACATCTGCTGACCAATCGCCCAATCCACGTGATCCTTCCTTTCAACACATGCTGTCACTCATTGCATGCAGCACAACTTTAGCCTATAATAACGATTGAGATTGGACACGTAAAGTACTAGAATACTGCAGCACATTGCCAAGTAAGCTGGCCACATACATTTAGCCTATAAAAGCTCTGCCCTGCAGGTGATCGAGCGCCCTGCAGCGTGGACTGGGGCCATTGTGATGGTTGCAGCCTCATATCACCCACACGTACTCCCCCGCAGTGCAGCGTCATGAAAAGGAGGCGGGTGGGTGGTGTCCGGGTGCATGGGGACGCAATTGTATACCATAAATTTTTTGGCTGCTGGAAAATTGTTGAAAAGTCTTCTTCTTGTCTGCAAATTTTCGTCCATAATTTCGGGCTGAAACGCAACCCACTGCAGGGAGGGGATCCCGATTTAGGAGCAATTTTGGAATTTTGAGCACTCAGAATCTCCTCCGTGGGAAATTTGCAACTTACTGCGGCCCCGCCTATTTTTTAATCCAGGACGCCGCTGGAGACCTGTGGGATATCCCTATCGACAGCAGCAGCAGCAGCAGCAGCCGGGGCGTGGTAGACTACAAGCTGTCAATTGCACGCCAATTATTATTATCAACGCCATCCACAGAGCGTGCAATTAAACGTCACTCAAAGCTGCCAACGCGTGAAATTACTTATTAGAATATGCTTTATATCATGACTGATATAGAATTACAACTGTTCTTACAAATCACACATCTTTACTTATTTCATAACCTATAGGTCTACTGTAGTCGTCCTATATTTCTCTTCTCTTACTGCAGAGTGTGGAGTGTTATAAGTGCCCTCAATACATATTGTAAAAATTACCTGCACATTTTATTTGTGTTATACTGTTCAGCGTATTTGTGTTTGCTGTATATATGGACCCACGCAGTCATAGGCCTATAGGCCTACATGTACAGTATATACTCAAGTCCGGCAGTGGATTCAAGTCCCCGCACTTCACCAAATCTCATTTCGCTGAAATAAAATTAGGCAATTCAGAATTCAGCGGAAAGAGTTAATGATAGGGTTAAGACACGGGATTCTGCGAAATGGAACAGAACCGCTTATTTTTCATGAGTCAAACTTGAACGAAGAGGACTCGACTTGACTGCACTAATGCCATGCACTGCAGCAATACATGCAGAGACCTTATAGTTAAAACAAAACAAAGAGTGGTAGGGTAAGTGCATAACTTACGACAATAGCTCGTCTTCATCTTCAGCTGTAGCAGCAGCAGCAGCAGCAGTAGATGCTAGCTGAGATTGAGATGATGTCGTAGTGACATTGTCTGCTGGCGAGCTGGCATTGTGCTGGTGGGTCAATGCAGATAACTGATGCACTGGGGGGCTCAGTCTAGCTGCAGCACGGCTTTGACTTTGAGCAGCAGTAGTAGGACTACTACTGATGTGACGTGAGAGCATCTGCCAGGTGACAAACTGCTGAGCCTGCACTAGCTCATCAGTACTGCTAGTCCCTGCAGGCTCATCAGGCTGACGCTGTTCCATGTTACCGATAGCAGTAGGTCTATCTATCAGTGTAGAGTCAGCACTGTCACCCACGCTCACTCTCACCGCCACCGATGACGTCTTGCACCTATACATTTCACAATATAAATTATGCAAAATGACAAAACATTGTACACTGCTGCCTATTGCAATATGTCATAACTGTAAACTACGAAAGTTCATCAAAATGCCACTTAAATATTTATTTCATTGCAAAATAAAACACAGCAAGCAAATTTATATGATGTTTACTAACAAACTTTACAATAACATAAAAAACACTATGGGAGAAAAGTAAAAAATACATCACATAGAAAGTTGATTTCAACTTTCCTGAAATACCATCAAAACAACAGCTAATGCTACAAAAAGCCCAGCTGTCGCTGGGATAACCGACCGTACTGGTTGTCAGTGACCTTCAAGGTCATCCAAGGTCGGTGGTTTTCATGCAATTTGAAAGCCATTATGCCACTTCCTATTAGTGATTAATAGTAACCTCGGCCGTATCTGTCACCGTTTCCGAGATATGGCCAAGTTTTCCGTTGAAAAACGCACATTTTTCCGCCCCACCCTTCAATCAACCCCCAATTTGAAAATGTTCCCCTTGAAGCAGATTGCTAAAATTTTGCATGCCCCAGTATCACACATATGGCTAATTACTCGTGCAAAAAGTTTTCTCCTGGGCGTATGACATACTCATTAGCCGAGGTACGTTCGCTACAGGCGTACAGACAGACAGACAAACGGACAGACGGACGACAACCATGCCAATAGCTCGACCGTTACTTAAGCACGGCCGGCTAAAAAGTTGTACCATTCTCCATTTCAATACAAAATGGCAGCAGAAATGGCAGCAAGCCTACACAGAAAACCTACACAGGAAAAAGTAAACATCAAAAATCGAGATGAAAATATAACAACAACAATCGACGTCATCTCATTAATTCATTTCATACGCTTAATTCTCTTAAATATCAGAACCAGGCTTATACGACTGACCAGTGGTCGGCAGTGGATTGGCTGTGTATAGACTGTGTTGTGGTCTTAGAGCTGATTTGTCTAGCATCACTCCCATCCATCCTCATCAGTAGACTCAGCAGTCATGCACGCAGTGTATACATGTACAACTTGATACAGCAGCTGCAGATCCCTGCACTTCAGTCCGTCTGTACACACATACAACGTCACAATTACAACATATTTAGGCTACTACGTGCAAGAACATTAAATAAGAACGTTTGTATATGCATCCTATTGCTACAGAGCTAAATTGTGGGTCATTTTATTTGTTGGGCTTCTGCATAAAATTCTAATTCTGCAGGTCACTTTAAGACGGAATGAATAAAGCCAGTGAGTAACTGTTTACGAGATATCGACTTCGCAGGAACTATTCATATGCGCTTTCCTAAGAACTGGTCCAGTCTAATATAAGACTATTTTAGGCCTAGTCATGCATGAGCGCAGCAGCAGCAGCAGCAGCAGCCGCTGTGGGCTTCAGCTCGCTAGCAGCAATGACGTAGCGCTGGCCGCGCGCAATATTCATGAGCGAGTGAGTCTTCCACTGGGCAAGGCTAGCATCAAGTAAACAACTTACTCACTGTAGGCTACTAGTCGTCCCTTTGTCCATTTTTCTTATATAAACCCCCGACACTACTAGCGGAGGAGTCAGCCAGAGATGTAGTCGCCGTTGCTGGGTTTGTGCGTTCGCCTACTTCGCGTCGTAATGTCCTCGTCGTTATCAGCCTTAGTTTTCTGAGTTGAATAGAAAAGTTGAGTTATAAACATGTGTCGTTAATTCGTAGCTATATCGTCTCACCTCTCGTCAGTCAGCCAAGCTTCCCCAAGCTCAGTGAGTCCCCGTATATAGCGTCTTAGGACGTACGCCGGACCGCGCTGTCGCACTATATATTTCGCCAAAACTTCCAAAAGGGAAAAATGTCATCGTTAGTCTGAAACACTATTTCCTGCAGTAGCCAACACAGCGCGTCGCGCAGTGTGCCATACGGTGAGCTTCTTGTTTTCTGACAATGATGACTAACATCATGGAGACCTATAGCCTAGCATTCTACTTATAAATGACTAAGATGTAGCTATTATTAGATCTATACTGTAGCTGATGAGATGTGATAATAGGAGGTGAGTCAAAACGAGCGGCAGGGCGGGAGACAAATTAGTGGTCAGGTGTCGGACCACGCCCTGTAGTTGAATAGCGACTGACTCTAACCACAGCATATATAACCACGTGGCATACATGCTGTGCTCTAACGGTACATGACTGTAGAGCCAGGCTACACCTGCAGTGCTTGCCTGGCTGCTTGGCTATGGGACCTGGCACTGTCTGACGCGCAGTGTGTGGTAGACCTGCTGGTGACGTCAGCAACTAGACTATGCGTGTCCCTGGCATTACCTATAGTATAGCTAGCAAACTAGCAATCACTCCATAATATGCACAGGGCGTGATGTCAATCAGCGTGACACCACGCATCACCAACGCTAACCGCTGCCGTGCCGACACACGTCGCTATAACCACAGACACTGTCAGAGAGTCATCACAGACCAAGTCATCCAGACAATAACAAAACAGCCATAGGCCTACAGGGTCATGTCACCGCAAGGCGTAAACACTTCACACGTATTTCCTCTTCACGTCACTCGGTTTTATAGCTAATTCACGTGTAACAGTTTCAATACTCGACTAGAAAGACAAGTCCCATCACTAAGAACAATTTCAAGAAACATAGGCCTAGCCTCCTACAAACCGAGATTCCAACAGCGGCTGTGAGGCAAACGCGAGATAACACAGGCCTAAATGCTAATAAAATCTATTTTGAATAATTTCAGATCCACTTCCCATGACATGACTACCAGTAGGCTATAGGCTACACATGTTTCCAAAAACATCATAGCAAATAAACAGTGAAAACAAAGAATGGTTAATGAACATGATTCATATCTATCCCCAATGTGGTCTGTCTGGTGGAGCGCGTTCACCTCTGTCGTGTGGCAGTTAACAGTACTGTGTGATCCCATGTGGCAGGTAACGCTCCGTAGCCGTGAGATGGGTTTCCCATGAAGAGATTTAGGGACCTAGGCCTATAGTATCTACCAATCTGGCCAGGAACGCGTTTAGACATCTAAAATACGCGGGCTAAATAAAATAAGGCTTTAACTAGGCTATTTAAAATGTCATCAGCGAGTGACGCAAGATTTTTATGCAAAAGCAAACTATAGTCTACCCGCTTATTCACCACGCAATAATTGGCAAAATGACGCAAGAATCGTTAGCATGCACCTCAAGGGTACTCAAAGTTCAAACTTCGAAGTATCGTCAGGAGTGAATGAATATAATGACTGCACATCGTACCTTAGCATGAAACGCCAACAAAGCCAACGTTAATCGACCCGACTGCAATAATTTACATGAACGCCTAGACGATAGACTGTCAGTCGCTGCAACTCACCATGCATTGCCGAACTATTTTCCGGCCAGCAAGCATGACGGGGCGTGGCAACGAGGGCGAGGCTTATCACAGACGCTCGCCGCTGATTGGCTGACAGCTGATGAGTGACGTGCACCGCAGCTGCTGCTGTAGATGCGTAAAACGTTGCGTAATTTGCCGGTGTCGTGGAAAATTTGTCGCACCTAGAAAATTCTTCCCACCTCCATATTCTCAAAACCATAAGGGGGTCGTCCATTAATGACGTCACGCTCAAAGGGGTATAGGGGTTTACATTATTGTGACGACGTGTGACGTATAGGGGTAGGGGCTTAAAGGTAGTCTGACGTCACACGCGTCACACCTGTGGAAAGGCACAATAGACAGCCAAATTCATGTTGCCAACTCGCCATAGGCCCATGTGTCAGGACGAGGAACATTTACAGGGTGGTCCAAAAAACGGATACCCAGTTTTATTTTTGAGATAACTTCGGTAATTCAGCACCGATTTTAACCATTCTTTCACTGTTACAAGCAGAAATTTATGGCGCGTAAACGTGAAGTTTTTCCGCCCACCGCACAATGTCTCTCTCCGCAGTGTTTTTTGACCACAAAATGCATCAAAATGCGTTCGGCGATCGAGTGGGAGCGTGCAGCGTTAGATCATGCACAAAGTTGGCGGCTAGGCCTGTAGGCCTACACATACAGTGAATAGCCTACATTAAGAGCTAAACCGCTGCGTCTGCTAGGCCTAGGCCTATTGTTCAGCTGAACGTAACCTATTAACCTATTAACGGTGACGACTGCATGACGACGCGTCTATAGGACAGGCCCTAGGTCTACACTAGTGGAAAAAATTGTGGACACACATCCTACA
>Ga0209367_1013951_pt1 | contig 10264 bp, 6 predicted proteins | sample WorMetLIZISLAND2_FD_187412 | JGI IMG/M metagenome (GOLD analysis project Ga0209367, IMG submission 187412) | Marine gutless worms symbiont microbial communities from Max Planck institute for Marine Microbiology, Germany - Olavius geniculatus... ...
GACTTGGACTGCTAAAATCTACGTTGAATGCTGAAATTTTGATGCGTAGGTTATATTGGTCTATCTCCAGCCATTTCGTCGCAATTCAGTGTTGAAATGTGCGCTGCATCCAAAAATTGCAAAAAATTCACTAAAAACCTCTTTTTGAGAGGTTCAAGGTCGTTCAAGGTCATTGATGTTGATAAATCCAAAAGCCTGTCACCAATGCTTGTTATGATAAGCAGCATGTTTGTACATATCTGCAACCGTTTTCACATTGTTCGAGTCAATAACGGCAAAATGACGTCTTTTTAGGGGGTACCCCTCTTTGACGCCCTCGTTCGAGTAGAACTCCTGCACCCCGTTGCACGAAATTTTGTCACGATAAACTAGAGACCTTGGGGCAGCCCACAGTAAAGATTTCGTGATCCTAGCTTGTACCGTTTTGATACAGATCACGAGTGTGACAGACGGACAGACAGACAGACAGACGGACAGACGCCCAGACGATGGCTAAGACGCGCGAAGCATTCTGCTGTCGCGCGTAAAAATACTTTAGCATCTGGGAGATTTTCTGGCCCTTTCCTGAATCGGAAATAAATACGCCAGTAAACGTACCTCTCTATCTAAAAGTGAGGAGACAGGTTTTGAGGGAGGAGTCCGAAGGCGTATTTTTCCTTCTTCGAGCGACATCCACGGCAGTCGCAGAATGCTGAAAGATTGCGGTTGGGCTGGGTATTGGTGTAAACTTTGCATTTGATTTAATGCAGCGCCAATGATACTGTTTTCTGCAATAACTCTACTATTTTGCACTACAAGCACTTTTATTCGCCAAGTTACTGGTATGCATCCAAATAGTGTTTGTGATGACGCGCGGATGAATAGCGACGAGGCTTAATTAGTAGCCTATTATCGTGCTGTATATAGCGATAAAAGCTAAAGGTCTGTGTGGGCGTAATAATACAGATTGCATAAATTTTGATAGCAACATTTGAATGCTGTCAACTTTCAGTTTTTTTCAAATTTTAAGGATGAAATGCATTACAAACCCCACTTTATAATGTAGGAGTTGCAACCCTTTGATTCCCGCGAGTTACTTGCGATCCTGTTACAGTCGGATCTCAGAGAGCGGTCCGTCCGCAGACAGGCTCCAATCCTCCCAGACGTCAACGCAGCGTGACTCGTTATTCGTTTTACCACGTCGTCCGTTTTACGTGTAGCCTAACTATAGATATCTGTTTTTGTCAGCTTTTGTTAGTCAGATAGATGGCTTATATAGTTTGGTGTTGTCAAACAGTGCGATGCTATCTATTTTCGTTCAAATTGTGAGGCAAGTGGTGGCAGTTTTATCGGGTAAACGTTGTATTACTGGAAGCATTTTAAAATTTTGTTTATTAGCCCAGTCCAGCGCGGTGACAAACTTTTGTGGTATTATAATTGTTATGGTTTACAAGCAGTTGTATTGAAACGTCTATCGTTGAACTGAAAGCTCTGCTATCGGTATCAGCTGCCCGTAAACGGTTGCGCGAATTTTTGTCCCAAGAAAACCAAAAAATAACTTACGCCAGTTTTGAGAATCAGTTATTGATAAAGTTGAAAAACTGTTCTATGTAGACTTAACGGAAGTTAAGAACGTCAATAGCAGCTCTAAGCCTACAGTGTCGAGGATAACGTTTTTGATTTATCTTAATCCATATGTATGTCTTAATTTTATTTGTATAGGCCTAATGTATGTATTTCCTAGAGGTCTATGAAACTTTTCAACAATAGGGTTTAATAAAAGTGTGAACTGCATATTAATATGGAGAGAAAGCTTGCTGATATTATGGACGTGAGCTTAAAACTCAATTTACTATGGTTAGATTTCACTGATGGTCTACTTTTTACTTAAGTAGGCTACTTAAAATTTCTACTTCAACTTGGTTAGTTAGTTTAATTTTGAACTTCTTCACTTCAGTATATTTGTGGGCAATTACTTCTACTTTTTATTAAGTAACAAGAAGCCCAGCTGTCACTGGGTTAGCCAGCCGTGCTAGTTGTCAGTGCCTTTTAAGGTCATACGAAATCATTGATTTCTATCTGATTTGACAGTGCGTATGCGACTTCCTGTTAGTGATTAATAGTAACCTACAGGCCTCATTTCTCACCGTTTCCGAGATAGCCATTTTTTCTTTGAAAATCGCATATTTTTCCTACCCCTCCCCATTCAATTCCAATATTGAAATTGTTTCCCTTGCCCTAAATCGCTGAAATTTTGCGGGCCTAGGTTTAACCCTTAGACGGGAAGCCCAATTTTGTAACGCCGACGGAAAGCCGGGGTCAATTTGACCCCACAAATATTATCGTGGATTCTGTCAGTTTTAAGTGGAGTTTTGAACGTCAACCAGTTGATCTCACTCATATGAAATGCTAGTATTATTTTCGTTATTTACCATCGATCGTGTTGCCGTGCTAACGGATTTTAGAGAATTTGAACAGAAAATATGCTATATCGAGGGTTTTGTACGAGATATCTTCTAAATCTTTGCATAAGTTGGGAAGTTTTCAAGATGCAGACAATATGAAATGGCGTTATATACATTTCACTGCGACCAACCGTCGTTGCCATGGTAACGAAATTTAGACAACGTGCACAAAATATAAACATTGTGGCGTCCAAAGCAACGAACGTTATGCAAAAATATAGCCAATGGTCTTACTTTATATAGTAACTAAGGCTTCGTATAGGTTTCATGTTAGCATGTTTGCTAAATAAACTGTTGCTATGCAAAATCATCGCCTTAGCAACCGTTGCTATGTGGAACATACACCGCTAGATTCACTGTAGTGAATAGCATACGAATCGGTCATCACAGCCATTGCTAACACATTAAAGCACGTACTGTACTATCTGTGTTACAGCCACACTAATTCTGTTGCTACGGAGTTTTTGTTGCCATAGCAACAGGAAGTAACTGAAGCTTTTATAAGAGATATCTTCAAAATCTTTGTATCAAACAGGGTGTTTTCAGAGTCGGACAGTTTAATGCCAGTTTTAAAAAAAATTATTACGACAAACCCTCGTTGCCATGGTAACGAAATTTAGACAACATGCACAAAATTTAAATATTGTGGTCTCCATAGCAACGGACGCTACGCAAAACTGTAACCGCTGGTTTTACTTTATAGGCCTATGGTAACTAAATTTTAATGTGAAGCAAACGCCGTTAGATTTAGTGTAATGAATTGCATACGCATAGTTACCATAGCCATGATTCCTAGCACATTTAAACAATTAGTACTTGCATTATAGCACAATAAGGTTGTTGTAAGGGCTTTTTGTTACCATAGCAACAGAAGGTTACTAAAGGGCAGCAAATGTGTATTTCGTCATTTTTCGATATAATATCACCAAATGTGCAAAAAATCAATTTTAGCAAGCAAATCTGACGGGAGCTATTTTCTTCGACACAATTGTGCGGAGGGGGTGTCGAGAAAGTCTCAATAGCAACGCCTCTTATCGGCAGAAACATAAACTAAAAATGCCAGATCGAAGGCAATGAAAAAATATTAAAAGTTACGAAGTCTTGTCTATATAAGTTTAAACCATTTTTTTAATATTAAACAATTTATAGGGTCTGGGGTCAATTTGACCCCAGCTTTCCATCAAGGGTTTAAGACACAGGGCTAATTATTCGTGTAATTTTTTAACGACTTATTGTTTAGCCACAATGCATACGTTACCAACTACAGCCAAACAGATGACGGACAGACGGACGACAACCACACCATAAGCTGGACCGTTACTTAAGTCCGCTCGGCTAAAAATCAAGTAGTAAAATAGTAAAAGGTATGAAAATGTATTTTTTAGTTTTAATATAGCATTCTATAACTATTCTGTTACAAACATAACATTAAAACACAGCACAATTTAAGTTAATGAAAATTTTTGAAAATATTTTGTTACAAATTAACTCGCTCACATGTTCTACGCAATCATGTCTGTATACGAGTACATTGCTAATCAATCAAATATACATTAAAGTATACCAAAAAACGGCACAAAGCAGTCACAACTGCAGTTCATACAATTACATTATTCTTGAGTGAACAACACTAACCTGATATAACGTTTATTGTGTAAGCACACACGAGTAAAAAATAATCTCTATTGTCCAACTGCAGAAAACTAAAAGCACTACAACACTCACAACATGCGATTAGTCATCAACATAAGAGAAATTAACAATTAAAACTACGCAAAATATTTTTTTATGTTCACAATTTACTAGGTTTATGCAGTTCACAAATTTACAGTTAAACAGTAAAATTTAAAAATGAAAACATTTCGTAGGCTATACATTCAAGCTTGTAGGCCCACCGGTAATCTACTTTTCTGTTTTAGGCCTATTACATCCACAGGATAACCCAGAAAATAAGCTGCTCTTAGCCAAACGATTGCAAAAAAGATGTGTAAAAACGTATTTTTACCATAAAGCATTGTCAACAAAATGCTTTACTTATTCAGTAATATTAGATTTTTAGCGTCTGTGAAAATATGTATTTTATGTAAATTAGTTTCCATGTGGTTAATCAATTGCAATGCTGTAGTGCTTGAAAACACATTATGCTTATTGCCAACAACTGCAATAATCAATTTACGAATAATATAATAATACCAAATAAATATCATTAAATCTCTGCGATGTGCTATTTTCGGACACAGTGCATTTGATACTGATTAATTTTTTCAACCATTCTGTAAATGTTGCTAACTTTAAACGTAATATTGAATCGTGTCTATTAGTCATCATCATTATCATCATTACCGTCATCATCATTTATTGCAAAAATTTAGCAACAGCAACTGGACAACAGAAAATGAACAGGATCGAGTCGAAAGACAAAAAAGTTTATATTAGGCAATAGATGTCTGTTAGGTAATAGACATCAATATAGTTAGTTCGAGTACTAATAACGTCGCACAGAATAATGCTAACTAGAGAGAATGTTACAACTGAGACAAACAAAAACACAGAAATATCGTAGAGCAATGACACTAATAGCCTAATTTAACAAATAAAACAAATGAAAAACAAATTTAGCAATTACTTTCATAGATAGAACAAATTATTTTGAATGCTAAATATACGCACTCTAGACCATTATTTTATAGTAATTACTTTTATTATACATCAAATATAATATAATGATCTATAATAAAAGTGAAATACAAATTATAATAATATAACGAGAAAATTTTTAATGATGACTTAGTGTTTTTAAAGTTGGTAAGGCTTGTATAAAAACTGACAATAGCTTCAGTATTTCGATGCTTGGACCTGGATGCCACTTGTGTCACAAAATATTTGAACATTTAATAGTTTTTCATTAATACCTTTTGTATAATGCAAGTGCTATTATTGTACAGACATAAAATATAAGCTGTAAAGTGCTGGTAAAAAATAAAAAGTAAAGAGTATAGTATGGTAATTATATGTCGTATATGTTCAAAGTGCCTAATGTATAAAATAATGGTCTAGAGTGCGTATATTTAGCATTCAAAATAAATCTACCTGCCCGTTTTCAATGTTTACGTAAAACTTTGAAATAGATGTCTTTTAAAGACTAACCCACAAAATTCAAGAAAGTCACATACGGTCTAATCACACTTTAATATAAAATTTTTACATGAGGTGCAAATATTTTTTATTTTGCTATAAAAATTCTTTGCATTAGTAAACATTGAAAAAGTACGTAAATTTTTAAAAAGTATATTTGATAATGCTAATGATAAATTCAACAGTCGTACAATAATTTTGTTGACACTACTTTTTGATATCATCTTATTTGAAATTATTATCATATTTTGGCTTATACAGTAGTCTTTAAATCTGATCAGCTGCAAAAGTTGGCGAAAATCCGGTGTCAGCATGGCAATAGAACTGCATCTTCGAGCAAACATAAGAGTACCACAGGCATTTACGTTGCCACGTTCCAAAAACGATGTCAAAACCAAAATAACTATTATAGATCGGTATTCTCGTGTATTCCTCAAAACAGTACTGTCTTCGGCATCTGCAGTGGCCTGTATAGCCACCATTTCTCCTGGCTCCAATTCTCGTTCGTTTCTGTCTGCTGTGAACAGCGGACGCTGAAACAAAGTAACACAAGCTCTGCGCTCGGCGTGAAAATTGCAAAACAATTCACTAAGACTTGCAGCATTAGCACAAAAATATAGAATTGGTTTGAAATAAAACAGGCATTACCACGTTGCATCAGCAATATGCCAATTTCATCAAACTTGTTTATTGTTTCAACCAAGAATGTGAATCTAAAGAAGTGAAGGGATTTACAGAAACCGTACTTACAATTTACAACACTTCATTGCCCATTTCATATCGACAACTGATATGTTTTGCTTCACAATTATTCTGGACATTAGTGCTCATATGAAATATATGCTATTTTCATTTCATGTTGCCCTATGGCTACTCCCATTCCATGAAATTTTTCACTCTATATACATCTCTACTGTTTTCTGCACTCTGTCGGCTTACCTTCGTCATCATCGGTATGACGAGCAACATGACGAGTGACTTGAGTAAGCCAGTAGACGTCAATGTTGTCACACAAGTTCTTGCCGGCAGTTCCTAGAACAGAGGTGTCCTTGATCGGCGTTTCAGACATCTCGTACTCCGTGTTTGTCGTTTCCACCTTGTCGTCCTACACCAGCCACCATGGATGAATGGTAAGCTTATGGTAACTGTAGACAAATAATAATATCTGAAAAAGCTCACGTGACGCGCGACAGCACCGGTGCCGCTACCTGAGGAATCAATGTACAGCGTGCAATAAGATAATAATTTGTTTTGAAGTAATACCAAAATTTGATGTTTCAGTACAGAAGACTTTTTGAACATCGAAATCGAAACTCAGTTAAAATTTACGTTCTGTGCTACAAATTTTATATGCAAATTGTCCTGGTCTATCTCCAGTCATTTTGTCCAAATACACTCTTGAATGTGCACCGCAGCGGAAAATCGCAATAAAATCACTAAATATTCCATTTTGAACATTTACGATTATTCAAGGTCATCAACGTTGATATTTCTTAAAAGCCCGTCGTCAGTTCTTACGGTATGCAGCTAGTTTATATCTATCTGCAACCGTTTTCACGCTCGACGAGCCAACAGCGGTAAAATAACGACTTTTTAATAGAGTGCCCGTGTTTGATGTTCGCGTGCGCAAATTTTCTTAAAGCTAGGTGTTCCAGACTTGGACTGTTGAAACTTACGTTTAATGCTGAAAATTTCATGTGCTGGCTGTCCTGGTTTTTCTCTAATGATTTCGATGCAATTCGCTCTTGAAATGTGTGTCGTAGCCCGAAATCGCAAAAGTCAATAAAACCCTTATTTTGGTGTTTAAAGCCATTTGAAGTCATTGCTTTTTTGATGATTGCTTTCGGTGCTAATCAAAAGCGCGTGTACGACTTCCTATTAGTGATTAATAGTAACCTTGGCCGTATCTCACGCGGTTTCTGAGATACAGCGACTTAATGGTTGAAAGTGCAAATTTTCCATATTACCCTTTCATTTAACGCCCTTGGTCGGAATGACTCGTTTTCAATTTCTGGAAAAAATTAAGGGATCCTGAAACTAAAGTCTTTTCCGACCGTTTTAATACAATCGCAGTGTGTGACGGAGGACGGACGGAAAAGCGCTTCTACGATAGCTAAGACGCGCGAAGCATTACATATTATCGCGCTTAGCCCCGACTAGAGTTACCAAAATGATTTGTGGTGTTTTAGAGGATTTATATCATTGCATCGTCTTCACACACATTTTTAAACTGGTAAGTTTTTTACATATATCTCTCACATAAAACTCGCAGCTTGTCGAATTAAAATGATCACGGCATCGCGTAGTTAACTTGTGATAGCGCGCTTTATACGGTGTTAATACGTTTGCATTTAGTTTTCAGCATAATATCGCTTAAACGACATAACGGTAAGTCTATGCTTACCGTGCCTTTGTCGTTAAGGACAGCTTGAGGCAATGCCGCACTGGATCGATTCAGCTCGGCAACATACAAAGAACTCCATCTTTGAATCTGTTTACCTTCATTACTTGTATATTCTGCAACAGACATCAGAGATTCATGTACGTACAACTAGAAATACGTTCTGTGATCCCTCTACTGTCGATGTTGCAAATTTGGTGAAACAGCAACTCTTCCAGAGATAGGCCCACAAAGTTTGTTCTCTACGGAATAACTGGTGCACACTGTAGTAGCCTACAGTGTATCAAAACAACTTGTCAGAGTCATCTGAATTGTAATTGATCGTATTGAACACTCACCGTATTGAAGTCGTTGATGACCGAAACTTCCGTGTCATTATCCTTCACGTGATAACGCACGAAGTTGCCTTTCACGCTGACGTCCACGTCTTCCGTGTCTTTTCGACCATTTTCCAGAGCAAACTTGTACGTTTGCTAAAACAAATTTATGTTTTTTTTCGCCAGCATTTGCACAATAAAACTACATTTGCATGTAGGTCTACGCTAGGTAAAAAGTTGTTTGATGGAAGTGAGCTGCGCTGTCATTAGCTGCCATTTCCGAGATTAAAATGCACTTCCGGTTACGAGTCACACTCGACTACAAACCGTAAGCAGCACTGTAACAAATACCGGACTTAAATTATTTAATGACATAATTATTTTTTATTTATTAATAAATAACACGCTTTGGTCTTACACAAATTGTTGAGTACCCTACCCATGGTCAGAGCTTAATTGATAAGGTATTTGTAAACCGACCTGACATTTATGTAGCTGATGTGTTTCAAAGTATTATTAAGACCAAACATTGTGCTGTTGTATTAAATCCATATACTGCTCCTGTTACTCGGGTTTGTAAACGTCGTCAGATTTCCTTCTATGATTTGCGCTCTCAACATATTGATAGGTTGCACTATTATACACGAAGCTTTATTCACCATAAACATGGTATAAACAAATAATAAAAAACACACAACTTAAGTAATCTTAACTAACAAAATAATCAAGTCCATGCATGGCATAGAGAACACAACAAACTGTCAGAGTTGTCAAAACTGGTTAAAAGTTTATGTGTCCGCTTAGCTATTATATCAAATACTGAATCAAAATTAAAATAACGCTGACACTCTTCAATTACAACTTTCGACCTAATATTAAACATTTTAACAAAACAGCTGTTGACAACAAACTGCAACGAAGCGATATGTGACTTTTTCATTGGACAAGTCTCAGTGCCGTACAGCAACACAGGCAGACACTTTTTTTAAATAGTTCGAGCACAACTTCCTCACTAGCAATCCTGCCAACTTTACCAAATATAGCATTAAAACTGCGATAAACAGCTTGTTTAGAATGCCTAAAAGAACAAGAATACACACTTGACGAGGTAATATAAACCCCCAAATATCTAATTTCGTCACGCCATTCCAGCTTGGCTTTGTCGATATTCATTATGTTATTACAGTTGACCCTATAACGAGGTCCAACATCAAAGAACGAGGATTTATTAGTGTTAATATCCATCCACCTTAGTTCTGTTTCACAAACGGACAAAAGTTTTTCAAGTGCCGAAACAGAAGGGGCTAACAGAACAATATCATCAGCGTAGAGTAACACACTGAAGCATTCATGTCTAACATAACAGCCCAATCTGCTGTTCTTTATTTTATTAACAACACTGTCAATGAAAACAGCAAAGAAATAAGGGGAGAGAACCCCGCCTTGTCTTATTCCACAACTTAGTTTAACAAACTCAGAAAAATAAGATCCCCACTTAACACAAGTAACGCCCAAATCAAACCAATTTTCTAATAGCCTTAATAGCAGTACTGGGATATTTCTACGCATAAGTTGAATAAAAAGTGCATGATGATCCATTTTGTCAAAGGCTTTGGAAAGATCTATAGAAGAAATTATATTGGTTTACACGATTGGAGTGACTTGTACATGTTATCTGATATAGAGCTAGTATATAATGAATTTGTTTCTCGTGTTAAACATCTTATATCCAATTGTGTACCTCGCAGGCGTGTTACTTTGGGTCCTAAGGATCCAAAGTATATTTCTCCGCTGATAAAATCCCTACTGCGTCGACGCTATAGGCTGCGCAGGCGTGGTGGCCTTAATGAAGCCAATGAGCTGGCTGTTAGAATTAATACCCTTATAACTGAAAATCGGCGCACATCTCTTAATAAACTTGTTGATGCCGGCCCAAGAGAACTTTGGGCCGCTGTTAAAACCACTGC
>Ga0209367_1013952_pt1 | contig 10263 bp, 11 predicted proteins | sample WorMetLIZISLAND2_FD_187412 | JGI IMG/M metagenome (GOLD analysis project Ga0209367, IMG submission 187412) | Marine gutless worms symbiont microbial communities from Max Planck institute for Marine Microbiology, Germany - Olavius geniculatus... ...
AAGGCCACCTTGGCCTTGAACTCCGGGGCGTGCCCTCTTCTCTTGCTTGCCATCCCTCGTGTCTCCTTTGCTTAGATGGCCTTCAACTTTAACTTAGCCACTGGTCCGATATTCGGGGTCCACTATATCTACCTTTATTATTATGCGGCCGACCTGGATAAGACGATCGGTTATATCTTTGTCTTCTTGGGTTGGCCTGAGCTCACCGGACGGGTGATTATGAACCAAGATGGCTTTGACCGCATTTTTCTGAACCGCCACTCGAAAGACATTTATGGGTTCAACGATTGTTGATTGATAGCTACCCAGCGAGACTAATTCAATGTACAGAATTTTGTTATCGTTGGCTAAACCGATAATCCAAAAATGCTCCTTGTCACGGTCAATTTTGTTTTCCCGAAGAAGGATTCTTTGCATGACTTCGTAAACGTCGGTTGAATTGAGCAGTTTGACTTTTTGTTGCTCTGTAAGCTTGATATTCATCTTTAAAGATTTTCTCCAACGTCCAGCCAAAAAAACATTCTAGGCATCAGGCGAGATGAAACGCCTAACGTTTGGGCTCAGGCGCCCAATGCTGCGTGGCACTGAGCTTGAAAGTTGCTGAGGAGCCGAACCGCGGCATTGGGTCGCTTGCAGCCGAATGTTAGGCGAATGAGCTATGAAAAACGATCCATCACTTGAGCTTGACCCCTTTTCCGTCTTCGTACGCAAGGGATGTGACAACTTTGCCACGTCAGTTGTGCTTTGTGAAGGCTTTGGATAAGCGCTGTGCCTTCGAGTCAGTAATCTCTATACTGATGGTTTCAGCTTTTGCAGGAGGTGGCGTGAGTTCTACTTTTATCCAGCCATTCAGTGATAAACCTGTAATCTTTTTCTCGGTATCCTGGGTCGGATAACTTATTGAATATTGGAACGGGCCAGTGCCGCCCGACACGTGCGTTAGCAGATCGCTACCCACGAATTTTGGCTCGGCAACTTCAATCTGCTGTACCGAAAGCTTATCGGCCGCTCCAAAGTAAAAGCCCAGAACAGTACCCAAAATTCCTACTAGTGTCGTAAGTATTTCCTTTGCATGACCGATTCGCTCTTTAAGATCTTCCTTTGATAGATGAGATGTTACGGCATAGAGCGCAGTAATGATAGCGAGAGAAACGGTTGTTGCTGCAACAAGAAACGTAATTAAACCTCTTGACGTTTCAGTATGTCCTAGTTCCTCTAAAGGGCACCTTGAAAAATAGGTATTTTCGCCACCCAGCCGACTCTAACCCATTGATTATTCAAGCCCTGAATTTGCGAAAACTGTATTTTTCAAGGTGCCCTAAAAAAGTACCATCAGGTTTGAATAATCCATAGCCAAGACCAGCGAGCACGAGCAAGCCAATGAATAGAAATAAGTACTGCGGGTTTTCCATGTCAAAGAAACGTTGAAGCGCGCGGCCTAGCATCGAGCGCGGACCATTTTCGTTACCCATAACTCTCTCCTATTTGATAGGTGGTGGATGAAACTTATTTTGGGTTCGGTCTAACAGGTAGTAGACGGCGAGTCGCCGTGTTTAAACACGTCGAAACGCCTTATATACCACAACGATTGCTTCTTTCTCAAATTCATCAATACCTCCATCAATGCGTCTAGAAACAATGAGTTAAGCCCTGCGACGACTTGTTGCCTCGGTCTTTCCCAGCGGACAACTACGGCGAACTTCCAGCTGGCTCTTGATCCCTATGGCTACTTTTTTCGCCGACTGACAACGCTTAACTCAATGGCATTGCCTTCCATCCGTCCCGCGCACCAGGCTGAGCCGTAGCCAGAGTACCAAGGCAATGAGCGCGAATGCGAACCATTGGATCGCATAGCCGATATGCATATCCGCTTTGGGCAGCTCCCGCGGCCACGCGCGAACGAAGCCGCCGACAGTGTCGGGATCCTGCAGAATGACCACCGGCTGTATCCGGATGCCGGTCGCCACCCTGTAGAGCTCCAGGGTGAGATAGGGCCAACGCCGACCCCAGTCTTGCGCCGCCTCCGGGTTACCGTGAAGCGCGAGGGCGGGGGGAACGGGAAGATGGGCCTCCCCGGTCACCGTTACTTCTCCTTCGGGTAGCGGCGCCGCAACCGGGCTACCGTCAGCGGCCGCGGCAATCCATCCTCGGTTCACCAGAACCCGGCTGTCCGATCCCCGGACCCGCAAGGGCGTGATGACGTGAAAGCCGATGCAATTACCCTGGCGGCGGTTTTCGATCAGGATTTGACCTGTGGCCTCGAAGGTCCCCCGGGCCCGCAGCTTACGGAAACGCAACGCCTCGGGATCGGTAATCGAATCGCCAAGCTCCAGCGCCGGCAACCGGGCCCGTTCAGCGAGGACCCGCGCCTGTTCCCGCTTTTGCTCGGCGCGGTCGAGCTGCCAGACGCCGAGCACAACGAACAGGGGGATCGGCAGTGCAAGCAGGAGCGTCGGCCCCCAACGAAGGTGAAATTTTACATAGCCAAACCGCATCAAAGTGCTATAGTCGGGAATACGGAGATCACGATTTCCGGCGCATCAAGGAGAAAACCACTCGCCGGCCCCCGGAAAACGAGCCTGTGGGTGGTTATCGTACAAGGTCCGGGTCCCTACCACACCCAACCAGAAGAGGTAGCTTATGGAACTCATGTACAAGATTCCGGTGATTCTCATCCTCGGGTTCATCGTCTTTTCCCTTGCCCAGGGCATGTACTATCTCGTCAAGGACGACGGCGATGAGGACAAGAGCCGAGTGGCAAAGGCGCTGACGGTGCGGATCGTGCTTTCGCTCGTTCTCTTCCTATTGCTTATCCTCGGCTACTTCGTCGGAGTGCTCCAACCTTACGGGCTGTAACCCGTAACCCGCCACTCATCACCCCGGACCTGGCTTGTGGCCAAGGATGGCCAATAAACGAAGGAGCATTTTGCCCTAGTACTATATTTCACCTTATTTTTCATTCTCAAACCCGTAGGGTGGGCTGTGCCCACCAAATTGTGCTGGATGGTGGGCACGGCCCACCCTACGAGATAGATGCAAAATATGAAGAAACGGTGTACTAGTATCCCGTTTCATCAAAATTTTCTGTTAACACCAATCCCCTGTCATCCCGAAGCGTAGCGAGGGATCTTCTGGCTTGGCAAGACTGCTCCCATCGCACAAGATTTCTCGCTACGCTCGAAATGACAAACAGCAAAATTGGATGAAATGACCTACTAGGGGAGACATCGACTTCTGCGGTATGTGCATGTCGGGCCAAAGCCTCAACTGAGCCTAGTCTCTTATTCCGCCTTATTCCGCTCGAAATATTGAATATAGACATTACAGACGGGCCAGAAAACATCTCGTATTTCGATTCCATCAACAAGAAAATGCGTAATCCCAAGACTATCGCCACACCTCATCAGACCACACCTAGCTCCTTCTAGGATACTAGTACGTTCGTTGACATCCGTGGCATCATGTTCGGAATTAAAATGTTTGGCATTATTACATAAACTTCTGACTACTTTGTATTCCTCCATTTCATGAAGTGATTTATGCAAATGCTCCTCTCTGGTTAGGGTATCCTCATCTTTGTTTTTATATGCCTCGTAACCACCTGGACAATATCCACTCTCGTAGATGGTAAAGAGGAAATATTACATCTTGAGCACTACCCTTTTGCATCCGCGGATGACGCGGATTCTCACAGATGGTTTCGTTTAATCTGTGAGGATCCGCGTCATCCACGAATCGCAATCGACCCGCCATCAGTGACAGTTCTGATCCATTTGCGTTCATTCGCGTTTATTTGCGGCTAAATCCTCCGTGAAGATCCTGCCGGCTCAATGTTGTCGACAGTTGAGAGCGGCTGTACCGGCGGCGAGAGCCAGCGACTCCGACTACAACCAGTAGACGAATATGAACAGTCCCAGCCAGACCACATCGACGAAGTGCCAATACCAGGCCACGGCCTCGAAGGCGAAGTGGTTGTGGGGCGAAAAGTGGCTCTTCATCGCCCGGACCAGGATGACCATGAGCATGACCGTACCCATGGTGACGTGGAAGCCGTGGAAGCCGGTCAGCATGTAGAAGGTCGACCCGTACACGCCGGACTTCAGCGTCAGATTCAGCTCGTGGTAGGCATGGTAATACTCATAGGCCTGCATCACGACGAAGAGCAAGCCCAAAACGATGGTCGCAGCCAGACCCAGCACGAGCTTTTTCTGGTTATGTTCCTTCAGTCCCCAGTGGGCCCAGGTCACGGTAGCGCCCGAAGTGAGCAGGATCAGGGTATTGAGCGCCGGTATGCCCCAGGCCCCCATGGGCTCGAACTTGCCTCCCAGCTGCTCCGGTCCTGCGCTCGGCCAATTCGCGACAAATTGATTATGGATGAGCTCTTGGGTCATTCCGAGATAGCCTTCGCCCCCGAGCCAGGGCAGAGCGATCATTCGGACATAGTAGAGAGCACCAAAGAAGCTCAGAAAGAAAAAGACCTCGGAGGCGATGAACCAGAACATGCCCTGGCGGAAGGACCCGTCCACCTGCTCGTTGTATTTGCCTAAGAGGTTTTCCTTGATCACTTGGCCGAACCAGCCGTAGAACACGATCAACAGCAGGGCAAAGCCGGCCAGGATCATCCAGATACCGGCACCGACTTCGTTGATCGTCAGGGCGGTTCCCGAAAGCATGAAGAATATCGTCAGCATGGCGACGAGCGGCCAGGGGCTGGAATCCGGAATATAATAGTCGGTGGGACCATGATGGGCAGCGCTACTCATCCTTCTCTATTCCTCTTTGTGTTGGGGGCTATTGACATTCACCATTCAGTATCCGATCGCATCCCTTTTCCGCGCTGACTGCTCAATAGGCCCACGCTTCCTCCTGGCCGCAAAATATCTCGCAATCGCCTCTGCTCGGGTGTAAACATCACAACCCCTGGTTTACAGGTAGTGGTAAGTTTTAGGGCACCTCGAAAAATACGATTTTCATCAACGGCATATCCAAATAATCAAAGGCTTAGAGTCGCTTGATTGGTGAAAACACCTATTTTTCGAGATCGTTCGGGAGCGCCTGTGCAGGATCATGAGTAGTTCGGAATTCATAAAGAGCCATCATTATTTCTGCTCAGTGTTCGCTTGAGTGTTTTGTTAGCGACTTCTTCAACAATAAAAATAAAATCGTCGAAGCAGTAACAATAAAAAATGAACATACAAAGACATACAATAACTCCAGATCAGCTAATTCCTCTCCATTCGATGAACCATAACTATTGATTAGCCAAGAAGAAAACGATTCGGGTGGATAAAAGAAAAGATGTGGATAATTACCCCAAACGAAAGCCAGCGTAAGCGTTCCTGTCGCCAACCAAACATAAAAAATCCAGGATCTAAATACCTGTTTCATCTTAACTCAAAGGTACAGCTTCTCATTCTTTCAGTCCATGGCCACCGGCGAATCGGGATCAATTGGAGACCCGCATCACATTATAGGACAACGTGAGCGAGCTGATGTCCGCGGGCAGATCGGGCGACACGGAGAAGCGTAAGGGCATCTCGGTAATCTCGTTACCCGCGAGGGTTTGCCGATTGAAGCAGAAACACTCCATCTTGGCGAAGAAGCCGGTGGCCTGCCAAGGGGCAATGTTGGGGATGGCCTGGCCCGTAATCTCCTGCCCCGAGCGGTTTTCGGCGATGAACTTGACGAGATAGCTTTCGCCCGGACGCACCCGTAGCTTGCGCTCCATCGGCTCGAGCGTCCAGGGCAGCTCCGGATGAATGGTGGTATCGAACTTCACCGTCACCCACCGGTCCCGGACCACTTCGATAGCGGCCGCCTGCACCCCGGTACCGATGGCTGTCCGCTGCCCAACCGACTGCACGCCGGTCACCTTGCATAGCAAGCCGTACAAGGGAACCAGGGCGAAGCCGAAACCGAACATGCTGATGGCCAGTCCCACCAGCAGGAGTAAGGTACGCTGTTTGCGTCCTGCGACGTCGCTCATTGGGTACCGGTGACGGCCAGCTCGAACAAACCCTTCCAAAAGGGAATGGAGCTCAGTAGCATGAACAGGGCAAAGCCCGCCAGGATCCAGGCCAAACGCCGGTTCTTGCGGCGTCGCTCGGGGGAGTTGTCGGTTCTCATCTCGGGTCTATTCATTCACTCGTGCTGTACAAATGATCGCGCAGAGGCGCAGAGAAACTCATTCTTCGAGCCCGTTGACACATCGAGTAATACCGGTTTTCATCACCGCCTCACCGAAGTTGAGCCCGATAGCGTTTTCCGTCATTCTCTGCGCCTCTGCGTCTCTGCGCGAGATCGGTTCCATTCCGATCCCGAACAGGAGGTATCAGGACTTGCACTCCGCACACTGTAAGCGGCGGGCGAAGCGCCCGCCGCCCTCTCGCCTTAGGAAACGGCTAGCTTGGGAGGCGTGGTCCAGCTGTGGAACGGAGGCGGCGAAGACAGCTCCCATTCCAGACCCTTGGCGCCTTCCCATACCTTGCTCTCTGCTTGCTTACCACCCCGGATGGTCTTGATGACGATGTAGAGCAATAGCAGGTGGCTCAGGCCGAAGACCATGGCACCGACGCTGGAAACGACGTTGAACTCGGTGAACATCGCATGATAGTCGACGATGCGCCGCGGCATCCCGGCCAGGCCGATGAAGTGTTGCGGAAAGAAGGTGATATTGAAGCTGATGACATTGACCCAGAAGAAAATCTTGGCCAGCTTCTCGTCGTACATGTGCCCGGTCCACTTGGGTAGCCAGTAGAAAACGCCTGCGAACAATCCAAACACGGCGCCGGGCATCAATACATAGTGGAAGTGAGCCACCACGAACATGGAGTCGTGATACTGCATGTCCGCCGGGACCACCGCCAGCATGATGCCGGTCAGGCCGCCGAAGGAGAAAATGAGCAGGATGCCGATCGCGAACAGCATGGGAGTCTCGAAGGTCATGGCCCCTTTCCACATGGTCGCCATGTAATTGAAGACCATCAGCCCCACCGGGATGGAGATGATGATGGTGCCGATCATGAAATAGCTGACGGCACCCAGGGACATGCCGATGGTGTATTGGTGATGGGCCCAGACCACCATGCCGATGATCATGATCGCGATCATGGCGCCAACCAGGGAGGCGTATCCGAACAGGGGCTTACGGGCAAAGGTCGGTATCACGGAGGCCAACACCCCCATGGAGGGCAAGATCAGGATATAGACCTCGGGATGACCGAAGAACCAGAACAGATGCTGGAACAGCACCGGGTCACCGCCGCCGGCGGCATTGAAGAAGCTGGTGCCGAAGTGACGGTCGAACAGCAGCATGGTTATCCCGCCGGCCAGGACCGGAATCACCAGAATCAGCAGGAAGGCGGTCACCAGCCAGGTCCAGACGAAGATCGGCATCTGCGTCAGCTTCATATCCGGGGCGCGCATGTTGAAGATGGTGACGATGATGTTGATGGACGCCAGCACCGAGGAGATGCCCAGCATATGGAGCGCGAAGATCAGGAAATCCATGGACATGCCGACCTGGACCGACAGCGGTGGATAGAGAGTCCAGCCGGTATTGATCTGGGTGCCGCCGCCGGGGAAGAAGGGCACCACGAAGGAGAGGATGAGCATGGTTGCCGCTGCCGGCAGGATCCAGAAGCTCAGATTATTGAGCCTGGGCAGGGCCATATCCGGCGCTCCGATCATGAGCGGGATCATCCAGTTGGCCAGACCCGCCGCCGCCGGCATGACGGCACCGAAGATCATGATTAGGGCGTGGTTGGTCACCAGATTGTTATAGAGGTCCGGCTCCAGGAGCTGCAGCCCGGGCAGGAAGAGCTCGACCCGAATCGCCATGGCGCTCACGCCCCCGACGAATAGCATGGTGAGGGCGAATATCAGGTACATGGTCCCGATATCCTTGTGGTTGGTCGAGAACAACCAGCGTTTGAGGCCCTTGGGTGGCCCGTGGTGTTCATGCTTCTCGTGGTGTTCGAGGTCGATGGTTGCGGTACTCATGGCAATCTTCCTCTCGGGTAAGGCTCGATTTGAATTCGTTAAACACGCAATGAGCGAGGCGAAACCCCGGACCAGCCGCTATTCGTTGCCGGCCAGGGTGCGGGCGGCCTTGATGTCGCGCGGCTGTACCAGATCACCCGTAGCGTTGCCCCAGGCATTACGCTCGTAGGTGATGATGGCGGCGAGCTCGAGATCGGTGAGGGTATTCCAGGCCACCATCGCCGTCCCCGGCTTGCCGTTCAGGACAATCTCCACATGCGCGGGCAAGGGTCCGACAGCGATAGGGCTGCCGACAAGTGCTGGGAAAGCGGGCGGCAGGCCCTTCCCGTTGATCTGGTGGCAGGAGGCGCACTTGGTGTTGTAGGCGGTTTTACCCTTCTCCATCAACTCCTCCATGGCCCAATCCTTGTCCATCGCTGCCTCGGCGGCCGCGGCCACCATTGTCTGTTTCTGTCCTTCCAGCCAGGCGTTGAATTTCTCTTCCGCGACCACTTCTACCTCGATGGGCATGCGTGAGTGCCAGGTGCCGCAGAGCTCGGCGCACTGCCCGGAGAAGCGGCCCTCGCGGGTGAGGTCGACCCAGGTCTCGGTCACATAACCGGGGATGGCGTCCTTCTTCACCGCCAGCTCCGGGACCCAGAAGGCGTGGAGGACATCCGCGGAGGTGTGGAGAAAACGCACCTTCTTACCCACGGGCAACACCAGGGGATTGTCGACCGCACGCAGATACCCGGCGGTACCCTCACCGGCCTGATCTTCCGGGAGATAGCGGCTCTCGACCCGGACCGGCTTCGGCTTACCGTCGATCGCGACGCTATGGTCCAGGTACTCGTACTCCCACCACCACTGATGACCGATGACCTTCACGTCTATCAGGTCCTCTCCCTTGGGCACCTCCCACACCTTCTCCAGGGTCTTCTGAGCGGAGCCGGCAATGGTCAGGTCGATTCCGAGTACCAACATGGGCACGATGACCCAGGACCACTGACCGAACCAGGCCTCATGGAACTTCTGGTCGGCCTGGTACCCACGGCTTTTACGGTGGTAATACAGGGAATAACCGACGATGGCGAAGATGATTACCAGGAGCACCGTCGCGATGAGCGAGGTGAGCATGTGGATATCGTAGATCTCCTGCGCCACGCCGGCGGCGGGCTCGGGAAAATTCAGGGCCATCTCGGCACCGGCGGTGCCGGCCCAGCCGGCGAGGAGCGAAAATACGGATAGGGCGCCGAGGCGCTTGCTGATTGCTGCCATAGTTTCTCTCATTCGTTGATACACGCGCCGCTGGCGCAACCTGCCGCTCTCGCTCCATCGGAACCGAGAGAGGTGCCCGACCCGGGATCGGAACCGGCCGCTCGGCGAGTCCGAATCCGCGCTGAACCGGCCACTCCGGTGTCCGGGACGGATGGAGCGACGCGCAGCCGACCAAAACCCACCTTGTCGCCCAACGCGACGGCCAGCTCCTCGCGCTCCGCCTCGACCAACCGCGAGCCTACCTCCAGCCCCCTGCCGTGACAACGCAGGAGGAGACGACTCGGGTACCAGCCGCGGGGATCGCGCCGTAGCTCGACCCGCGTCCAGTTCGCCGGCAGGCTGGCCACCGCTTCGAGTCGCCGCCCACCGCGCAAGACCCGGAGCACCGGGCCCTCGATCTCGATCACCTCGCGGGTGTGACCGGCAAGCGCGCTCAGGTAGAAGCCGATCACCAATACGCCGAGCTCGAGCCCCGCGAACGGCAACACCAGCCATGCCCCCAATGCCGCGAAGTAGATACCGAGCGCGACGAAGCAGACCATGAAGCACAGCAGAACGAGCTTGGTCGTCCGCCAACTGAGCGCGCAGTTGGGACGCACGACAAACCGGTATCCGTCGGAATCCTGCGCCTGGAATACCGGCATGCAAGCACCCCCTCAAGCCCGCCCCACTGGTCGTAGCGACTGAGGCGACCCTGCAGGCAGTCCTTTTTTCCCATTCTCAGAAGTCACTGCGCGAACCCCCGGCAAGAAATTTCGACACCTACCACCGGATCGGAGGGTAATAAGGATGATCCATGCCATAAAAAAATGCAACATTAGGGGACCTTGAAAAATTCAGTTTTTCAGCGCGCTTTGTGGATAGTTGGTGAAACACTTGTTCGCTCATGTTGAATGGGTATCCCAAACGTGGTCAATTTCCTGCGATTCGTGTTGCCAGATGACTTTTTGGTCTAGCTTTGACCATTTCAGGTGGCAGCAGACGTACCTTCCCTGCCTTTGGTAA
>Ga0209367_1013953_pt1 | contig 10263 bp, 4 predicted proteins | sample WorMetLIZISLAND2_FD_187412 | JGI IMG/M metagenome (GOLD analysis project Ga0209367, IMG submission 187412) | Marine gutless worms symbiont microbial communities from Max Planck institute for Marine Microbiology, Germany - Olavius geniculatus... ...
GAACTGATTAGGATCTTTAGCACACAAGGCATCATTAAGCTCATTCGAGAAACAGGACTGTGCCTGGCATCGCTTCAACTAGCCCGAGTAGGTCATCAGACTGCTCGACAGACAGCCGAAAGAATTGCTGGAACAGAGCTGGGTCGAAGCGTAGCTACTGTATCAGATGCTGATATTCGCCCTGGTCATCCCGGTTGGCGATGACAAAGTGAATCCTAAATCTAGGCCTACGTTTTCTTTTTTTCTTACGCAACACACATGTGCAACAAGCCGCTGCTCCCAACAGCAACAAATCTTCGCATTTGTCGGCCATATTAACTCATTAATATTCTTCCCACAAAATGTCTTCGCCCCTTTCAAACGCAACGCAACGCAACGCGCAGCCGTAATGGAAATAGACCTTAATGCGTTTTGAAGGAGTACCCAATGTTGAGGCCTCCATACGGAAGACTCCTTGAATGTAAGAGGTCGAAATTTAGATAGTTTAAAATGGACGTTTTATGCTAAAAATTTAATAGGCCTACGCAGGTTGTCGAGGTTTATCTTTGGCCACTTCGGCCCCATTTACTCTCAAAATGTGCGCCGTAGCTGAAAATTGCAAGAAAGCACTAAAATGTTCTATCGTTCAAGGTTAAAAATCATTCAAGGTCATTGATGTTGACCCCATTCTTAAGCTCGTCACTAATGCTTGTTATGATAAGCAGCATGTCGGTGCCCATCTGCAACTGTTTTCACGCTAGACGAGTTAGGCCCAATAGCGGTAGCAATAACCACTGTTAAGGGGGTACCTCTTTTGATACCCGCCTGCGCAGGCCTTCTTGAACCTAGAAGGTCGAGACTTGTATTGCAAAAATTTGTGTTAATTGCAAAAAAATTCATATGCAGGTTGTCTCGGTTTATATCCAGCCATATCGTCGCAATTCACTCCTAAAATGTGCGCTGTAACCAAAAATTGCGAAAAATTTAATAAAACCCTCTTTTTTGGGGGGGAGGGGTTCAAGGTCGTTTAAAGTCATCCATGTTAATAAATTTAAAAAGTCCTTGTTATGATAAGCAACATGTATGCATCTATCTGCAACCGTTTTCACGCCGCACGAGCCAATAGCAGTAAAGTAACCACTTTTTAGGAAGGTACCCCTCTTTGATGCGCAGGTCTCTTTGAAGTTAGAAGGTCGGGACTTAAACTGCTAAAATCTACGTTTAGTGCCGAAAATTTTGTAGGCCTACGCAGGTTTTTTTGGTCTATATCTAGCTATTTCGGCGCAATTTACTCTTAAAATGTGTGTCGCAGCCCGAAATCACGAAAAATTCACAAAAATCCCTAACTTTGTGGGCTTAAGGTCGTTTAAGGTAATTGATGTTTGATAAAACAAAAAAGCCTGTGAGCAGTGCTTGTTATGATAAGCAACATTTCTCTTTCTATCTGCAACCGTTTTCACACTAGACGAGCCAATAATGGCAAAATAACGTCTTTTTAGGGGGTACCCCTTTTTGACGCCCTCGTTCAAAAGAAACCCCCTCACACAAGGGCACGATATTTCGCCACCATAAAGTCTTTGGGGCAGCCCAAAGTAAAGATTTCGTGATCCTAGCTTGCACCGTTTTGGCACAGTACAGCAGTGTGACAGACAGACAGACAGACGCCGGGCCATAACTAAGACGCTCGAGGCATTTTGATATCGTGCGTAAAACAAGTCATTTGAGCAAAGCTCACGTGACCTGAGATAACAGTGGTCCTGCCACTTTGGCAATCAGTGTAGGCCTACAGGAATAATATATTAATGCATCTTGAAAGAGTACTTAAATTTGAAACCACCGTACGGAAGACTCCTTGACTTTAAGAGATTGAAACTTAGATTCCTAAAAATGTACCTTCCATGCTAAAAAAATGTCATACGCAGGTTGACCAGGTTTATCTCCAGCCATTTCGGCGCAATTCACTCTTAAAATGTGCGCTGCATCCAAAAAATGCGAAAAATTCACTAAAAACCCCTTTTGGGATTAAGGTCGTTCAAGGTCATCGATGTTAATGAATCTAAAAAGCCTGTCACCAGTGCTTGTTATAATAAGCAGCATGTCTGTGCCTATCTGCAACTGTTTTCACGCTACACGAGATAATTGCGCTAAAATAACCACTTTTAGGGGGGGGGGTAGTCGTCTTTGACGCAAGCCTGCGCCGGCTTCTTTAAACTTAAGGCGTCGGGACTTGCACTGCTAAAATTCACGTTTAATGCTGAAAATTTTGTAGGCAAGTTGCCTTGGTCTATTTCCAACCATTTCGTCGTAAATCAGTGTTGAAATGTGCGCTGCATCCAAAAGTTGCTAAAAATTTACTAAAACTTTTTTGGGGGTTCAAGGTCGTTCAAAGTCATCGATGTTGATAAATCTAAAAAACCTGTCGTCAGTGCTTGTTATGATAAGCAACGTGTCTGTACCTATCTGCAACCGTTTTCACAATATACGAGCCAATAACGGCAAAATAACGTTTTTTAGGGGTACCCCTCTTTGACGCTCTCGTTCGAGGGGAACTCCCGCACCCAGGGGCACGAAATTTTGTCACGATAAACTAGACACCTTGCGGCAGCCAACAGTGAAGATTTCGTGATTCTAGGTGTCGCCGTTTTGATACAGTGCCAAGGTGTGATGGACAGAAAACGGACAGACAAACGCCGGGGCCATAACTAGGACGCGCGAAGCATTCTACTATCGCGCGCAAAAACTGGACGTTATATCGTTCAGCAGCATGGACATAAGCGTACGTGGTAGCGTCACTATTGTCTTTTGGTGTTTTCATCAGATCTGTTGGATATCGATTTCAATAAACATCTTAAACGGGTCGACGCAATGCGTGTTTTCCAGACATCGTTTCTGTCAAACAGGTTCGACGGCATGGTCGTCGTATAAATTTAGATCCAGGCATTTGCGAAATGTCGTCTTTGTCGACATCGGTCGGTAGACGTCAACAGCAAATCGATATGTTCATTGGTGTCTCGACACACTCGCCGTCGCACCAGACTCAGCTGTACATAATTATTTCTTGGTTTATTTGATGTCGAATCGGAGGTAATTGGTGAGTCTGCCACTGTCCGTGATTCTGGCACCGCGCATTCCGTTAATTACATGAAAACTGTTTAATCTTCTTGCCCTTCTTGTGTCCGTGCCTGCGTCATGCTTTAGGAATAAGCAAGCTGTTCTTCTCACCAATCATGAAGCCGAGATTGGCAGAAACATGCCGTTCTGCTTTTTCACGTTTAAAGTCAAAACTTAACAAAATGAGTTCAAAGGCAAATTAAATTTTGTTCAAAATTTACTAATTTCGAGATTTTTTGTAGAGAAACTAAAACTCAAAACTACTCAACATTTAAAAGAAAAGTTTTCGTTAATATATCAAGATATAGGGCCTTCACACATCCAAAAGATTGTAAATCGTTCCCTCTACAGCAAGAGTGGAAAATTTGTTAAGTTTTAACGTGTTTAAAAATTCATTTTTTAAATAGCAAAATTTAAAAAAGGATATTTCGCGCTTTTATTTCGCGTTTAAATCTACGCCAAACGGCAAGAGTTTTATTTAATTAAGTTTATCTCTAACTTTGGAAAGTTATGCCGTATTAAACGTGATCCCGCATAGAATTTTTACATTTCACAACGGATTTGTTATATCCACTTACGCTGTACACTAAAAGCTCTTTCGCGAATCTTTCCGTCCACTAAAAGTAAGTTTGGCGTATGCGGTTTTGACATCAGAACTTGCGGACCGAATTTTTTTTAAAACCCATACTCTCTGATGGCCAGTTTTTTGTCATGCTATGGACGCTATTTATTCTGCGTAGACACTAGGCTGTTTTCCATTTTACCTAACTATTTGAGCATGTATCACGGGTTTATTTTGCTAAAAGTTTAAACATCAGATCGTTTAGTGATGGGGTAAAATAGTTTTGTACTCATACGTTAGGGACTTTGAGGTAAGTGCTGAACATATTATGCATATGTTAATGATTATGGCTGTGGTTTATGCAAATGTCCAGCAATTTGTAACTTAGCGTATTGCAAGCGTCATAAATTAACTTGAACAACTTAAGATCGAACGTGTTTGGTGTGCTATATAGTAGGATGAGAACTTTGTCAAGAAGTGGAAATGTTTAAGATGGCGTTTTAAAGTAGACTGCGAATGTTTGCTGCTTTTAAGAGAAAACATTCCAAGCAGATAGACTGACCGGTGCATTCTGAGCTGATGATAATGACTGCTTTTTCATCGCATCTCAGTTGCAACACGTACGATGCGCTAATGCGGTCTCTTTGAGTTCCTAGAGCGCGTAGAAGTAATTCCAGCCACTACAATTCCAACACAATGCTTCCATTTGCCGGCTACTTGCAGAATAGAGAAAGAAATAAGTATTAAGAGTTAATATTACCGCCGATCAGAAAAAATTATTTTAATATGAAAATTATACCGGTAGTCCATAGGGTTATGTCTGTCTTTGTGCTGGCGCGACGAATAAAGGTTTGCGTTCTGTGTGCGTTTTATAACATAAAACGTTGTATTTTTAAGTGCACCAAAATGTGATTACTGCCGTAGATATAACAAATGCAAAAAATGGCAGAAGGAAAGGAGAAAAGGAAGATAAAAATCTGAGCTGGCATTTGTTCATGCTGTTTACGTTAATGGCGACAGTGCAGCAAGGACGAGTGGGCAGAAATAGCACTTGACATGAGCGAAGTCAAAGAAAGAGAAATCGAGACGGATTGCAAGCGACAGAAATGCATTTTCGTCCTGGACGTGGACGTGGCGATGTGACCTTATAGCGAGGAGTAAGCTGGGAAGCTGATTTCCGTGTCCTGTCCGACTGCCACGTGCCTTATTCTTGCCTCGTTCGATGGACTATGAAGCCGAACGACCGAATATCCGACAGAAATTCCATATAATCTGACGACAGTCGCAGTGTCAACAAAGCAGAGTACACATCCTCGCAGAACACTTCGCTGGCTTCTTTATGTGCGCTCCGTCAACGACCGTCTGTTGGATTCTCTATGTTCAATGTTTTTGTAGTCATTAAATGCTCACCAGACTTCTTTTTCAGCTGTTTTTTTTCATTTCAGACTTTTATGTATGTGGCATTATTGTATGTGTTTCTTGATTATTTTTGATTTTGTATATCCAAGCACTCGCTGTTGTCATTTCGATTTCTTTTGGCACGCACAGTTTTAGTTATGAGCGCTAGATAGAACCGACAACTGGAATCAACGGCGTGCGAAAGCATTTGTTCGACTTCTTTGCTGTGCGCCGTATAAGTACGTGTATTCCAAGTACACCTATTATTTATTCATTACATTTGCATGTTTTGTAGCATCATTGCGAAGTAAAAACAAAATTAAACTGAAAATTTGGGGCAAAACAGAACATGAGTCCGCCCGGCGCCTTAAGTCCGATTGGGGGAAAATATGAAGGAAGTGAAATTCCCTCCGTAGCAAAGTTACGTGGCCCGCACTCAAATGCATTAGTATACGCAAAACGCGCACTATTGACTTAGGGTGGGTAAACATTAGCCGCGTAATCTCTGGTGTTAGTGGACCAAAGTTCACCAATTTTTTTTATTCAACGCGGGATTAATCGTGCTTGATAATGCTTTTTACAGCTTGTCGATATCTCTATTCATTTCAGAGATATTTGCGGTCAAACTCGAAAGTTGTAAAACGTACTAAATTTTGGACGTTTTTGCCCTTCCAAATTTTAAGGAAGCGGTGACCCCAAAAGTTGCACACGTGTTATCACCCCCATTTAGCAGCACGTCACGTGACAAAGTTTTATGAAGCTACTCCTTTTGGCTCCAAAGTTCTCGCGGCTAATACGCACATTTTGAGCCAATTTTTGACCCCCTTTGAAAAAAGTTGTAAAGGCGGCCCCCGTCCGCGGTGGGGAGTGCGCTAGTAAGACTTGACCATTTTTAGTAGTGTAAAAATTTCGGGACGCAGCACCCCCTGGTGGTCGAAATATGACCTTTCGAAAAAATCGATTTAGGTGGGTAAACGTTAGCCGCGTAATATGTGGTGGTGGACTAAACTTTACCAAATTTCATTGTTCAACGCGGGATTTGTTAACGCCGTTTACCGCTTGTCGATATCTCTATCCAGTCCAGAGATATTTGCGGTCAAACTCAAAAGTTGTCGTAAAACGTACTAAATTTTGCACGCTTTCTGCACTTCCAAATTTTAAGGGGGCAGTGCCTCCTAAAAGTTGAATTCGCGTTATCACCCCCATCTAGCAGCACGTCACGTGGCAAAGTCTCACGAAGCTACTCCTTTTGGCTTCAAACTTCTTGCGGCTAATACGCTACATTTTAAACCAATTTTGACTGTCCTTTGAAAAAAAGTTGTAAGGGGGCCCCGTTCCCGGTGGGGGATGCGCTAGTAAGACTTGGTCATTCTCTACCGGGTGTAAAAATTTGAGGGCGCAGCACCCTTTAGACGGTGAAATATGTTTTTCCGAAAATGCGTTTTAGATGGGTACGATTTTACATCGAGATCTCCAAGCTTACTGGACCAAACTTCACCGGACTTATTTCGCCTAACGCACGATGAATCGCGGTAGATAAAATATTTATCCCGTTTTAAATATCTTTATGCGTTTCGGAGATATTCGCCGCCAAACTTTAAAGTCGTCCGAAATCGGGCCACTTTTCGCATGTTTTTGGCCCCTGAAATTATTTTTGGGGTGTGCCCCCAAAATTTTGGACCGGCATTATAAAATTGGGCCTAGTACTGACCATCGTGCAAAATTTCACGCCGGTCGCCACGCATCTCGGAGATCTCGCGTTGAAAAGAAATAAAAATAAACATCTGGGGTAAAACTTAAGTCCTCCCGAAAACTATCGTTTCCGGGCGGACTAATAAGACTTAGAAGAAATATTGCTTATTTAGATGTGTTTAGCTTTTACATAGGGCCGATGTGATAACGAAAATGCGATGAACATAAAAACTGTATTCTGACAGAAGCAGTGGATTTTGTCAACACGTCAACGAAATCGCTGAAGTTTGTTTAATTCGGCGTTTGCAACAGACATTTCTAGTTTGTCAGTCCTAACGTTTAATGTACGTTTGAGTGTTGCCAGCAACTGCTGTGTCCGGTATGAAAGCAGAGCAGACTGGGTTGCAGTCACTGCAGTGATGCAAAGTCGATGACGTGAAGTGATCGATCTGCGCGAGGTTATGCCACCGGCGGGTCATCATCACATACACATAGACACACGCAGTCTCGGAGACTCTGTGTGGTCTGACCACACGTACTGCAGTATTATAGCCAGCGGACATTGTTCACGGCCCGTCAACTGCGCCAACATACGTTCAATTTAATGACGCCACGAGACGTCGTTTTCCAGCCGCGTATGACCTATAGCTAGCTCCTCGGCAACCGAATCGATTCGGACGAATCGTGAATGGCAAGTGGACGGCACGGCGGGATCGCCAGATCAGAAAAAAACGCCCAGAATCAATTTTGCCCAGTAGCCTATATACTACGAACGTTTTGCTCACTGTCACGTCGCCGACTTTTGCTCGTCTGTGTCCGTATGAATCACGCCGAGGCAGAATTATTGGGATTTTTCAACTGGTCTCTTTCCCTGAAGAACAGCAGTAGAAACAAACACTATCACAGGTTATAATTAATTACCTGCGTCGAAAACAAAATTACGTTTTACTGTTGCTGTCAGTTAATTTTGTGTATCAGATTACTCAAAAGCTTCGAGAAAGCGGTTGATGAAATTTCTGGAGGAGCACAGCGTGAACCTAGGCAGCAATCGATAGATTTTAGTGACAATCTGGATGACGATTTGGATCTTAGAATGTTTTAACCAAAAACAAACAATCTAATCTTAAGCATGCTTGCGCTATGCAGAAATGTTGATTCACACTTTTTGTTCTTAGCCATAGGATATTTGTTATCTTAAGTTACTTAGTTTACTGGTTAACATCGATTTCCTTCTGAGCGCAGACCCCACTGTTTGGGGTGTTTCCTTGCAATAAATCGCTGACGTTAGACACGCAAAGAACAAAATACTTGGCTAATTGTTCGTGTAATAAGTTCCCAGATACAGTGTAGCTCAATCTGTACAAATACCGTACATCAGCGTTACAACAGACGGACGGACAGACAGCTGGACAACATAACCTGCGCTATTGCATGCATGGCGCGGGTAAAAAGTATACATAATTCGTACCACTGAAGTTCTTGTAGTCGGAAACCAATAAAACACAGTCTTCAGTCTGTGAATGTTTTAAAATTTATTTGGATTTATTTCTTTTCGATTTTATTTAGTTGCCGTGAATAGACAAAAGCAACAGCAGCACGAGCGCATTTGTAAACCACGCAACGCCTGCGGAGTGATGGTCGGTCGGCATACGGCAGAGTGCTCTGTCTTCAATGGCCAATTAGAGCGCGTATTTACTTTGCCGCTACCAGTCCGTCTGACGTCATTCGTTTCCAAGGAAACGACGCTACGCGACGCGCAGTTTGTTTCCAGGTCTGCGCATTTTCCGTGCCTGTCTCCCAGGTTCTCGTTGCCAGGGACGCAGTGAGCCAGGAACTCGCACGGACGCCGTTTTCTATTTTTCCAGTCACTATTTTGCCAGAATTCGAGTAAAAAGTTCACGTGCTTTCACATGCACTTTCTATTCCTGTTGTCTATAATCGTTTGCAATTTTATTTCAAATTTTTTTTTACAGTTGAGGAAACTACAAAGTTACAATGACTTTCAATGAATTATTACAATTTTATTGCATTTTTGTTCAAAAGCAGAGCGCAAACATGCCAAAAAATCATGCAAATCTTCGCCTCACGCCAACGAGATGTGGGGTGTCTCTCACTTTTTTCTTACTAGGCTACTACACCTCCCCCCTGGTCGTTACCCGCTGTGAGCCTATAGAGCGGGCGATGCTGTTGTGTCACACAACGCTATTGCGTTACATCGCTCGACTTTCGTACAACTGTTCGATTTCCCAAGCGACTGCATCAAACTACTAGCATTTTATTACGCATCACAAAACACAAATGGCAGATAAAAACCGACGATCGGTCGGAGTTGTGCACTGTGCTGCATGGATACACAGCCACGTTAGCAGGAAAAAGCAAGAACGCCCTGCTGTCGCACTGTACACTGCGCGATGTTTATCTTCACCTTACATGCTTCCGGGTTACGTGATACACGTTACACTGGTGATAAATAAATTACCGAATTATGCCTAGGTGGTTTATTTTGACTAGTTCTACAATATTGGGGCTCCGAGGAGGAAAACACCTAAACGTAATTATATAATGGCGCCTAGCAACTTTCCACGTATAACCCAACCCGTGTGGCCACGACATATCAACGTCGCAGACGGACAAACAGACAGACAGACAGACAAACGACTTACAGTAACAATAACCGGCGCACGTTTCATACGTGCACCGCTTGGCACAAAGCAACAAGACACAATCGAAGAAATAGATTGAAATGATTATGATGGTCTCAAAGAAGTCTTTAAAATTCTGAATGCAGCAAGCGGTGGATTCTTTTCATGACAGATAGTGATTGAGACGAATCGTTCATCTTAGTCATCAGTCACCGCTGATAGATAAAAGAAGGAAAGAAGGTGTTACAATAATTGGTTCGCTAGGAGGCGTTGTTAACGGTGTTATAGGTGATAGATCAATTGGTCATCGTTTAGGACAACGTTGTACCGCCCAGTAAGAAACTAAACACGCTAGAGAGGCAAATCACAGGGTTACATGTGCCTTTGCAAATTATAGAAATACTGAGAACCGGCGCTTATAAACTTACGATAGTAACAGACTTTTTACGCGCGACAGCAGAATACTTCGCGCGTCTTAGCCATCGTCGAGGCGTCCGTCCGTCGTCTGTCACACTGCAGTATTGTGTCAGAACGACGCAAGCTAGGATTACGAGGTCTTCACTGTGGGCTGCCACAAAGACTCTGGTTTTTGGTTACAAAATCTCGTGCTGTTGGGTGAAGGGGTCCCCCTTGATCGAGGGCGACAAATAGGGGTACCCCCTTAAAGAGACGTTATTTTGCCGTTATCAGCTCGTCTGGTGTAAAACAAGTTTAAATACAACATTATTCTGCGAATTAGAAGCATGTTTGTTTCAGTGGCGTCATTTCACTAAATCCTTGGGGGGTCCACTCTTTCCCCCATCCTCTTCCCCTCCTTCACCCTTTTTTCCCTTTCCCTCCCTCCTTTTTTCCTCCTTCCCTTCTCCCGTCCCCTTTCCC
>Ga0209367_1013955_pt1 | contig 10263 bp, 8 predicted proteins | sample WorMetLIZISLAND2_FD_187412 | JGI IMG/M metagenome (GOLD analysis project Ga0209367, IMG submission 187412) | Marine gutless worms symbiont microbial communities from Max Planck institute for Marine Microbiology, Germany - Olavius geniculatus... ...
GTTGCAGATAGGCACAGCCATGCTGTTTATCATAGCAAGCACTGATAAGGAGCTTCTTACGAATGTCAACATCGATAACCTTGAATGACCTTGAACCCTAAAGATATTGATTTAACGTAATTTTTTGGCGATTTTTGGCTGCAAAGATGAATTACGACGAAATGGATGGAGATAGACGAAGATTACCTGCGAACAGGAACTGCTATAGGCTTTCGCGCGTTTCGTGAGCTTTGCTCAAATTTCTTGTTTATGACTTAAGAGCATAAGTCCGAATTTGAATTCATGTCAACTTGAAGTTACTGGTAGGCTGCGTTAGCAAATAGGTGTAGTGGCATCAAGTGGGCCATTGCAACGCACGCAAGAAAGTACGTAACAAACGCATTGGACGCAACGCAAGAGCAGAAACGCAAGAATGAAAACGGTCGTTGAGTCAGCTACGTCATTTGCGTTACATCCGTCGCGTTGCGTAGCCTACGTGGCTAGCTGCGTTCGTCACGTACTCGCTTTAGATGGAATTGCAAAATCCAAACCCCGCGTAGCTTCAGTCCATGTGCTTGCAGTAAACTGAGTGAAGCCCTGCACCTCTTGGTGAACAATGCCTGTGTCCAACTAATATAATGTTGCTTTTGATCTCAAAGCGAATCGGGTACCAACTGCGACGCGTGGCGTTTTGTTTGTAAATAAAATAAAAATTGTAAACAATCGGCTGTTATAATTTTGCGCTAGGAAATGAGTTTTATAATGTATCTCAGTCGTTTGTATGTCACATGCTGTTTTGTAACACTTATCTTTGCTGAATTTGACACGAACATTTTACACGAGTTTGGTTCTCTGAAAGCAGCTTTGCATTATGACCGGCAGTTGTTGGAGTCGGAAGTTGCTAAGCGACCTCATCTTGTAATGTTCTATGCGCCTTGGTATGAGTTTTGTTTATGATTAGGTAGATTTGCATGCCTTGGCATCATGGACAACTATAATTTTACACATTGAGACATTTTAGTGAACTACAAAGTACAAACAACATAGACAAATCTTGCCAGAAGTGGTACTTGCCTATAATCCCACTGTTAGATTCATTGCAGAAGTCTAACTTGAAAGTGTGATGTGTGCGGTGGCTTGAAAATATTTTTGTTGTTAATATTTTGACACGCTTATGTGTGAGTTTGCTGTGCTTGTTTTAGTTCACTTTTAAATAGATTGAATTTTTAGTGTACAGTTTACATATTTTGGTGTTGTATACCCATTTCGGGTAATATAAAATGCATGCTAGGCATGGTGTGTTGTAATTGCTGAACTCAGGTAGAGTTTTAAAACGGTTTTCCCTGATGCATTTTATCTTGTGGTGAAATGTTGCTGTTTTGTTCATTTTGCAGGTGTGGCCACTGCCAGCGAATGGTTCCAGTGCTCGACAAATTGGCAGAGAAGTATAACTTGCAGCTAAATAGGAAGCAGGCCATTGTTGCCAAGGTTCTTGGGTTATGATTACTTTTAATGATTTTGTGACACTTTGGAGTGCCGTCTTGCGTACACTAGATGACCATACCATGTCAGATTATTATTATGGTTCATTCTGAAGTTTTTGTGGTGTGATGCTGGCAGAATTTGCCATGGGAAATTTTTTTCATTTTTGTTATTATATTATGTGGGTTAAACTGTGTAGATTGTATTGATATTACCAGTCTTAACCTATGTTTGTTTTTTTGTGGATATTCATGTGTGGCTTATTAATTATTATATGTTGAGGTTAGATATTGTACAGGGTGGTCCAAAAAAACGGCACAAAGTTAATGACACCATAATTTTGCAACCGTACGTCATAGAGTCGTGTGATTTTCAGCAAAATGTTCTGAAAAAATTCTTTACATGACTAAAGTTAGTATTTGAATACATCAGTTAAATATTCTTTGTTATTGCCGCTGGCAGTTGAACTATGCAAAAACAGTATTACCCACAACACCGCAGTCCATAAAAAGTTAAAATGTGCCACTTTTATTTTTTTAATAGCTCCGTGAAACATTGGCCGATTTTAATAATTTTTGGTATGCGACATTAAAAAGAAACTTGACGTAAATATCTGCAGTTTTGGCCACCTCGCCCTAAGATTGTCGCTACACTACCTTGTGAAATGCAGAAGTCCTATTTTGACCATTGACAATAATGAATTCATACTGGGCAGTGCATGCATCAGCTAAGAAAATTACTGAGACCACAAAATCATTGAAAATCTGTTGCTTCGTCTTTATTTTAAAATTCTAAGTCGACAAACTGAAATGATACATCAACAGCAAGTTGGCTGCTTGAGTCATGCAGTTGCTGAACGTGCTGTTGGCAAATGGTGTCAACGTCCACCGCTTGCGTTTGTGCTGCAGAAAGACATTTTAAGCACATGCTGAAATGAAGGTGATGTGATGTAACACGTGTGATTTTTTAAGTGATAATAATTGCGTTTGTCGTTAGTCACTTTATGATTTCTGAGCTGACGCATACGCTACCCGATAGGAATTCATTGTTGTCAATGGCCAAACAGCGACTTCTGCATTTCACACGGTAGTGTAGTGACAACGTTAAGGTAAGGTGGCCAAAACTACAGACCTTTGCGTTAAGTTTTTTCTTAATGTCGCATGCTAAAAATTATTGAAATCAGCCAACGTTTCACGGAACTATTGAAAAAATAATAGTGGTACGTTTTTGTGGACCAAGGTACATTGAAGGTAATTCTGTTTTTCAATAGTGCACTTGCCAGTGCCAAAACAAAAGATATTTAACTGCTGTATTTAAGCACTGACTTTAGTCATGTAAGGAATTTCTTAGAACATTTTGCTGAAAACCGCATGACTCTGTGATGTACGGTTGCAAAATTATGGTGCCATAAACTTTGTGCAGTTTTTTTGGACCACCCTGTAGTTAGACATAACTGACAATTAAAATGAGTATGGCAACTACCAGTGTAATTATTTTTGTTGATTGCCATATTCTTATTGTAATTCTTTGCTGTGTTGGGTAAGATTTGAAATCAAGCGATTTGAAATTGTGATTTGAAATCAATTTTTTGAATTGTGATTTTGATTTAAAATCATTTTAAATCACCCGATTTTGATTTTGATTTTAAGTCAGTTATTTGGTGATTTTGATGATTTCAAATCGTTTTGAGAAACTAAACTCATTTGGTGACCACATCTCTATTTTTTGCTGCCTTGAACATTATGCGGCACAAATGACTCCTTCGACTCATCTGGCCACACGGTTATTGCTCGCCAAGATCGCACAGGGAGATGTGGTCATGGCGAGGTAATAGTGTCAGTGAAGCTGGTGTTGGCGGGTGGCGGTGCTAGTGATGCAGTGATGGTGGTGAGACCAGTTACATAATCACGACGGCGCGCAGTGCCACTGAGTTGACAAAACCAATGCAGTAGCGAGCGATCCTCTGATGGGACCGCCCGTCATTAGCATGTGTGAGCAGAGCTTCATGCCGCGATGGCCATGTCAGTCTTGATCATCACCGACTCATCGTCGTCCATCGTCTAGGAAGGTACAGCCATCGGATATCGGTCAGTCGACCACACGCACGCTGTCATCATGCAAGGAAATTAGGCAAGCAAGTACGCAACAGGTGCAAGCGATGCAGCAGCACTGCGTAGCATAGGATGGAACTCAAATGCCATGACGGTCTCGTCTCATCGCGAGTCGCTCACTCAGCCCACGGAGTTTGCCGCTGTTGCGTGAGGTCGGCTCAAATATTGTCAGGGCATGTACTATATGCTGGCGCGATGTTGTTAGACAGTCAAACCTCCGCTGGGCAACTTAACCCAACTGAAAATAGCGTTTTTTGCGCAAAACCAAACCGAAACTGACCGACCACGGAAAATGTGAAACTGTAACAACAGTAAATGGTTCATTACTTCCATCATTTGCAACAGTCGAAGGACTGCTCAGCTGTGCTGGGCTCATTGCTACTTCTTGTCAAACCAGGCTCAAAGACAGTACTCTTAAGATGTTTAAAGCAAACCAGTATTAACGATTGACTGTGTTGCGAATTTGCGATAAGTAAATCATTTGATATGAGTTATGGTGCTTATTTGCAATAAATGAAGCATTAGGTTTGACGTCTGTTTGGTTAGAAAATAAAAGTGATTTTAATGATTCTTCGGTTATTTGGAAAATGATTTGAATTGAAATGACAGTTGTGATTCTGATTTCAAATCAATTTTCAATGCATGATTTTGATGTTGATTTGAAATCATTCTAAAAACGATTTTACCCAACACTGATTCTTTGGTTGAGGAACATTGTGTGCAAGTTTAGCAGTGTAGTGTAAGTGTTAAATGCAAATATCCTGTATGTATGTTTGTATGTGTGTGTGTGTGAAAGGTGGATTGCACAAAGCATACACCACTCTGCTCAGAACACAATGTTCTTGGATATCCAACGTTAGTAGTTTTGACTATTGTCACACAATCTGTGCTCATCTGCAGCTTGATATTGATTCATGAAACATTTTTTATTACTCAACACTTTGTGAGTTGTACGTATTTTTTGTATATACTGGTAACATTATTTAGCTGTGAAGAAGTGATATTATGACCAGTGATTGTGGATGTTCTAGATTGCTGTTCTTTTGGTCGAGAAATTCGGTGTCAAAGAAATACAAAGGCAGCCGAGATGTAGAGAGTTTGGATCAGTTTATGCGGGAGATGGTAGAAGCCGGCTCTCCTCCAGAATCAGTGAGTTTCAAGTTGTAACTATTAATGCATCTTTACAGTCTAACATTTTGCACCAGTTGTGCTAGTTTGAAACTATTTAGAGAAATTTATTGTGAGTGAAATAAATGGATAAATTTTTCAATAAGGACTTAATTTAATGAAGCTGCTGTTGTGCAGATTTTTTTCACATTATGTTGCCTTTGCAGTTGGCATCATTCGTATGGAAATTGCAGAGACCAATGGTTGGCATCCATGTCTTTGATCAGTAACAACAAGTTTTTTGTAGTTGTGTGTACCTGGTATTTTTGGAAGATTATGTTGCATTGTTTAACGATGTAGTGATGTTTTTGTTATTGATTTGTAAGAATGACTTTTTGAAGTTTAATATAGTTTGGAAGTTTATCTTGCATAATTTGTTGCATGTCACACAGGAAGTTGGAAATTGAGATAGAGTTTGCTGTGCACAATAATAGCGATTCAAGGCTGAATTTGTGGCAGTTCCTGTTTCTGTGCTGAAGTGTGAACTGTCAGATGTTTTGTTATTAGGAGGAAGAAGTAGAAGTTAGTCAGCTGCCGAGTGTAGAGAAGAAGGCAATGTATGAACTGACAGAGGAAACGTTTGCTGATCATATTGCAACGGGACAACATTTTATTGACTTCTACGCTCCGTGGTGCAGTCACTGCAGACATCTTGCACCGATCTGGGATGAACTGGCCAATGTGTTCTCCACTGACATGGCTGTCACCATTGCCAAAGTATGTGACATTTAGCATGCACACGTGTGCAGCTTTTTTGTGTAATTAGTTCATTTTTCTGAAGCCGCTGAAGGTTAGGCTGCTGACCAAAATGCGAAGTACTAAGAATTGTTGTGACAGCACGTCTTAGAGGCTGGATGCCTTGCCTGTTGCCCAAACATCAGCAGCAACAGTATCTGCTAGGTAATGATATTAGTGTCCTGCAGTCAAAAGGTCAACTTGTTAATAACAATGATAAAAATAATAGTCATTGTAAAAAATTAGCACTTAAGTCCAGGTTTTTCTGTCACCAATCAAATTAAATTTGATCTCTGATTTACTGATCTTCGATTAAATTGATGTTAAGAGTTGATCGTTGATCAACTGTGTTTTGTTTTTTTCGATGCATTTCTAACCTCCAGTTACGTGATCGGCGATTAGCTGATCTGCCATCAACTGTGCTTACTTTGTGCCAATCTGATTGGCTGACAGTGACCTCAATTTGCGGTGTTGTGCTAAATTACCCAGCATGCGCTCCGAGTGGACGCCATAGCCAGTTAATGAGAGCATCTGTATATTTTATTTTTTTACAAAACACTATGCACAGGATAAATTGATCAGTATTGATTGATCGCCATGCCTGGAACTTTATTTTAATGCGTGAATTGCCGTTCTGACCAGCAAAGTTAAGGGGCATTTAATCGTTGATTATCTGACTTGGTCGGCCAATATTTGGCCATCAACTTGATGGGAGATTTTATAGACGATTAGTCGCTAATTGGCGATGGAAAAACGGTCACTGAGATGATCTCCGATCAAGTCCCAAAGCTGATCAAAGATCAGTTTGATTGGCCGTCAAATGTGCATGGAAAATGGGACCTTAGTAAGACAGAGTAAAATGCGTGTATGGTAAGATTATCATGAAAGTCATCACCAATGCACAGATCAATGCATTGTGTTGGTGTACGTGGATGTCTATGAAGGTTGACTGCACTGAACATAAACCGGTCTGTTCCAAGTTCATGGTTCGTGGCTATCCAACACTAATCTACTTCAACAGAGGATTACGGGTAAATAATACCAATATTAAATGACATTACCTATTCTGCCAGCCTAAGTACAGCTTTATGCAAGTATTTTAATTACTGTTAGTCTGCATAAGCAGCAGAAGCATTCGAAGTATATGGGCTCTATGGTCATAGGTAGTCGCAGTGTTTAAGAGCTTTGGTCAGGTCAGACACATTTTTTCATGGTTCCTATGATCAGAGGAAGTCAGGATAAGTCAGGGAAAAATCAGAGGATCAGGGAAATTTAAGGAAAATTAAAATACCATGGTGCAAAAGTTAACAAAGATGCAGAAGGAATTTTGAACTGAGTGAGTGAGTGAGTGAGTGAGTAGGGTTTTACGTCCCACCCAACACAGTATAGGTCATTTCGCGGACGGCCTTTCCAGGCAAAATGCACGTATACATAATAACGAAACAAAAAGTTTAATCTTTACACAAAGTTTAACCTTTATGGGACACAAAACCTAAAAACAACCTAAACGTGAAATTGTAATGGCAGTTCTAATAATCTTCTCTCATTTGCTTCATGCAGACAGTCGTCAATGGCACAATGCTGTCTGTTGGAGGATGAGGGGTAAGTAAATTTCGAACTTTTGTATGCAGACTGCTTACAACAGTTCTCCGCTTTGAAATTTGTTCTGCCACTCTTGTTTCTAGTATGATTGCAGGCAATTAAAAACCGACATTGGTATTTCACACGAACACATTGGTCAGGGAAAACGATTCATTTTGTCCTGGAATGTCAGGGAAAAGTCGGGGAAAATTAATTCCACAGAGTAGTAGGAACCATGATTTTAGGCTTCAGTCTAGGATATGGGGCTAGTGCATCACGAGGTATGCCTGTTTACATCTCAGCTTTTGCTGGTACCTGTTGTGCCTACCCACATAGGGATGGCCGGGCTGAGTTGAACTGGGTGGTTGGCAGCATACCAAAATGGTTTACCTGTCTGCCGATGGTCAGTAACTGGGCCTAGCATTGATTAACTTTGTTGATGTGATTACTGACATTGCCAACTAAGCTAAACTGCCGTTGATATGAAAAGGTGAATTTAGTCACTCCTTCAAGCACTTACTGTACTCAGAGCTAAGATATTAAGGAGTCAGGTATTAATTATTGAACGGCTTCACCTCTTGTGATTCTTATTATTGATATTCTTAATAAGGGATAGTCATTGTCTTTTGGCACTGAGAGTCTTTGTTGTAATGTGGTGTAAAAGTGAATTCATTTAGTTCATTAATTACTGAATTTTAGTTAGTGAGTGTATTCTGTGATAATGTGTGCAGTGTTTGAGTGCACAAGTGCTGTGTACACTGTAAAACAGGTGGAGGACTACAGAGGTGCGAGGAACTTGAACAGTCTGACAGAGTTTGTGTTCACCATGAAAATGAAGGTAGAGGCAAATGCCAACGTCGACAGCGAACGTGTCCCCGAGAATTCAGAGGTGAATTTGCTTCCCAACGAGCTGCGAAAGTTCAAGTTGCCTCCTGGAGAGATGTTGAAAGATGACGACAAAGACGAAGAAGATGATGACAATGACGATGATATTGATGATGACGTTGAGGATCGTAAAGCTACAGATGAAGAGCTACCAACTCGCACGGTACAGCATTTGAGTCGTCATACGAATTTTATTGTATAATTTGTGTTGCCCTAATTACTCAGCTAGAACGTGAGTTTATATCGTACAGAAACTGACGATGATTTAAGAAGTAATTAGAGGTTGCATTTAGCAAGTCAACAGGTTGTAGTCATTGTTCAAAGCTTCAGTGATTTTGTGTAATTTGTGTTATTTTGCATTGAATTCTGCTACTGGACATTAAAAGCTCAGTGGTGTTGTGCATTAATGCTTTCTGCATTAACCTTTGGTGCTGATACTGATGGAGTATAACAGTAATAATAATAATAATAATTCTGTTATTCTGTTATTATTCATGGCACTGCTGAGATGACAGAACTGCTGCTACTGCTAATAGTTGGTTTGATCGTCATCATTTCAGTGTCATGTTGCAGTTCTTTTCCCATGTGACAATCTTCTTATGGACACACAAAATACTGGGGCAGTGTTGTGCAGAGAGAAGTCATTAAGTTGCTTGGCAATTCTGCAGCATGTTGAAGCTTTACAAGCTTTGCTCTCTCTTTAGTCAGCATTATGTCTTATTGATGACTTATTGTTTTAAGTGTTCGTGTTTTTCACACACAGGATGCATATGCCGGATCCAGCACAGTGGTGCCGAATGAAGGGATATTTCATGCATTTATACATCCCGATGACAGTGTCAACTTTGTCCTGTTCCACGCACCATGGTGTCCACATTGTCAGGTGCTCAAGCCGATTTGGTCTGAAGTAGCATCATCATCAAATGAACGTGCATTTTTGGCCGAGGTAGGCATCTGTTAGTTAGTTGTAACCTCTGTATATTTTTTACAAAACTGTTATGCACCTTTGAAAACTGCTAATGAATTTAGCTGGTAACTGTTAGGAAGATTTTAATAATTGCCATTCTAATAATTAGAAATTAATAAATTATAGATAATAATGGAAAAATAAACTATGATATGATCATTGTCCAAGAACAAGCATGTTTTAGCTTAGAATTATTGTTAGTTACCATACTCAGCTACCAACTATCACGAATACATTGAGATGCAATACATAAGTGGTTTTTATTTGGAATTGTAATAGACAAACAAGAATGTTTATGTTCTTTGGAAAAAGATGGTTATTTTCTTGTTGATTATTTAGTCCGCCCGAAAACGATAGTTTTCGGAAGGACTTATGTTTTACGCATGATGTTTTTTTTTTATTTTTTTCCGAGCATGAGATCTCCGAGATGCGTGGGCCAACTGGCTTGAAATTTTGCATGATGGTCAGTACTAGGCCAAATTTTATAATGCCAGTCCAAAATTTTGGGGGGCACACCCCAAAAAAATTTGGGGGGCGGAAAACATGCAAAATTTGGCCCGATTTCGGACGACTTCGAAGTTCGGCGGCGAATATCTCCGAAACGGATGAAGATATTCAAAATTGGATAGTCATTCCGTGTATGGCAATTCCTCCTGCGTTAGGCGAAACAAGTATGGTGAAGTTTGGTCCAGTGACCTTGGAGATTTAGATGTGAAATCGTACCCCCATAAAGCGCAATTTTCGGAAGACCGTATTTCGGCCCCTAGGGGGTGCTGCGCCCCCAAATTTTTACACGCGCTAGAGAATGACCAAGTCTTATTAGCGCACCCCCCACCGGAGATGGAAGCCCCCTTACAACTTTTTTTAAAGGGGGGTCAAAAATTGGCTTAAAATGCAATAAATTAGCGCTTATAACTTCGAAGTTAGGGGGTGTAGCTCGACGAAACTTTGGCACTTGACGCGGCTCTAGGTTGGGGTGTTAACGCAGGTACAAAATTTGTGGGCACCACCCCCCCCCCTTAAAATTTGGGAGGGCAAAAAACGTCCAAAATTTAGTACGTTTTACGACAGCTTTCGAGTTTGACCGCAAATATCTCTAAACTGGATAGAGATATCGACATAACCTAAACGGCGTTATCAAATACGGTTAATTCCGCGTTGAACAAAAAAAATTTTGTGAAATTCCGTCCACTTTGAACCGAGTTATAAGCGTTAATGTTGACCTACCCTAAGTCGCATTTTTCGTAAGACCATATTTCGGCCCCTAGGGGGTGCTGCGCCCCCAAATTTTTACACGCGCTAGAGAATGACCAAGTCTTACTAGTGCACCCCCCACCGGGAATGGGGGCCCCTCTT
>Ga0209367_1013957_pt1 | contig 10262 bp, 5 predicted proteins | sample WorMetLIZISLAND2_FD_187412 | JGI IMG/M metagenome (GOLD analysis project Ga0209367, IMG submission 187412) | Marine gutless worms symbiont microbial communities from Max Planck institute for Marine Microbiology, Germany - Olavius geniculatus... ...
ATTTTTGAAGAAATTTCGCATATCTGGCGTATTCATCTACTTACGGCTAGCAGATTACGCACAGGTCCCCTGCGGTTTTTACGTGCATCTACAGGGTGGGCCAAAAAAATTGACAACATTTTTATATGCATCAACTTTGTCAAATATAAACCGATTTTAAAAAATTTTTATTGTCGGCACCACGAAAAATTGTAATAACCTTATTACAAAAGAACCCAACACACCTCAATTGTCAGCGTTTTATGAGCAACAATTAAAACAAGACTTACGTAATAACACAGCCTACTTAAGGAAATTGACAACAACAAAAACAACTCGTTTATTATTTTATTTAGGCCTACTGTCAGAAGTAAATGTGACATCATGCAGTTTTCACGTCAACTGTTCAGGGTGTCCGCCTTGCTGCTGGACGACGACCGCACTCAACCCGGCGACGCCACTGACCAATGAAGCGCTCAACAAATACCGCGTTCTGGTGCTTTTATAAGACACAGAGTAATGTAGGGCCTAGGCTAGTGACACACTTGAGGTGTAATGGGATTTTTAACAATAGTGTAAGCAGCATTTTTTTATTCTGACAGTGAAAATTCTTAGGAAATCGGTTAATATGTGATAAAGTTACGGCGTATAAAACTGGTGTCATTTTTTTGGTCCACCCTCTATATCCGCGACGTTGTTTCTACGATATCTCTGACAAGTCGTATGCACCGATGATTTTCAATCAGTCAATCAATCAGCTAATCAATTCATTTACTGACATCACGTAGCACAGCATGACAGCAAAATGTACAAGACAGCACTAATGTCAAAACTTCAAAAGGGCACCAAGGCAGACAAAGTCTTCACTAACAAGTGCCAAAGTGCAAAACACAAAAAAACACAGAAAGAGACACAAATACACGAACATAAGAAAACTTTTTCCAGTGATATTATCTTCGGACATAGATAAACTGCAAGCTATAACTTGTGGTGTAGGATCAAGGCAGCGGCGTTATGGGTTAAGAAAGTGGGCGGGGCAAGAAGTTGCAAGTTTCCCACAAACAGCTGCAAATTTCCGAAAAGAATTCCGACAAACAGTTGCAAATTCTCGACAGAGAAGAGTATGACTGTTCAAAATTTCGGTTTTGGTTTCATTTATCCCAAAGTGGGTTTTAGCGCCAAGTGTTGCATTTTTGAACCACAGTTGATCCGACAAGAAAGATATTTTTCGACAACCAACAATCAATTAAGGGGGGTTGCTCCGGCCCCTTCCTGTTTTATCCGGTCACGACAAAATCAAATAGAGGTCAAAGTTACTAGAACGACAAAATGTACATGTTTTTCAAAGATAGACAACTATTGAAGCAACGCAGACGAGACAAAAATCTGCTGTTGTATGGCGTTACCAGGAGCGTATTAACGAAGCCACTTACAACGTGGCCTCACTACTGGACATCATTCTATTAAATTTGCAGCGTGTCTCTCCTCATCGGTCGAATTTTTAAACGGCGCATCTGGTCTCGCGTGATAAAACCTAATGAACCAGCTAACAGCGGCAGGTAGCGATAATATTTTGTGGTTTCGCGCAAGCAGCTTGGGACCGTGTAAAATAAAAGTTTATTGGCAATTTCGCTGCTACATTTTCAGCCATGGGCCTGCAGTCAAATTGCCCGCCACCAATTATCCTATTACGTTATGCCGTAATCGCGGCGCAACAAAGACTGTAGGCTAACTAATAGTTGTTGAAATTATTTCGGTGGTCCAAAAGTAGATTCAAAAGCCATTCCAAAGCCGACGAAGACTCAAAAACATGCTAAATGTTTCGCTACGTTACGTTGGGTACATATCGCGGCGCGGCAAAGGATAGTGATATAGCTGTCTGGGGTGATGGTCAGAAAAGTAGACTCCAAGACCACCACGGTAGCAGTGTCTGTACACCAATTATCCTATTACGTCGTGTGACTGTCGCGTCAGGCAACCCTGTATCGTTCTTCCTGCTAAATAATTCACCGCAGCCGACCGGCAAAAGACTGATGTATATACGAAGACCGGGGCGCCCATCTGCAGTGTTTAGACTTCATATTTCTCGTCCTGATACACAGAGCGCGCTCGGCCGGTCGCCAGTAAAACATCCAGGTAATCGCCGTAGGTCGTTGTTGGCTGCAGCTGATTTACCGGTACGCTGGAAAATGGTTGCTGCTGATTTCCGCACTGCCCAGAACTCACGGCCACTGGTAGAAAGTTTTAGGGATGTGCATGGGAATGGGAACAAGAAAGCCCAGCTATCGCTGGGGAAGACGCGTCTCTAATGTGAAATTTTGCAGGAACGTGCATCTCGACAGCCGCAAGAACTCTATTGAATTTCAAGGTCATAGATCAAGGTCCAATGTCACAGGACTATTTCTGGATACTGTGTCATTGCAAAATAGGACCATGCTGCTAATTGCTGCTCCTAGGCCGATAGCCGGTGACCGAAGTATGCACCGAAGTATGCACATAAAGTTTCTGTTGCTGTACTGACTTTCAAGGTCATTCAAGGTCAATAATTTTGATGTTGTTTCTATTCCTATTAATGATCAATTGCAACCTAGACTCTATTTCGCATTGTGTAGCCACGGTTATTGTGTAGCAGACAGGCCTGCAGTGACCCACAGACAGACAGACGGCAATCGAGCCATAGACGCGCTTTACAACATAGCTGTAGCGCGTTAAAAACCGGACACGACGGGATTCCCACTGGAATAGGACGATTAGCCATAAGATGGGAAATGGCATGATGCATAGGAATGGTAATTAAGATGTCGGAGTGCAAAAATAGTAGCTGGATTACTCTTATTATAGCCTAACCAATTGTAACCTTTAGGCCTATTTTTTGCGCAGGGTAGACCTAGGCTTATGCAAAAAATACGGTTGCTATAAATATTACATGTATACATTTTAGCTTATGTTCTCTCGTTTAATTTTTCGGCGTGTTGTCAATTCATTTAAACGTTAGTTCATATGGAAATCGGGGATTGGAAATTAATCGAAGAGAAAAAATGTGGCAATGTGATTTAAGTTTCAAACGGGAATGGAATGGGGATGGCCACAAAGTCACTGAAATGGGAGGGATTTGGTACAAAAAATATGTTTCCGCACATCTCTACCCGGAACCCACCGGTAAGAGCGAACCGTCTGGTTGGTAGGGAGGCGGCCGGGACTAGTCCTTCCTCTTGTGCGTGGTCTGTAAATGAGATGAATGGGACACGGTCACGTCACGGAAAATACCGGCAAAGAAGTCGCAGCCTATAGTTGCTACTGATCTATGGTACGTGGTGTAACGTACTGAGCATACTTCTGTAATTACTGTCCGCGGTAGCAACGGCAGTATTGTTTTTAGCGTCGTCGCTACGTTGTTTTTCTGTTTGTTTGTTTCACTATTACCACGCTAACTCATGAACACGTGTCTCGAGAACCACAAAAAGCCTGTTGAATTTCAAGGTCATCGGTCGTAGGTCAAGGTCACTGGACTGTAATTGCAAGATAGAACCATGTTGCTAATAGCTGCTGCGAAGCGGGGCCAGCTAGACTGATCGCTATTAGCCGACGCTGACGTTATTGCTATGTATTGAAGCATACCACGGCGGCCTTAGATTCAGCCTTGCGCCAGTCTTTACAGTCCAATTTATTCATTCATTTATTTATTTATTCATTTGAGAACACGCAATCACCTTAAAGTACTGTAGCCTACGCGTACTTACTAACAATACCAAACTTACTTACTTATTGATTTAATTTTCGTTCAAATGGTGCAAAAAGTTTGAAAACAGGTTAGCAGTTGATAAAGTTATCACCGATTATGTAATGCCCCGTTTTTTTTTGATTGCGACGTAATTAATAAAGCCCAAATTCCATTGCGCCAACTTTGCGACAGTCTACGACGTCGCCGACTTTTGTCATTTGTGCTTGCGACTTTCACCGAAACTTTCTCGGGGGGGGGAGAATTTCGGTGAGAGTCGGTATAATGGAATGTAGGCGTCAGCGACCGCTGTAGTGAGAAGTAGGCCTATAAGTGATCGACGACTTCGTGTATCGTCGGCTGTTAAGCGATCTTCGAGTCACGAATAATGAGCACAGTAGACGAAGTTGCACGAATAAATATAGCACGAATGCAGTAATAAGGGTAAAGTAAACGCGCTTATTATAAAAACCGGAAATATTTAAATAGTCATAGCGTTCATAGCGTTCCGCAGCCCAAATGAAAAATGTCTTCGGTAGCGGCAGATGATGATGATGGTTTTCGTGTAGTAGTAATATGATGCGATATAAACTGACTTGATGGCTAACTGTTGGATACCGCACGTTGCTAAAGAGAGGGAGAGAGTGAATAACAACAAGCCCAGCTGTCGCTAGGATAGCCGACCGTACTGGTTGTCAGTGATTTTCAAGGTCATTCAAGGTCGATAATTTTTATAGCATCTGAAAGGGCGCATGAAATAATTTTTTTTATTAGTGATCAATAGCAATCTTGGCTCTATCTCTCACCGTTTCCAAGGTATGGCTACTTATAACTTTAAACTTTTCGTTGAAAATTGCGGCCAATCCGCTGCAGATGGAGACATGGTTACTATTGACAGCCTATAGGCAGTTGCCAGCGCTTTATCCGATGGTACAATCGCCAACTTTCTACGACTTAACGTTTAGTCACAATAGGCCTACATCTATGACGGACAGACGGACGGACAGTCGGACAGACGACAACCATACCATAAGCTCAACTGTTACTTAACTACGGTCGGCTAAAAACTGCAACACTGCCAAACATTAGCTGTCACTGCATTGTTATTGTTGTTGTAGACGACAGCCTTGTCCGTAGTCGGAAAAACCACCCGCGCATACTGTGTTCTCTTCGTATCGTTCTCTCAACGGCGCCGGCATCAGCGAAAAGTTCACTCGCGGAATGTATGATCGACGTCATCAGTCGTTGATCGTGGTTGAGTGGTCTTCAGCGTGGCCGCAGTCGAGACGGTCGTCTACGTGGCGCAGCGTCATCGCCGACACTGCACGGTGACGCTTGCTCCTATTCCGTGGTCGGATTTCGGGCTTATCATCGCTAGCTCAGCATGCCGTCACGTCGCGGTCTGGTCGCTCCTCAGAACACTTTCCTCGAAAAACTCATTCGACGATCTAATAGCCAACGTGAGTTTATCACCGCTGATGTATTTATACATTAAACTATTGAACGCCAAAATAGTGGGTTTTAATAGAGTTTTTGGCGATTTTGGGCTGCGAGACACATTTCAGGAGCGAATTGCGCGGAAACAAATTGAGATAGACATGGAAAAGCTGCATACAAAATTTTCAAGTCCCGATTTTCTAGGTTCAAGGAAACCTGCGCACGAAGGCATCAAAGTACCCCCGTAAAAGTCGCGACGAAATGGCTGGAGATAGACTGACAGTTTGCGAACAGGAACTGCTATAGGTTTTCGCGCGTCTCGTGAGCATCAGCTCAATTTTTTTTGTTTTATCTCGCATGCATGTTGGAATCGATGGGCGTGAAAAAAACGGTGGAAAGTAACTAACGGCATGCAGTGTGTAGTGAGATGCGGAATGAAATCACGTGCTCGGCTGCAGACTTCAGACGCGTGAAGTAACATAGCCTCAGGGTGAAATCAGTGCAGGCTTTTAGCATCAGGACAGACGTGCCAGCCTACTTGTTACCTGGCGCCGGTATAATACGGTAAAGCCATTAGGCCGTCGTTTTACGAGACCAGTCACTGGCCCTGACTACGTAATATCGGCACGAAAAACTATAGGCTACTATGCGTATTATACGCAGGTACGACCTTGGCGTAATCTATAGCAACCTGCGTGGTCTTTGCTTGTCATCTTAGTTAATGCGCATACGCAGCGACGTAACTGAATTGAACTGACACGGTTTAGTTTTTAACGAACTGACCAGTAGGTGAGCGGGATGAGCCCACTGGTCATTGGTTGATGCATACGTGAGCGTAGTCACATTCCGTCTGGGATCACACAGAGTTAGCTGCCACCCGTCACACGTGTCACACTCGTGATAGAATGAGCTGGCATTTAGCAATGACACCCATAGAACGGCCTCACATTGTGTTCAACGGGGGTTCCCGCCTCTTGCGGAAAGAAACTTGGGATTTGTAGCTCAGTCACATTTTACGTTGTGACATGAAAACGCAGGACATGAAAGTGCAGGACAACGATTCGACTCTATGGCTACGATCACTGTGTCTTTCATTGTTGTCCAAGTCGGAATGGGATATATTTCTTGTTCTGCAATTTCATGTCCGCAATTTTCGGTCAACCCCCAATATCGAAATGGTTACTATGGACGATCTATAGGAACATAGCAACGCCCTATCCAGTGGTACCATCGTCCACCCCATATGACTCCCTCTTACCCAAAATGATAGATTATTTACATCGATGCTGCCCACTGTCAAACGATTCTAGCCATAGTTTGCTGATATTGAGCATAAGTCATCGATGCCTATAGAATAGATGATATGGCGCAATGGTCATATAGGTTGGCGCCACGATTGTTGTTCCATGTATCCACTGCATGATATTACAGTCGCTGCATGTGATAACTCGAGGTCGTAATTTTTTTATTCTTTTGTCGCTGCTCGCTGTCTGTCGCCGCTCGATCGGCAGGTGCGTTTAAGCTCATGTCAAACTAAACGGTTTATCAGAGTCTCTCGGACTTACAGCAGGGCCGTAGCTACATTTGAGGCAAACCGTCTCGGTTGTTTTTATAATAGTTGACTCAGTAAAAACAATATTTTGACTAAGTGAATTTTAACGAATAATGTATAAATGTCTGAATAATGGTGTAAAATAATAAAACTGTAGCAGATTATTTATTTTTTGGGTATTCGATTACTGAAAAACTGTCTGCTTCAGAAGGATTCATCTCTATAAAAGCCCTAAGGTGGATTAGCCCCTGGACTTCGCTGGGGGCTGCGGCGCCCTTTGCCTTTAGGCCACTACTGCTGAGGCTCCGTCAACAGATTTCTACTCTTTGCCTTGGTTAAAATAAAATCTTGGCTACTGCTAGGAACAGTGAGTAGAAAGTTACTCAGTCGACTCCACTATCGTACGCAGAAAAGGGTTTAGTGGTTGTAATTCATTGAATACAAAAATTACATCGGCTTTATTGTTAGCACAATGTGCGGCTATCCGCGTTGTGGTCGGAATTTTTCATCGTAAGCATCAAAGATGTAGGCTCCTAGCCTAAGGTGTAGACATTGACATCATTAAAATCGTAGCTTTTTACGCGCGAAAGCAGCTATGCTATAGCGCGTCTTAGCTATCGCAATTCTGTCCGTCCGTCTGTCCGTCCGTCCGTCTGTCCGTCCGTCCGTCCGTCCGTCTGTCTGTCCGTCTGTCACACGGGTGGATCAGGCAAAAAACGGTCCAAGCTAGGGTCTCCAAATCTTCACCATCGGCTGTCTGGAAGACTCTTGTTTCAGGAACCGTAAAGCTTTTTCGTAAATTCGAAGGGGGTCACCCCGTACGAGGTCGCTAAATGAGAGGGGGGTGGTCAAAATTTGCGATTTTTGGCCAATAACTCGTTGTATCTCAGTAACGGTGCGAGATAAGGCCTAGGTTACTATTAATCACTAATAGCAAATCGTATACTGGCTGTCGATTGGCGCCGAATTCAATGACCTTGGATGACCTTGAACGCCAAAATAGGGGGTTTTACGGATTTTTTTTCACGATATCGGGCTGCGCAAGTCTATATCATTCGCAAGAAGGCGCCACCGTCGCCAACGCCACACGCGCCTATGGCCGATGTGTATTATGGTCCCGATGGGCCGAGTCCAAGTGATATGCGATTTTCGAAACTATAACTACTGAACTGGAACTGCCATAGGCTTTCGCGCGTCCCGTGAGCTTTGCTCACATTTCTTGTTAACTACGCCTAAGGAAGCGGTTGATAAGCTTGGCGGTGAGGACAGACCTTGTACTCGTTGGGGTAGACACGGACGAGGTTGAAGTGTGAACTGGGCATAGTGCAGTGAACGCGCCCAGCGCTGCCAGAGTCGGAGTCTTCAACGGACACGAGAGCCAGGAAATCGCCCTCAGCGCTCCCCTCCTCCACACTCAGCGACATGACGTCACTTTCGGTTCCGGTGTTGTCGGTGGTCTCGATGCGAATGAGCGGTGCGTGGTCGTTTACGTCGCGTACGCTGACGACAACGCGCGTACTTCCGCTCAGCGAACCTTCAGCGGCGCCATCCCGAGCCACGACCTGCAGGCTGATCGGCTCACGATGAGCCTCGGCGTCTAGCGCAACCCGCTGTGCTATGACGCCCGTCCTTCTGTCCACGCTGAACAGATGGCCCAAGTTTGCCTTATTACAAAACAACAGCAGCAACAACAACAACTACCACCACTACTGCTGCTGCTGCTGCTGCTGCTGCTGAACAGATGACCAAAAGCTGCCCGGGATGGCGCCGACAACGAGTAAGAAACTTCTCCGTTTACCCCGGCGTCCGGGTCACTTGCACTGCACACAATGTCATCAATTTGACATAGTCATTCACTCAGGCGACCCATGCTTACATTTCAGCTGCTGCTCTTGCTATGTGCTTATACGGCTGCGATGAAATCAGCGGCGTCATGAGAACTGAAAACAGTTCGCGGGGCAGAATGTTGCCATTTCCTACAGCCAGTAAATTTTACCAAAACGGGGATTTTTTCAGCCCCAAATTTTGCATTTTCGTAGAAAAAAATTCTCGACAACACGCACATTTCCCGACAACTGTCCGACAGCCCAAAATTTAGGGGGCTCATACCCCCTCGACGCAACTGGATGAAATAATTGCAAAGGGTCACCGTCGACTCAATTTAGTTTTTACTGTCCGCGTATTGTTTGTTTTTAGCGTTGTCTCCCTGTTGACAATACACGATAACTAATAAATCGCTGCGTATCAACGTCTCGGAGACGGCCCGTAACCTCGGCGTCATCGTCGACAGCCAGCTGACGCTGTCTGCACAGGTGGCCGCCGTGTGTCGCAGTGGCTGCCACCAGTTACGGCAGCTCCGACCGCTCGTCAGATCGATGTCATCTGACGCCGTCAAGACGCTGGTCCAGGCGTTTATTTCTTGTCGCCTGGACTACTGCAACTCGATGTTCTACGGCATCACCGACGGTCTGATGAGCCGGCTGCAGTCTGTTCAGAATGCGGCTGCATGCACGTTTGGTGTCTGGGACTCGACGCTATGACCACATAACGCCGGTGCTACAGGAGCTGCACTGGCTTCCGGTTCGGCATCGGGTAGACTTCAAGATGGCCACTCTGGTCTACTTGTCACTGTCCGGTATGGCTCCACCTTACCTGGCCGCCGACTGTCAGCTGGTCTCCGATGAAGGTCGTCGTCAGCTGCCAACTAAAAGACATGTGTCGTCAGAAGGACCTGCAGCAGCTATGGAGACAGATGCTTTGCTGCTGCAGGTTCGAGGTTGTGGAACAGTCTGCCAGCTCATCTGAGACAAACTGACATTAACTTTGAACAGTTTAAACGGCAGTTAAAGACATTTCTGTTCAGGCGTTGAGAGCGCGGCGCGTTGTGGCTATTGTTAAATTGCGCCTTCTAAATAATCTTTCTTATTTACTAACTTACTTACTTTTTGCTTGAAAACTTTTGCACAAACATGTACCTTGACAACCTCTAGAAGCTCGCCGAAAATCAAATCACGTCGGTTTTGTGCGTTTTTTTGCTTGCATGATACTGCTTAAACCAGTTATACACGGATTCACGAATAGTCATTCGCTAGATAGTGCTACTTTGTTACTGCCCGTAAAAGCGACTGTGGCTACAGGCGGGGAGTACTTAGTTTTGAGCAAGGCTTGCCGATCTGGCGTTGTATTGCAGCAATCGTACAGCGGCCACACAAGAAGAAATTCTTATATGGTACTGCAGTCGTAAGGCACTTGTGCCCAGTGGAGCAATTATTGCCGCAGTGACCCGCGAACAACGAAAAGTATAACAACTAATAATAATAATAATAATAATAATAATAACGTAATGATGACGTAATGCGTAGTATGATGATATTCCAGCCTTTTATGTTTCAGCCTGTTGCGCTGGAAACTCTGGGTCCCCTCAACGAGTCAGCCATTCGTTTTGTGGAGGATTTGGGCCGCAGAATTTCAGCCGTCTCCAGTGAGGCTCGCGAGGGCGTATTTTTGTTTCAGCGGCTGTCGGTCCTGATGCAGCGCTTTAATGCCATTCTTGTTCGTGACAGTTTTTGTGCAAGC
>Ga0209367_1013959_pt1 | contig 10260 bp, 5 predicted proteins | sample WorMetLIZISLAND2_FD_187412 | JGI IMG/M metagenome (GOLD analysis project Ga0209367, IMG submission 187412) | Marine gutless worms symbiont microbial communities from Max Planck institute for Marine Microbiology, Germany - Olavius geniculatus... ...
GTCGCTTAATTTGAGAAGTCTTTCACAGTCTTGTCGATCGGTCCTTGTGATAGGTTGCTCCAGATAACCTGAAGCGATTCCTTGAGTTCCGCGATTGTTTTTGGCTTTGTTTTAAGCTTGCGGTAAGCTCCAACATTGCACACCACACGTGTTAGTCCACCGAGTTTGCATGCGAAGAATTTAGAGGCCATTGGTCTTTTCTAATGAAATCTGGACAGTTGGCCCGCAGTCAGTTTTCTGCGCTGCGCGCTGTGTGTGCTGGTGCGCTGTTTTGCTGGAAAATGAATCCGGTGGGCAGCCGGCGATTGCTTGAAAAGAACGACAATTTAGTGGTAATTTATAAACAAAACAAATTACTGTTTGTCAAAGCGTCACTGTGACGTCATCGGCAGTAACGTGGTAACCGGTTTTTAAAAATTAAATAACATTTTTAGCTTAAATATTTTTTAATGCTAAAAAATCGGTAGGCGGTCATGTTCAGAAGTCTATAATTTCGTCGTTTTTCAACAGAATCATATTTCACTTAGCAGTTAAATGTAGAACGCTTCTGTAAATGAACCTCTAAAATTCCATGTTAAAATTCCAAGCGGTTGCTGAGAAAACTGCAAAAAAACTTTGGAGGGATACTTTTGTTGCCGCACCCTGTAGTCATGTCTATTAACCATTCGACGTTAAGCCGGGGTCAAATTGACCCGAGACCCTATAAATTGTTTAATATTAAAAATGGTTTGAACTTATAGGTATGACTTCTTGTAGTAATGCACATGACTTCGTGGCTTTTAATTTTTTTTTCACTGCCTTAATCTGGCACTTTTGATGTATGTTTTTGCCGATAGAGGGCGCTCCTATTGAGACTTTCTCGACACTTCCTCCGCGCAATTGTGCGGGTCAGCATGTCTAAAAAAATAGCTCTGCTCTCATCGGATTTGCTTGTTAAAATTGATTTTTTGCACATTCAGTTACATTTAGTGATATTATATCGAAAGATGACGAATTACACATTTTTTGCTTTTCAGTGACATTCTGTTGCTTTGGTAGCAAAACGCTTTTAGCAACAACTTAGTGTGCTATAACGCAATTACTAATTGTTTTAATGGTTTAGAAATCATGGCTATGGTAACTTATTCGTATGCAATTCACTACATTAAATCGAAAGGCGTTTGCTTCGCATATTAGCGGTTGCTATGGGCGATGATTTTGCATAGCAATAACCTATCCAGCAGATATATTGACGTGGAACCATTATCAAACCCTAGTTACCATATGAAGTAAGACCAGTGGTTATAGTTTTGCGTAGCGTCCGTTGCTATGGATACTACGATATTTAAATTTTGTGCATGTTGTTTAAATTTCGTTACCATGGCAACGAGGGTTGGCTGTAATAAAATTTTTAAAAATGGCATTCAACTGTCCGACTCTTAAAACACCCTGATTGATACAAAGATCTTAAAGATATTTTTTATAGAAGCTTCAGTTACATTCTTTTGCTATGGCAACAAAAACTCCTTAGCAACAAAAATAGTGTGGCTATAACACAGATATTACTTGGCTTAATGTGCTAGAAATTCTGGCTGTGATAACCTAATTGTAAAATTTTGTATGCTACTCAATACAGTGAATCTATCGGTGTATGTTTCACACAGCAACGGTTGCTATGGTGATGATTTTGCATAGCAACAGTTTAACCAGCATATATATTGACAAAGTCTTTACCAAAACATTAGTAACCATATAAAGTAACATCAATGGCTATAGTTTTGCGTAGCATCCATTGTTTAAATTTTCTGTATGTTGTCTAAATTTTGTTAGCATGGCAACGAAGGTTGGTCGTAATAAAATTTAAATAACGCGATTTAATTGTCTGACCCTGAAAACTTCCTAATTCACGCAATGATTTTAAAGGTATTTCATATAAAAGCCTTGACATAGCATATTTTCTGTTAAATTCTGCAAAATCTGTTACCATGTTAAAGCAATCGATATTAGATAAAACAAAATACTAACATTTTTTTCTGAGTGAGAGCAACTGGTTGACATTCAAAACTCCACTTAAAACTGACAGAATCCAGGATAATATTCGTGGGGTCAAATTGACCCCGGCTTCCCATCAATTGGGGTTCCCATCGAAGGGTTAAACTCAGGCATGCAAAATTTCAGCCATCTAGTGCAAAGGCAACATTTTCAAATACGGAGTTAAATGAAGAGGGTAGGAAACTCAATGGAAAACTGACCATATATCTCAGAAACGGTGAGAGATACAGCTGAGGTTACTATTAATCACTAATAGACGGTCAAGGTCAGACGATTGACCTTGGGTGACCGTGAAGGTCACTGACAACCAGTACGGTCGGCTATCCATAGCGACCGCTGGGCTTGTTGTTACTTTGGACTCTGTCTCAAATTTCTAGTTTTTCTTCACTGCAAGTTGTCACACCAACATGCGGGTTACGCAATTTGGGAACTGAGGACTTGAAAAAATAATTATACTCATGAATATAACACGTCTTCGCTTAGGCCTATCTTTTCTGCCGGTCATTCGGTCACAAGTAGGCTAGGCCCTATCACTGCACTTGCACAACAAATTATCACAACAAAACGTGCCTTTAGCAGTAGCAGCACACGAAGTATACATCACCTATATCCACTCAACCAATCTGGAGCAAGATGCACTAATTATTGGCGATATTTATCTGCGAATTACCAAAATACTTACCGAAAAATACCCGAAACACCCTTGTTTACTTTTCGTAACCTTTGACCCATCGAACCACCAGGCACGGCAGCATGCAGTCTGCCAGGCACACGGCCAGGCCACACAGAGTGACCTCAGTCATGACTTTAACTGTGCCGTTTCACGGGAATTGAGCCGAAACACAAAAAGGTTATAAAACTGGAAGCAGTTTAGTTGATTCAAGCGTCCAACGTACAACGTCGACATAATAACGACGTTTACTAATAGTCTGCTACTCTGCTCGAACGCACATATTTTATCTTAGCGAGCTCAAAATAATAATACCCCGTTTACGCGACGAAGCTAGCTTTATGAGCGCTCGTCTACGGTCTACGGGTAAGAAACAGCTGTCGAGCGCTCGACAGCTGTTTCTTATCCGTAGACCAGTTCCAGTTTAAAACTTACAATTTGCTAATTGGACTATGCTTCTCCCTATATTTGCAATTAATTAAACACTTGCCATCATTTGCTTTTACTAGCCTCATTTTCCTGAACAGTGACTTTTGTATCAGTTGCAGTAACCTACCATTGGCGACTTCACTGCATGCACACAACAGTATTTTTGTTTCGTTACCTACCACATTGTGTTGGTGAATAAAGATTATCAATAGTACGATTTTCTGCAATTAATGATTTTTATGTAGGCCTATAATGTGGTGATGAAATTTCAAAATTGAGCCAGGATTCACCAAAGTTTGGCCAGTCAACGTTTGGCTTCTCCCAAAACTAAACCTTTCACAGACTGGACACAACAAAAGTATTATCAATGTACTCGGTAATGCATAAAAAGTGGAACATATGATTCACATAGATCAAGCAACCCGGCCGTTTCGAAAACGTTCATCCCGTTTAACTCCTGAACAGTGCTCAAAATAACCGCACTTCATTGCAATGATAAGAGACTAAACGTAGAGACAAATGCTTCTAAAACAATCTGATCACTCAATCTACGTAAAGCATACATTTGTTCCTCTTTTTTATGTGCCAACGTGTATATTTCATCAACTGAGTCTAGAAACTTTAAATATAAGTAAACAATAAAAAGAACAAACACTTGGTATTTACTGGTTTTTCCGCCAAGATGCCATTCATCAACATAAGAGATTGCACATTACAATTTCCACACTGTCGACAAATTTATGCAATAGACAGACACTTTATGCTTCTGACAACAGACAAACAATTCTGCTATTATTACACAATACAAAGAAAAACAATACATAAAACTTTACACCAACAAGTTGATTTCACAACATCGAGTAACAAAATATTCAGTCAGACGTAACAAATATGTTTGCTCAGTCAACAACTACTTCAAAATAACAATAGTTCAACTGCAAGACACGATCACGTGACGTAAACAATTGACCTATTTACCGCTCAATGACCTAGATTACCGTAGTTACACCATACTACTAATTATTATATTTACATGAAGAAATTGTGATATTTTAACACAGTCAGATTCAATAACTATTACACATTTACAATCACAATCCACACATAAACTAACATTTAAATGTAGAGAAAAATCTGTCCCTCGCGAATTCACCTAAAAGGATCATTAAATGAATAATTAACAAATTGTACATAAAATAATAACGTATGATCATCAACAATATACAGACAGGTAAACCTAGACCCTATGTTAACCGAGAGTGAAATGACGGAACTGTGTGTGAGTGTGGCAAAAAGTAAATGATTCGACATATTATCACAGACATCATTGTAACAGTCATTTTCACCGTCATCATCATCATCATCAGCAGCAGCAGCAGCTGGCAAGGTGCGTGTGACGTCACTGCGGGATGACGTCACTGCCAGAACAGGCCCACTGGCTCATCTTTCACTGTCTCTCCGTCTGTCTTCACTTCTGTCTGTCTGCTTCTATCTCTCTCTGTGGGTCTCTCTGATGACGTCAACCTACCAACACAACCATACATTATAATCTTCAATAATTAGAAACATCACAATCATCATCAATAATATTTTACTCTAAGCTATGCAATCGATCAATTATTGTAAAGTGCTGCAAATCCTACACACTTAGTGAGCGGTCTGTTAATAATATAAAGCCACATCATCAAACCAGCTGCGTTTCAGCCTTCAGCCCTTACAACTTAAACGACTCACGCGCTCACTACCGACTGAGCTAAAACCTTACGACTCCCTCGTTGGCCTTGTCGGTGACTCGATTCTCAAGCAACCATACTGTATACAACAGAGCAGTTTATTTTTCTACAATATTTAAGCACGGCTGATCGTGCAGGTGTCGACAGTGACCAGTGAATAACCATTAAGATCAAAAATTTCAAAATCATTAAAAACGCGTTTCTATGAAAAAAAATGTTTATTACAACATTACTATGGATGAATGGACTAACCGGTAGGACAGCATGCAGGCAGGTGTCTGTGACCAATGACCGGCTGTTGCAGCAACTGCAAGACGTCCCCGGAACATTTACTCGACGACACGTACTGCATCCCCGAGGCCTGCAGTGCCACTGTGCTCTCGGTACTATTAGCACCACGCGTCATGTTCCTGTGATGAGCGCCGTACGCCCGCAGCAGGTCCGTCATAGCGACGTCGTTCTGTAGAACGCTGGCGTGGTAGAGAGGCGTGTGACCGTACTCGTCAGTGGCGTCAACGTCTGCGCGAGCGGACAGCAAACAGCGAACCGCGGCCAGGTTGCCTCGCTGCACGGCCAGATGCAGCGCTGTCACACCTGACAGACATACAAGCAGAGATCAATGAAAAATAATCACGCAATTACAAGAATGACCAGTGCTGTACTCTGTACAACAAAAGCCTAAAAGCCAAGATAAAACTTAAGGATAATGTATGTACGTATTTTTAAAAACTGCATCAGAAATAAAACGCTCGCTGAAACAGTACTGCTTTAAAGTTCCGTTTAATTATTTCTTAGAAATTAAACACACAGTAGTAAGCAGAAACAGTATAACTAGACTGTCAAGCCTTGCGCAAGACAGGCGAAAGCTGTCCGCGGTAGCCGCCATGGCATGCTGTGATATTTTATAGCAATGAGGATTATGAAGTCAGAGTCAGCCAACAATAGCTATCGGCATAACTTGTCCTGCCTAGCAGAAGCTATCATTAGCAGCATGCGTCATATCTCGCAACGGCAAAGTATCCAAAAATCCAATCCCTGTGACCATGGCATCTGACCTATGACCTTGAAATTCAACAGGTTTCTTGCCGTTGTCGAGGTACACGTTCACGTACAATTTCAAGAAGCTCAGTTAATACTGCACCACCACTACTAAGCCTACTACTACGAACCATCATAGCTGATGGCGTTGATGTCGTGCGGATGTTGTAGCAGTAGTCGCAGGCATGTCGTAGTATCCAGCAGTACGGCGGTGTGCAGGCAGGTCTGTCCACGCAGGTCGACCACGTCCGATGATGCACCAGCATTCAGAAGCCGCTCAACCATCTGCGCCTGATCCGTCAGCACCGCCAGGTGAAGCGCCGTCTGTTTCAACCACACAACACACCGCATCTCACAGCTACGGAGCGTCACCTGCCATACGGGATTACAGTGTCACCTGCCTGCCAAACAACACGGGTGAACACGCCCCGCCTTAATCCCAGCTAGGCAGCCTTCAATTTACTGAAAGTTTGCACCCAACCCTAAAGAAAAGGCGACAACTGACATCGTCGACTTTACAAGTATACAACCTCACCACAATCAGCCAGCTAGGGGCGTGGCAAAATGAGACCGAGAATTGCCATATTGGTCAGACCCATATCGAAAATTGCGATCTGCAAGTCCAACCTTTCTGACACATGACGCCGCTGATGCGGGCACTGGCAGCTCACAATATTGCTGTATATTGCAGCAACAGAGATCAGCCGATTAGCGTTTAATCTGAAGCTGACTCAGTCGACTATATACTATACTATAATAATCAAATTTAAATATAGCGCTATATGTCGAGCTACACTGACACTGACCTGCTGTAGCTTGTTGCAGTAGTCGAGGCTGACTCCGAGTGATAACATTATTGATATGATGCTGTCGACTGCAGCAACGGTTCCTCTGGCAACGGCGATATGCAGAGGCCTACAAGTAAACCAAATACACATCCAGAGTCACTCACTAGCAATCAGTATACAAATCAGTACATTACAATAAGAACATATTATGGCTACATTCATACGCTATTATTGCTTTTCAACTCCGTAGCATGAATACATCCTCTGAAAAACAGCTGCTTCAAGAATAGTAGTTACAATTCAAAGTCAGTTTCATTCGCCAGCTGGCGGTACTAGTCTCGACGCTTCCAGATATGCTCTTAAAATAATAACCAAATCACAATATAGGCCTATTAACAGTTACTATGCAAAGAAACAGAGCAGCAAAATAGCCACTCAATTAATTATTAACTAGTTAATCAACTAATTAATTATTTATCTGTGGAAAATTTGCTCACAGGTCTCCGTCTTCGTCGGTGTGCAGAAACACGGACTGAGAACATCGCAGACTTAGCTGTTGTTCGACATTGTTCTCATTCATCACTTCACGATCAGTTGATTCTGCTACTGCTGTTGATGATGAGGATGGCGATGATGATGTTTCTGACGTTTCTAACACACAAAGACACAGAAACGATATGCCAGTCAACAGTGCTGGTTAGTAGAAACCATGCAGTGCAACCGGACCGGACCGTGTGGTTTCCAACTTTCCACTGTAAGACAGTAGCATTTCATCAGAGAGGCTGAATATGTAGGTGACTTCTTTCCCTTCCCGAGAATCTAGTCATAAATGCTAGAGAAGTTACAAAACAGCAGATAGAACAGTCAACCATTGAAAGTCGATCAAGCACAACTTCTACAGGTGTACAGCAAGGTACACAAACTTGCCAATGCCAAGAGAAAGCTGAAATAGATATATGGGTAGCAAAAAAAATCTGACTGCATTTATTTACATCAGTTTCAAGCACTAAAAGAACGACTTACTCACGTACTTACAGGCACTAATTTTTATAGGAAGATAATAAGAAATGTATAGCTGTATAATAAAACAAATGATAGTCGACACCAATAAGTAAGTAAGTAAGTATAAGTGACACAATGAAACGATCATGCTGAAAATGCTGACCACATCTGTTGCTGTCATCACGAGTGGACTCTGTTGCCTCATCACAATCTGAATGATGATATTGATGTTGATAAAGCCAGCGTTTCTTCAGCGGCAGCCGGCTGTCTGAAACCACGTCAGGAAGCACATCACTGAGCACATTACTACTCTTTGTTTCATCGTCAACATCCTGATGACGCCAATGGCTGTAGTACGGTGAAGACGGTAGACTGAATGAACTCTTTACCAGACCATCTGTCTGCCAGTGTCCACGTGGAACCTCATCGTGGTGTCTGACACTAGGACTAGATCCAGCACTCCTTGACGACCTGCGGTGGTACAAACCACTGCTGCCGCGAGGGGGTACCCTCCTCACTGACAAGTCCATAGCAATCTCAGTCTCAACGTCGTCATCAGCAGGAGAACGTTTGACATCAGTGGTTGGTTCGCTGTGCCGACGCAGTTGAGCGCAGTACCGACGCAGCGTCGACAGTACTCCGAACGTTCCCTGGCGGACTTTGCTCAGCGTGGAGCTGTCCACATGTCGAGGACCTAGCGGCAGAAGTGAATGATTAGTGCTGCCGGTCGAGTTGGAACGTGCTGAAGGTTTGACCTGGTGCTGAAACAACTGTGACGCTGCCGCTGCCGCCGCGCTCTGACCCAAGCTGTAGTAGGCACTCACCAACGACGAAGACCTCCCTCGAAGTTCATCGGCACCTCCGTCTTCAAACGTTCTCCGTCCGTGAAACTTCTTCTCTTCGTAACGCATCGAGGACCTTCCAACCGGAACATGATCTTCCGGTAGCAGGTACAGTGTTGACGCCGGCGTTGCTCCTACACTGTGGTGATGATGTAGTGCATCGCTGTGACTCCGCGGATGTGGTGCAAACCTGTTCCGCAGCGAACCCGGGAGATACAAGGCACCGGCAGCCAGCCTGGAATCTTCAACCATCCTTCCAACGTCACTGCTGCTGGTGAACAGACTTGGAACATTTGGCGACAGCCTTGCACTGTAATGATTATCATCATATGTTCCGCCAGACTCACAAGTTCTGGTAAATCTACCGACCAGCTCGCTGCCGTCGTCGTCGGTTCTTGGCGCGTGCTTGTGTCGTCTGAACGTGTTTCGTTCAGCGTCGATGACCCTCTGGGCTTCCCCCAGTCGCGCCTGTTTACCACGCCAAATTCGTCCGTCATCCAGCCAGTCCAACTTGCGTTTTACGGCGGCTTTCTCCACGCGGCTGTCGGCGTACGGCATCACGGCCGTCCTGACGTGGCTGAATCGCGGCAGATTACCGCTAGTCGTCATTGTTAATCCATGGTTGTCCGATGCAGTGCTTCGCGGATCCCGTTCGGACAATTGCGCGATGGCAAATGCCGCCTCGACGTCGTCCTGGCGAGATTTGCTCATCACGATGAGGTCGCTACCGCCGCCGCAGTTCATCGCAGCTTCTGTACGCATTTTCACAGAGACCGATTATGATCCGTTCGGTTCAGCGAAAAATGCGACGTTGAATTGATCGCAAACACAATAACCACGCACGAACACCACTCGACGGTCTATTCTATTTCGTTACTAAATATTCAGCTTATGAATCGGTAACTTTTCAAACGTTCAACTTTGGTCTCACAGAAATCTCTAGAGCAACTGAGGAAAACATGTTGTCTAAACCACGCTTATAAGGTGGCCCGGTGTTGTTGATTTGCTATCGAGTCCCAGTTACGAGGAAACTCCCAGCACGATGGGCGGGGCTTACGGCGACCTCGCAGGTGCCCGTGACGTCATCACACTATGGACAGCCGCACGCACATTAATGTATAACCATTCATTCAAAGAATGAACATTGGTACGATAGTAACGAATGTACTAGAGAATTTCGCTGTAATTTTTGTTTTTTTATGAATTACGAAAACACTAAAAATAATTTTATGAGATAGCAATGATCATTATAGTTGAGACGTTGATTGCTTTCTGGATTTAGTCATAATGTTTTTTTAGCTTTGTCGACTTTTACAGCCAGTTTTTATTTAGGCACAGGATATTTGACCGGTAGCCGGTCAAATAGCCTACATGTTATATGACCGGTCAAATAAACGAAATGATTTAAATCAGTAATTTAATTACAGTTGTGAGATAAACGTATGTACGGTATGATATTAACTGTGGTATTTTGTCACCGTGTTTGCATACCGTAATGTGTTTAATCAATTTTGTTTTATAACAAACAATATTTTTGTTTTATTGACCATTGACCAGTTGGAACAAATTGTTCAAGCTATCACTGTCTCTCGGATTAGATATGCCCTCCCGGCCTGGTCAGGATTTTTAACGGTGGAACTAATGAATAAATTACAGTCTACCTTGAAACGTCTCTATAGGTTTGGTTACACTGCTCAGATTATGTCCTTTAATGATATTGCGGAATC
>Ga0209367_1013960_pt1 | contig 10260 bp, 4 predicted proteins | sample WorMetLIZISLAND2_FD_187412 | JGI IMG/M metagenome (GOLD analysis project Ga0209367, IMG submission 187412) | Marine gutless worms symbiont microbial communities from Max Planck institute for Marine Microbiology, Germany - Olavius geniculatus... ...
TCAAGAAAAGGACGGATGCAACGAAGCTGACGAATGTGAGAATAGCAAGATTTAGACAGTGCAGAGATCTGATCCGAGAAAGTGAGGTGTTCGTCAAATGTGATACCAATGTGACAGCAATGTGATACCGTAAAACTTCTAGACTTGACAACCCCCGGCGTTTATTGAAGACCCGGCGTTTATTTCAATCTTGTACAAATGACAAAATACTGGTACCCGACAGTCGGGGAAATTAATGCTTAGGCCTACACTGTACATATATATGACGTACCTCTCCCAATGGTACCCGATATCGGGACCGACTTTAGTAGTAATCTAGTGAGGTTCCTGCGCCAGCACTTTGGCCCGTCATATGTCTGACATATGTCTCCATAATCCATATGTCCACACAATAGACCCGTTGACCTCGTCGTCAATGATACTATCGCCGACCCCTAGCTGTGACTTACCGTTTAGTCACAATACATATCCGTTACAGACGGACGACGACGTACAGACGACAACCGTATACATAGGCTACATACGCTTGACCGTTACTTAAGTACGGTCGGCTAAAAACTGACCACAGTGAACTGGTGCTAAAAGCTGTCTATAACTGATTGATTATCTTGCGGAATGCATCGATGTCGCCGCAGTGCATGGGCTGTTCATCATATACAACGCCTGTGCCTTTACGGTACATATAAGCCCAGTTTAACGATGTCGTCAGGCCACAAAGCTGCCAATTTATTGCTCCATTTTGGCAATATAACTCGGTAGCCATGACATCAATTTCTCAGCATCGCGCGTAGATAAAAGCAATGATCGTTGGCCATCCATGCTGATACTGACGAGCTTATCATCTTAAGCCGAGGTCACGCCTCCACGCCAGTACATAAAATATACACCGAAAAGCTGACGCATAACCCTAACCTATCTGTACCAACTTGTCGGTAGAGCTTGTCTACAACACGAGGCCATAAAAACAGACAAGAGAATCATCTCGCGAAGCCCCAGTCATTAGATTTTTATGTGGTATAGCCTAGGACCACGGATAGCTTCTATGTGGCGTCGAGGCAGGGGGCAAGGGACCCTTGTCCCTCACCCCTCTCCCCCCAAATTTTGGGCTGTCGGAATATTGTCGGAAAATCTTCTTGTCTAAAAATTTGCATCTAAAATGTTAAATCTTAGGCCCCAAACCCCCGTTTTGAAAAACGTTAGAAACAAAATTAAAATTTTGAGCGCCGATAATCTGTTCTGTCGGAAATTTGCAGCTATCTGTCATATTCCTGTCCGAAATTTGTAGTGTTTATCGAAAAATTGCAATTCTGGCCCGCCTATTTTTTCGACCTACGACGCCGCTGCCTACTAGAAGTATTCTGGGTGTCATTTTGTGACGCTAATTATGATATGGGCATCAGTCATAGGGTGAACAAATAAACATGTCCCGTTCCCCTAATTTTGAGGCAAGAGATGTGTTTTGTCCCCTACTTTTCGCAGTAACGAACACATAATATGCTCAAATTTATTAATTAGTAATCTTTTTAAACTCCTATTGGATAGCCTAATGCACAGTAACGGATAATTTACACTTACGACGCCGACGCAATTCAACTCAACTCAACTGCTCGGCCAGGCTAGCAAACAACGTGTGGTCTGTGCACCGCAGCGTGACGTCACAATGCTACTGATGTCGTTGCATTGTTGCCCACAGTCACGACAGTTGAGTTGAGTTCAGTTGAGTTGCGTCGGCAATTCGAGTTGACGCCTACGACGCGACTCAACAGTTAATGGCGTCATAGGCCTAAATGTGAATTGCCGTTAGGGACAGAGAACGTCGGGGCAAAATAAAAGAAGAAAAATACGAATAGACCTAAAGGGATAGAAAAAAGAGTCGTATATCCTCCAAATAATTTAATTCTCGCTTCTGCTTTTAGACGTCTGATTCATGCACTTCATGCACTGATGTTCAATATACGACATCTTGCTATCCCATAGTTATTGTCTTGATCGATGTCCCTGGTAATAACGCGGGTCTATCTTCAGTAAGGAGCGCGCTTTAATGAAACTCGACTATAGTTAGGGCCGAATCTGCGAGTATCCGGGCTAATAGATTTTGGTCTGCATTATAGTAACAGTGTTCGGGGCTGTCTCTGTTTAGTATCGAGTGGCGTGCTGCAAACACATTTTGGAGTCACCGTAACACGTCCTCAGGATACGATGTAGGTTCTATATATAAGTTACATTTTGTCATGTTGCGCGATTGTTATATCGCTCAGGTTATGCCGTTTAACTTCGTAAAGTCTTCATTAACGGTACTGCCCCTTTGTCACGGAGATTCCACATTAAGTTAAACTAGAAATTTGGCACAAAGCTCAACGTGCTTGGGGTCGCCCGGGGCCGTAAATCGGGTTTGGGTGGGGGAGGGTAAGAAGGGTATACCCGGGGTAAGATACCACGGGCCTTCTGACGTTTGGGTGGTCCCGCCGTCGCTTAGAAATATAAAGTACACCAGATTGCGCTATACTGAAAAGCAACATTTGAAAAAAAAATTCTCCAGACAGGTCTTGCAAGAATGTTGTCTTCGGGACTCGCGTTGATTTTTGACGTCTCTGATCAGAGGATTAAAATTCCAGACTTAGCAACGTCGCGTGGACCGAACGCAATCTAACCGCTCTTTTAATTCTCTTCGGTCATGCCCGACCTTTGCAAAAGAGTTTAATCAAAATCGGTTCATAACTTTTTGAGTTTTTTGCATAAAAATAGGCAGAGCCAAAACATAACTTCCTTGTCGAAAGTAACGATAATAATTCAGAAAAAAATATATGCAGACGCTGATAGGATCGATCCTGGTCCAAGTGATGTGTTTTTTTCGCGCAATAGCAGAAATGTCATAGCCAATTATTGCAGTTAAAAATTGTTCTTCAACTTGCCGCAAATTGCCTTCAATTTTGGACGCTTCACATGTTATGTAATTATGCTGTTTGTCGTATTCTGATGCGAGACGGACAAATAATACTACTACGTCTACTACTACAACACTAAGCCTACTACCACGACTACAGACGGTGTGAGTAAATCGTGAAAGCGGCGCTGCCTCTATACCGGGTGGCGCATAAAAACGTCCCGAACATTTGCATGCGTTATTCAGCCGAGTGGTCAAAATGAATCAGCACAAACGCATTTATGTAATGACCAAACATCAACAAATATTTGTAAAAAATTTTGTTTAAAACACTTCTGTATTAGCCGTGATACAAACAAAATAGCGTCACATGCCATAAAGCAATTTTTGCAAGTGGTTCATCATTTGCATTGCCGCTCATACGCAAGTTATACCTAAACGTCACAGTAGGCCGAATCATCAATAACTGATCAGCAGAAAAATTGCTGAATAGATCCTCCATTCTCCTTTGCCACTGCTGCTAGACGTGTTTTCCACGACTATACGGCTTTTCCGATTCTGGCTGTCTGATGTCGACATCATGCCATTTGTCTGAGATAACATTCTGAAGATCTTTGAGTTCGCAAATGGTTCACGTCTTCCTTCACAGAAAGTTATTGCAATTATCCCAAACTATGTAATGTAGTGGATTCAAATCTGTTGAATGCGGTTTTTATTTCTGTGAGCTGACAAAATCGGGCGTGTTGTGTCGAAGAAAATTTTGAGTTGTTTTAATGCGATGTGATGGAACGATGTCTTTACATAATTAGATTTTTAACTCGCTTACTTCAAGCAATTTTATTGTAAGCAGTTGAAAAATGGACAACTGAATGAAATGTCAGCCACAGTGTCAGAAATGTGAACAAAATGTGTTTTACGCGTTATGTTAATTAAGCAATCATATCGCATTGGATAAAAAAGTGATATTTCGCTGGTTGTGCTTTCCCCAGGTAGTGCAGAAACAAACGTTGGGTGAGGTAGGAAACTAAGTAGTCATTTGATGGCAATTTGTGTCAGGAATATTTGTACCAAAAATTATCAAAATCTGGTAATTGGTTTTCAAGTTACAGTCAAAAATGTCGGGGATGTTTTTTGGGACACAGTGTATTTCCATAAAGTATACGCGCCGAGATAGTTACGCAAAGTTCGGGACGTTTTTTTGCGCCACCAGCTATATTGATTTACTGTCAAGCTTTGATCATACAATTCACTGACCGAAGACTAAACGTGCTAAGTTCCACTCTAATATCCAAACTTCTCTTGTTTTGATTTGTTGAACAACGCTGCACAACAAGCTTAGCTACGACGTACAAATAAAAAGTTTAAATTCCAAACAAGTGAAACCTTCAGTAAGGCTAAATACTGCCCGCGAGTATCATGCAGACAAAAGCACATTTTATAGGAAATTTTATGACTTTGACCTTTGATCTTTAACTTTGAAATTGGTTGACAAGGTAAATGTTCTATTCTTCGCGCAAAATTTTATCGAGCTAAGTGCAGCGGTTTATGAGTCATTTTGGTAACAGTAAAATAGAGAAATAACTTAGCGATGATGCTGAAAACAAATGTTTCAGGCCCACAACTTTTTGTCCAGAAAATCAACTGCAACAAATTGCAGAAATGGAACTTGGGCTTTAGTAAACGTAATGCTGTCGTCTTCTTCAACCTAATTTTCTCTCTGCAGTGACGTGCGTTGTGGCACCGGCAATGTCCACGACAAGCTCTTAAAAACAGAAAAAATGCACTTTTCCCATGCCGATGTTTTGTTGTTGTTTGTGCTACACGCAGGCCCACATGATGCGCTAAATAAACTGGATTGACTGACTGGTGTGCGCATCGTGTGCGGGTTGCTAAAACGAGACACTGTCTCAAAAGGAGTTTATTGACCTTCCCTGCCTAGCGTAAACTGCGGTTACTACTCACTTTGCTGCGGCGTTAACTCGCCCAATTTATAACAGTTGTCGTCGTCGTCGTCAGCTTATTCTCGTGGCGGGTCCTCTTCGCCAAGCTAAGTTGTGCAGTTCATCATGTTTGGCGTGATGCTAGCAGGACGCTTCATCATCGAGGCGTTGTAAAGCACGTCAGAGGTAGATTGGCGTCTAAATTGTCTCCCTCGTTGCCCGCTTCTCATTTTACCATCCCCTCGATCCCCGCTGTTATATAATACTTGCTCGCAGACATTCGCCAGCGTCTTGTCAAGTGCGGAGCAGATCTTCTAGGCTAAAGCACTCGCTAATGTGTGATATCACAAATTAGAAACAAATACATAAAAAATAACGACGTCTAGACGCGTGCACAAATTGCAGTAAAACAAAAGAAAATGATTTAGTCTACTTTTCTATTGTATCGCAGTTTGCAAATGTCAATATCTGCAATAGGCCTACAAGTAAGTTTTGTGGAAGTTTGCAACATGCACAGACTTGCAGTGAACTTGCATTTGGTTGCATGATTCGAGCAAGCTTACACACGTGTGCTGCAATGCCACAAAATAAGTTATGGTGTTATTGTAAAGGAATAATTTAGTACATTATATTTTATTTTGTAGCATGTGTGTCAGCGTCTTTAGTGGCATGTATTTTGGGCTGGTATCGGTCGATAGCCAATAACAATCCATCTTATCGGCAGCTATTGGTATATGGCAGACAATGTATTTTTCAGATGATGTATGGACGTGAAAGACAGTAGTATATCTAAGCATAGTTACTACAGCCGCAGACAATACACCACGATCTTGCGCCTAAAATACGTCATGCGTCCAACGCTTAAGATGACTTAGACTTTAATACAAGGTAGAGCATCTTTAACCCTGACGATCCTAATAAGCCGCATTACGGATCTCGTTCGTCTCTCCGCTTGTTTGTCCATCTGTCACATTCGGGCTTCTAACTCGATTAAACTCAAATTATGTAAACCCAAAATTGCAAAAAAATCTATTACGCACACACACACACCCTGATACACATCACATCCGCTTTAAGCTCACATTAGTTTAAGAGAAATATGCTTTTTATCGGTGTAGGCTATCGATTTTGGAAAATTTTTCACTCTAACACATCGACTTGCAAAACTTTTTAACGCCCCTTGTATATTCAAGATTAATAACTTAATAATACTAAATGGCTGAACAAGTGAGAGAGTGTTATACTTGCCATAAGGACACTCATTACAGCAACTGCATGTACTATTATAGTGTCAGCTTGTAAGCCTATATATAGCGGACAAACCTACCCTCGTGTGACGTTCATCAGAAAATGAAATTAAATTAGAGAACACCGTACGTCGTTAGTCTGCGGTTGCTGATAATAAGTTTTCCGCGAAAAGACGCCTTATATGTGTCGTGGCGACAGTTCATGGGCAGGTGCATTGACGTACAGCGTGTTAACTCGTGCGATCTGCCGATACTGGGGTCTGCGCGTTTCACCACGATCTAGACTCTAAACCGTGACGAAGCGTAGGCTACCGGTACTTATTTCATGACTGTGATGGACTGCGTGTTCTGCCTGGGACGTGTGTCCGTCATAAACAGAAGCGAGCGTTTCAGTTGTCGTGCTCGACTGGAGTGATGGGTGGCTATAACACTACAAACGACTTGCCTCTATCATTTTATTCATTTCTCTCTTTTTCTTCTGTCCATTTTCCCCCTAACGATCCTTCTCTTTTTTACCCTTACCTTTTCTCCCTTCTCTTTTTCTCATTCCCTTTTTGGGGTTGGGCACATGATGTCATTTTATTTCATAGTGCATATAGGCCTACGCGTGATCTCAAGTGATCGTTATCAGTGACGCAGTCATCTTCCTGTACGGGGTAGTTTTTCCCGCATTTCCAGCCTTACATTTATTTGCCAGTCCCGCATTTCAGCGTCGTCCATAAGCCAGTGAGTTGTGTTTGCCATACCATGGCCGGTGTGGCTTTGCCTGTCGTCACTAAAATGAACTTGACAACTTGATAACCGCTCGTCCGTTCCTCCGTCCGTCCGTCCGTCCGTCCGTCCGTCTGTCAGTCTGTCTGTCTGTCTGTCTCTACCGTCTTTTAGTCATCTTCTTCTAAAGTCTCCTTCAGAGTACAGATCACACTTCATCTAGTCGAAGACTGCCGGCCACGTGTCAGTGCGTTCCTAGTAGTGGGTGTACTGTTCAGGAATCGATCAACGTCAGAACAAAAATAAAGACAGGACTGTTTCTGGCTTCTCGTGGAAAAGTCGCGAATTCCATTCACCGGTAGGCCTATGCATGTACATTGTAAGTGGAGTAACTCTCTGTCCGTATACATGTACGTCCGTGCGTCAGTTTGTCCGACCAGGAGTCTTTCCCTCTTATCTAGTCTTTGGAGTTTATTTGTCCGGATACACAGATAAATGAAAACATCATGTAAAATCGTATATATCGATTTATTTGACTTGCTAATAAATCGACTTTTCTCGCACAAAACTGTAAGCGCCCCAAGAGAGGCAAACACTTTCTGATTCATTTAGAACTCTCAAAATGCATTTCATGACAACAAATGCCCGACATTTTTCGGGGAGGGTTTGAAGCAATTAGCTTTTTTCTTGAGTACGGCCCCATGATAAAGCCTTTAACGGCATCCCGACCACAAACGAATTTTGACGCATTTGAGGATCTCAAGACGCATCATTTAGAAAGGTAAACCAATAATATTCGCCACCAGGAAAAAAAATCCCCTCAATTTACTATTTTTTTATTTTTTTTAAACTTTTTTCAGGAAGCATACTCTTTCCGCCTGTCAATGGAGTGGACGCCCATGCGTCGGTCTGTCAACGAAATCCATTAGACAGGAACGTGGGGCGGCGGCGTCGGCACATCTGCTGACGTCAAATCCGACGTAATCCACGCCGCAGCCGTCACCCTGTCTGTCTGTCGTCGTATTTTGCTCAGTTTAAAGTCATCGGTGACTGGTCACTAGTCCAATTTTGCCATGTTCCGGTTCGCCATAGCCAGAGACCACCATAGCCGAGGTCCGCTTTATATATAGCCAAAAATGCAATTTATCGCTAACCATGTCCATAACCCTGTTCGGACTCGTGCTTTTTCGGACTAATGAACTAAATACTCACCAGATTTACTTTCGTTTCGGCTGGGAATCCGCCACGAAGTCTCGGATTCAGCTGGGGAAATTACGAAGCTCCCCCAAATGCCCAATCGTCTGGGAGTAAATCCCCCTTATCCTCTCACTTCGACCCTTACGGCGTCTCGCTCTCATGTTAGCGTTGACTGCTCAGTCGTCACTACTGCGAATAGGCCGTGCAGAATAATTATCTATGGTCACTTTTCGCCAGGTCGATAGCCAGATTGCGTATTTTATTTGCATCCGCTTGCATTATGACTTCTTTTCCCTAAGTGCGGCACTGTAACAGCGCACCGACTAGACATCTAATCTATTTACAGAACAAACAAACACTAACTGTGAACAGCTGAAGCGGATGCTGAAGACATTTTTGTTTGGACATTAAAACCGCAGAGCACTGTAATTGCCGGTAACTGTCAAATTTACAAATTTTAATTTTTTTTGCTGACGAAGTGACGTGAGTATTTATCACCTTTATATCCCTTAGGCCTAAATCATTTTTGGTTTCAGCATTTTTGCACTTTTATGTAAACATTTCGTCAGATGCATTTCGTATTACTATATAGTTTTTTTGTTTTTTTTGTTTTTTAAAAAAAATTTTATATTTTGTTATGTATTTACCAGTAATGGTAAATAAATTTTTTATAAGCATCCAAATCGGTATTCCGAAACCAATCACTTTTTGCAAACGCAGGCTGATATTTAATTTGCGCAATTATTGTTATCACTTTGTTTTCTACGTCAACTCAGCTCTCTATTTCTCTGGGGGTAGGTAAATCGAGTACTAACCTGTTTGGCTAAAAATAAAGCGGACGCTTTCACCTGTGTCGAGTGGCACGTAACCGCGGGCAATTGCTTATGGCATGTGACGCTTCGTAGCTTTGAGCCTCTGAGATGGGTTCGCGTGAAGGCTAGCAATCCCATGTACACAATTGAACTTTTTCAGAATCTTTTGACAATAGGACACCGCTAGAACATACACACGAAACGACCAAATGCGATCTTAATTTTTTTCGCCTTATTGACAGCAATTCATACAAAATATACATAAACATCGTCACACAACAACATCGAATTAATATGAGAAAAAAATAACAACAATAACGCATGGTTGTAAACACGTAGAAACAACAAAAACAACATCAAAATAATTATATGCGTGCCTTATTTCACAAGCGTTTGTGTTTTTGTCAACGTCTGTCTGTTTTAATGTCTTTAAACTGAAATAAACTCATTTCATTTTTATATTTATCTTTTAATGTTTTTGGAAATACAGCACTGTTTATAATACAATGGTACTGTCTCGTTTTTCCAGATACGCAGAAGAAAAAACCGGAATGAGAGATGCAGCTTACAGTCAGAACAATGTAAAAACAGAAGTCTTCAAAACTGTACAGTCGAGACACTCTGTCTTCGGAACGCCTGCGAAGTCAGTAAACAGATGATATTCGCGTCTATTATGCCCGGAACGTTTGTTCGAAATCGATCAGATGTATCGCATCGATCGCATGCGGTGTGGGGTGCCGACATTGTAAAACGGGACCATAGATGGCCGTTGGCGTTAACAAAAAAGCCGGCGTCTTAGAGCTACTGACAAGTACAAGCAATATGCTTACGACGTTCGAGGTTTCGATATTAACGCCCGAGTCAGTTGATCAATCAATCACTGGTCAGATCCGCTATAGCGTCCGCTATAGCGCTTCATCTCGCTAAACGCGCACCGGTTTCAACGAAAAATAGCTTGTTTACGACGCATTTTTGAACAGTTTCGTCTTAATAAGAGTTACTCATAACGGTGAAAAAGTCACTGGCGAATCCAAAAGCTAAAAAGAAATCGACATGAGAATTGCGGTATAACTGAGATCTGGGGCAGGGGCTTAAGCCCTAGTGGGGTAGAGACTTGGACAGAGCTCCAAGTCAAGAGGTTCGAAGGCGAAGCACCCCTTACGCTAAAAACTTTTTCTCAATTATGTGCATAATTTTCTCTTAAATATTTCGTGTTATTAAAATATGTTTATCATGTTCACATGCTTTTTAAAAAGAAATGTGGCCGTGTTGGCCAATGAATGACTAAATGCGTAGATTATGGCCGGATTGCCTCTTTGCCATATCCATCAGTGAAAGAAATAGGTCTAGTTCAAGTAGGTACGTCGAAGTTATGTTTTTAGAATCAGTCTGTCCATTTGTTTAATTTTCAGCCCGATTACGTAAAAATTAACATGGATTTTGATGCAGTTTATGGGGGGGGGAGTTGT
>Ga0209367_1013961_pt1 | contig 10260 bp, 7 predicted proteins | sample WorMetLIZISLAND2_FD_187412 | JGI IMG/M metagenome (GOLD analysis project Ga0209367, IMG submission 187412) | Marine gutless worms symbiont microbial communities from Max Planck institute for Marine Microbiology, Germany - Olavius geniculatus... ...
CATCGAAAACAGCAAAAATCATAAAAAGGTGATATTATTCAACAGCACATTGACAGTTAGGCGATGTGATGGTGAGTGATATCACCTTTTTATGATTTTTGCTGTTTTTGATGTGTCACTCATTGCATGTCGCCGTTAACAAGTGTATAAACTGATGTTTTGTACATTTATTTGTGATTAATAGTGACCTTAGCCCATCTTTCATTGTTTCTGAGATACAGCGACTTATTGGCTCAAAATTGCCAATTTTTAGTACCCCCTTCTATCAAGCCTCCTAGATCCGGATGACTCCACTCGAATTTCCAGAAAAACCACTCAAGGTCGTAAAATAGAGTGATGCAGACAACAGCAGAAAATTTCGTGATTTTAGTTTGCGTCGTTTTAACACAAATGCAACAGTGTGATGAACGGACAAATAGACATGAGAACAGACAGACGGTCGGACGCCTCTACAGTAGCTAAGATGCGCTATACAAACATTACATGCTGTCGCGCGTAAAAAGAGCAATTCCGCGTTCTATTACGCGTTCTATTAAATTATTTTGGTGTTTGTTTATATCTGCGTGCAGGGCTTATAATTTATTACGCGGGTTTTGTATAACTAGTTCTTGCTGCTTTTAACAGGAACAATAGGAAACATGTGTAGGTTGTAGATCTAGGCCTATATCACGCAGACACGGCATTATCTAATTGCAAGCACAACTTTATTCTGACTTTTTGTTCTCGACAATACCACACTGTGTCCCAAAAAACACAGTGTATGTCTTCAATTACACTAATAAGTCAACCATAAACTGTTCTTTTTGCACATTTGAACTGCATGCAATTGATGATTGTCTGGAGGATAACAGGGAAGATTATTAGTAATGCCATTTTCGAGACATATGCACAATTATAATCGGCAGTTTTTGCAATGTTTGGGTTCCCGTCGTTTTTATGTGTTTCGTGTTTTATGACGGTTGAATTTTTGTAAATACTAAGCTTTTTGTTTCGTTATTATGTGCATATGCAATTTTGCCTGCAAAGGCCCTCCCCGAAATGACCTATACTGTGTCGGGCGGAACGTAAAACCCTACTCACTCACTCACTGAACTGCATGTGGCCTTTTGATCAGTCAGAAAAAAATCAGTGGCTAAAGATCGGAGAGTAGGTTTTGCATGTAAGCCATTAGACCTGTTTTACGGCAAGAATATGAGATTTATTTGCGTTTCGTTAGGCTTCACTGGCAGCTTTATTACGCAGGAAGCCAGTATCGGGTGTGGCATAAAAAAGAACTGATCGCGCATGTGACGTTGTCACGAAAACGCTGCCACCAGCGAGTTTTATACTGAGTCACGTGATAACAGTAAGCTTAAGTGCTATCTGGTTACTTCGGCTGTGTCACTGGTTGCCAGTTTGTCAGTGGATCATTTTCTCCAGCTAGCAGTCCTTACCGACAAGACACGATATACCTCCACGCCGACGAACAGTCGCAGAGAATATTACCGGGAATGCTGGACATGTCGCGTTCACCCACGACTTGGGTCGGGTGCCAATGGCATTTTGCAGTATATTTTACTAATTGGGTTAAGTGAAAATAATAAAATTTTGCCAACACCTGTTTTTTGAAGCACACTAAACTCGACAAGTACATAGAGTCTGAGAACTGTAATTTTTTTATTGTTTTTTTAAAAAATTTTTAGCGGCAGTCTACCAAACTTTTGCTCTACACACTTTGTTGGAACCGCACGTTCCCAGCGGTGTCTGCGATCTGTATCGACGTAAGCTATGGAGGTGCTCCGGTTACAAAATAATATTGGCAGTTTAGTCTCAGATTGTGTCTGCAGTATTGAGTTAATTAATTAAACGCGGTTCGCGTCGGGTTGCTGGCAACTCTTTCCAACACAATCCCATCTATACTACCATCGCTGTATAGGCTTACTTCGCACGTCAGAACTAGACAGACTTTTTTAAACATAAAGAGGGGCGTTCAATAACTTCCAGGATCATGACAAGCACTGCTAACCAGCTCTCCAGGCATACCAACAACGATGATCTTGGGCGACCTGGAACACCCAAAATAGAAAATTTTAATGATTTTTTAAGCTGCAGCATCGGCGAAACCTGACAGTTTCTTGTTCTTTAAGCATAAAAATGCTAAATGCGTTACCCAGTCAGTTGCATCTGATGAAAATTATCGTCAAGATAACTAAAGAAATGCGACTTAAAGTTGGTACAACAAAACGGCTGATGCTCAGAACAGATGCCATTTACACGGGAAGTCATACAGGCTTAGGCCTAAACTGTTTGGCGTCTATGTTACAGAGACGTTGAAATGGGACGTCCATATATCAGCCATGTTGACCATAGCATCCAACCGAATCCATTTTCTGAAGCAACAGTGCAGCGTGTCGGCGTGTCGACTGCTGGTCTAGTGACATAGGCCTACTACAACTCTGTAATGAGGCTGGTGATTGAGTATGCAAGTATGGTCCGGTGCATGTGGCATTCACGAAGTCGATCGCGGGCGCTAATCCAAAAGGCTGAAAATGACGGACGAACCCGCAGGGCTGGAAAATGCATGAAGGCGAAACTATTGGGCCAGAGTATCCTCGAGGAGCTTGATAACGTGGTTGCATATATGGCGCTGCCAGCAGATTCTGGCTACCTGGAGCTGGCGCTTTGTCGAGCGCTTCCAGACGCCTTCAGTCAGCAGCCAAGAGTGTCCAGACTACAAGCTGTCCTGCGGATCGCTAAACTTGTGGATCTCGGTCCGCCAGCAAACCGGTCCGCCTACCCCCGCAATGCTGTGACAGTCAGCAACTTCATTAACACATTTGTTCCTCAGACGATGGAATATTTCCACGCCATGGCACCTGTTAATGAGTTGAAGTTGTTGTCGTGCGACCTCAGATTCTGATTGCAAACTCCGTCACGTCCATGCATATGTAGTGCTGCTAATTAGTTTACGAGAACTAGCCTACTTCGTTGTACTGTTAATAAGGCTACAGCTTCTGCTCTGGAGCCTGTCGTCACACGTGGCTCATCTCAGGACTAGCAAATCGTCTTTCCTCAGTTCAGTCATGCAAACAGAAAATGGGACTAATCACAGGAGTAGTATTTTATGTTTGTCCGGCTAGTGCTCTGAGTTTTTTTGAGCTTGTTGCTAGTTTGTTTCAGCAATAATACTAGTTGTTCGCAACTGGCCGCTCTGATGCCGCGTTGATTTCAGCGCAACAAACTACGCGTCTCTCGTCGCTGAATTTCGACCGCCCATCAACTTGACTCACATAAATCTGACGCCCCACGAAACTTCTGTGTTTGTTGTTTAACGCACAAGTGCGATACTCATGTTTCGTTTTGCATTGTTGCTGCCGAAGGACGTTTGGCTGTTTTGTTTAGTTTTCACATGCAGCACCAGTCTCGCCTTGCGTAGTCCTGGAATCCACAGGATGGGCGGCAGGTAGCGAGTAACGCACAAGATACAGATCATCTGAAGAAACTATAAGAGAATCGATGGCTTAATGAAGCACTGCTGTGATACGGCAAACCGACAACAGCGATACTTAGCGCGCTGCAGTTTATTACACACGCTGAATACTGATTAGAAGCTTTTGCGACGTGTATAAGATCGCATATACGAGATACGAACTTGTCGATCGTCAGAGTGAAACTTGACCAGGAAGCGACTGTGCTGTGAACGTTGCGAATAGTACTAACAGCCGCGCTACGTAATAATACACAAAATGCTTAATAACCATTACAGTTTGTGGCAATAATGTGACTATAATCCATTTTCGCAGTAATCACTAGATAGAAATTCGAGGCAGAGCCCAGAGTGAAGGCCGCCCAACAGTGCAATCACACGCTGCACGGCGCACGCGCGATGTTAATTATTTTGAGTGGGTTAGCATGCGCGCTGTGGCGTTTTTGACGCGCTACAACTATTTTTTGTATCGTTGTCTGTCTGTCTGTCGTCTGTCTGTCACAGGTATATTTTAGCTAACGGTACCGTTAGATCGTAAGAAAAAGCTTTTAACACAAATGATTAATTAGCCCTTTATCGTGGCTCTCGGCGTACAAAATTTGGGGAATGCAGTACAAAAGAAACATTTTTTAAAATTTGGGCTTGTATAGGGAAGGTGAGGAAAATGTTCGTTTTTCAACGGAAAACTGGCCATATTTCGGAAACGATGACACCAAGATTACTAGTAATTACTATTAGGAAGTAGCATACACCTTTTCACATGAGAGGAAAATTATCGACTTTGGATGACCCTAAGTCGGTACGAGCTATTGTGGCAAAACGGTGCGAGATAGGGCGTAGGTTATTGATCATTAATAAGAAGTAGCATAGTGGTTGTCAAATGACATGAAAATCATTAACCTTGGATGACCTCGAAGACGCGTTATTGTAACTAAACAATAAGAGATAGGGCCAAGGTTGCTATTGATCACTAATATATGAGTTTATTTCGCAAAAAAATGCAGACGATTAAAAATAGTAAAAACACACATGATACGGTCAATAGTACATACAGTTAGGCCTACACACAAGCTGAAATAAATTTCAGGTTGACACAATGTCTTATACAAGAAATATTACTATGTGGGGTAACATCAGCAAATTGACGCAGTTTGACATACTCATTGGACTGCATAAACAATCTCATCACAGTGACTATAACGCTATTGTCCGAAAACAGCATATTATGCACAAAGCACAATTTCTAATAGAAATGCGCATATGCCTTTTTGGATAAAATGAAAATCACTGACCTTAAATGACCTTGAAGGTCAGTACTGCAACAGAAACGTCGTGTCTCAAAAAAACTGGGAGCACTTTTAGTTTTTGATTGACTCTGTAAAACATTGGCCGGTTTTGACAATTTTTAGCATTCAACATCAAGAAGAAACCTGACAGAATTGCTTATAGTTCAAGCCACCTTACCTTAATACTGTCGCTACACTACCTTGTAAAATGCAGAAGTTGTAGTTTGGCCATTTACAATAATAAAGTCATACCGTGTAACGCATGCATCAGCTCAGAAAATCACTGTGACCACAGAACCATTAAAAATCTGTTACATATCTGACATTAATAATATTTGTTTTAATATTGTACATCAGTGAACTTAAATGATGCGTCAACAGCGAGCGAGCTGCTCTGAGTTGCGCGCTATTGAACGTGCTGTTGGCGAGTCGCGTCAACGTCCACCGCTTGCGTTCATGCTAGAGGAGGACACCTTGAGCACATGCTGTAACAAAAATTTGCTGTAGCACGTGACTTTCTGGGAGATAATAACTGTCACGTGTTTGTCGCTATTCAATTAATCATTTCTGAGCCAGTGCATGTGCTAGCCAGTATGCATTTATTGTGGTAAACGGTCAAACTACGACTTTTACATTTCACAAGGTAGTGTAGTGACAGTATTAAAGTGAGGTAAAGAAAACTAAAGTCATTTGTGTCAAGTTTCTTCTTATCAACATCAGTCAGTGTTTCATGAAGTTATTCAAAGAATAAAAGTGGCCCCAGTTTTTTTTGACACACGGTGCATAGGCTGTAGTGCGTTTCCCTAGCAACATCTGGGCTTCGTGTTGTTCGTGGACCAGTTTGACTAATTTTTTGTCGAACGTGGGAGGAGTTGTAGTTCTGGTTTTTGATAACTCTGGAAGATGAAGATGCCAACAAAGCCGGGATAGACAATCGATACTTCATACTACCGTGGAAACGTGTTAGTGGCAACCGTGAAAAAATAGAAAACCAGAGAACACAAAGATTTATTTGAACGATTAGTGTCGATTCGATCTGCAGCGGTGTTTCCGATACTTATTTCGTATACATTGGAGCATCACTAAAACAGACTGAGACATTTGTCGATTTTTATTGCCACCATGCAGAGATACGTGTTGGGCCATTGGCGTATGAAACAGTTCCTGGTGGCACTGTTCGCACAATAGTTACGACCCGGTCACGACTTACGACTGCGTGTGTTGAACGGTATTAAGTCGTTGCAGCTTAAATAACTAATTGTTATTGTCACTAGTCGTTAAAAAGCAAGCAACTCATCTTCTTGCTTTATTGAACCGCAGGCTGTGCAGAAAACGTAAGACAATTTTGAACACATACATTTTAGTGTCATAATTCATAAATATAAAGTATAACTTTTTAGTTATAAATTTTGACACTGAAAATGTATGTGTTCAAAGTTGTACAAAATTCACAAAATTTAATAGCACAGCAGCATCAAGGTAATGTGAACCATTTTGTAGCGTTCTGACTAATTTTCATTTTTTTCGCGGTCATGCGTAATTTTGTATTGGTCGAATCCGATAATTTTTGCCATAGCTAGTTCCATTGCATGGAGGCTCGTCCCTTTTCGAGGCAGCGAGGAGTAAATTCAATGAGTTAGCATACAGCCCAAGTCGGCCGGATGGCCGATCGCCATCATTAGGTACATGTATACCCACGGAAAGATGGTCAGACTGAGCTAGCCTATGTGGCTTGGTTGATACGAAAATACGGTATAACATCGCATAGTTAGATCTATGTTCAGTATTTTTGTCATGCATTATATCATTATTTAAAAGCATCTCGGCATTATTGTAATGACAGGTAATTGTAACAAATTATGTTCGCCCACATCTTGACGGTTTTTGTGAACCAGTTTTTGGACCAGTTTTGTATGTGATGGACGATAAAATGCAAAGAAAGCGGTAGATCAATCACGTTCTTGTTTCGTTCGCTTTCATTAAGCAGACACAAAAGAGTCACGATATCGAAACTACACGCAACAGCGCACAGCTGTAGGCCTACTATGCATAATACGCTTAGTGTACTGTGCTAATGGTAAATGAATGAATGATGAATGACTGATTAATTGAAACGCATCAAACGTGCATCAAACACTGCTGTAAGCAAATACGAAATTATAACACTGCAGGAAATACACCAATAAAAATAAACACTGAACACAAACTCAACTGCACAACACTACACTCAATTTAACAGGTGTCTGTTGATAAATGAAGTTTTAAAACTGTGAAATTTACATTGTGGTAAAATAACATGTAACATTCAGAAAATAAATCAAACTAAAATTGCCTACACATACTAAATTAAACTAAACAAACATCTGTTTAGAAATAAAGCCTTAAAAATTGGAATTACACTGAGGTAAAACAAAATTATGACCGCGTTTCCGTATTTTATATTCATGTTCATTCTCAGCAGGTAGTATACCAAATAGACAATGGTGGGCTTTTTGCATATTGCAGAAAAGATCTTTAGTAGCATTATCGAGTAGACTAGTTACCTCCATAATTTTAGTAGTAATTAAGCCGTATCGATATGGTCTTGTGAAAAAGGCATTAATTCTTTCTGTAAGTTCTTTATTCAGAAAAGGGCCCCAACCTGGAAAAGCATACAATATTCTACTTACTACAATAACCTGAAAAATTGTATTTAATTGACGATAGTTTAGGCCCTGGTTAAGGAGTCTCTTTAGCAAAAATATTCTCTGACTACACAATGTCAACACATAACTAAACGTACCGTATGCATAATTTTGTAAAGGTTTTTGACCCCGATATTCTTTTTAGCTGAGTTAGCATACTGCATACTCCTGTGCTGCAAAAGAAACGTTCAGAATTATTTTTGTGTTATGCGCGTTTTTCTGTTTGAGTTAGAAGCCTTTAGAGACGGGCAAACGGACGGCTGAGAAAACCCGCAGTGGAACCTATTAAGACAGCCTCATGAGAATTGATCTTTCTGTCGCTACTTTTCTGCTGTCACTGTTTGTCACCAGCCATCAACGACTGTTTATCGACAGCCGACTCTGCCATTACGATGTTGATTCGACCACAGAGTAAGCTAAGCCAAGACATTTGTGTAGGATTAGCGATAATCCTAACCACAACGGAGGCAGATAGCCGATATTGCATGCACGACGTAAGCCTATACAGAACTGCACATTGTAGCCAATGAGTTCAATACTAGACAAAAAGCATCACAGCGTACTTGTCTGCCCATTTGTTACGTGCTTAAACTTTTGTATAAAACCGTAGTGGGTAGTAGCCCTATAGAATCAAAAACTTCATCTGAATACGAATATTATTGTTACAAGACATATTGCGTCGAACACTGCATGGCCCGTCTCGCAGTTTGCAATAGTAGGCCTAAGCTACAAAAATGTTGTTTTGATTGCATTTGTTTTCAAAAAAAACGGAGTTTTCAAACGCAGCATTTTTATTCCTATGTTTAACAAATAAACGTCGACAACAAAACAACATTCAAAGCCCAGACCAAGTCTCTAAAACGCTTCGACTACCCAGGAGCTCCTAAGCAAAGTTTTCCATTCATCTGCACAACTGATTAAAACGTTTCCGGTAAGCAGTAATTAAGCGAGACAGTGCATGTGCTACATTTTGAACAAGTAGTTAGTTAAATCACACTGTGTTCTTTTACAGTGTGCAATAATTGGTGTCTGTCAGCGATTGCATCAAAGAAACGTTTGAATTGATTTCTTTTACTTTTTTAGGTGTAGGCCTACATATGCGTAATTGGAAAATAAAATATTGAGATAAATTGACCTATAGAGCAGACTTTAAAATTTTATGGCGAAGGTTTTTAAAATTCACAAACATGTTTTATTAATTTTTGTTAATGTACACCCCACCTCCATACACTACCGTACGCCTAACAGTAACGTCTAACTGTTGTTAATGTATGGTGTGATCTAGGCCTATTAACTTCCAACGCTTTGATAACGCCATAAACTTACAATGATATCGTACGGTTTCACCTAGTTCCAAGGCCGCAATAACTTCTTCCTCTCCGCTGCACGTCCGATGCGGATGCGCGGGTCAATCCACAGAAGACCTAATACACTGACAAATGCCAGCAGAAATGAGATTGCCTGTCAATGTCCATCAGCCGATGTGACGGTACGTCACAGGCACATTTTGCGATTAAAGCACTGACTAACAAAAAACACACCGGCAGATCACAAAGCAGAACTTCCCTTTCCCTTCACTTTATTTCTTCGACAAAAGACAATCGCTTTTACGCACATTCTAATTAAACGGTGCGGTTTATGAATGTATGACGGCTTTTTGATTATGTTAGTGATCACGCTTTTTGGACTAAGATCATGCGGTGTATGCCCGCATAACGAGTAACTTGTGCTATCACTCGATAATGATTGTCACGGTTTTTACGTCGGCTTTCAGTCGGTGTTACATATCTGAGTTATGAAGTGGAAGTCCTATACTTTGAACGTATTTCCTACAGGAGACGAGTCAATCGACGTTGTTCGTTTGTTCGACCATTCGTTCTAATTTCCGAATTTATCCGAGCGTAAACTCCATCCATCATAGGCCTATACGGCCTCACGCAAGCACGCCGAGTCAAAGACCGCAGTATAATAAACAAGACAAAAATGACATATAGCCTATAACCTAGACCTAGTTTCAGCCTTTCATGTTTTCAGCACCGTCTATCTGAAATTAGAACATAGTTTTCGTGAATAACTCATGCACACAATACGATATTTATTTATTATGTGCTGCGCCAGAAAACAGTGTCATATGCTCAACTTTTGTTCAGCCAGTTATTTTCCAGCTGCCGGCGCCTGTGATGTCACTGTATCTTTAGCCGTGTCAGCTATTAGGCCTAGAATGTTCTATAGGAGTGCAAAAAAGACAAAAGGCAAAAGTCCGAGCAGATAGTCCGGAGCTGCATGTACACAAGGGTGGATGGAAATGAACGACCAGCAATGCTTCACAATATCGCACGTGACAGCTGATAGGTATGAGGTAGGCCTAATGTTACCTCGACACTGTCATTACGCCGTCATGCAATTATGCGCCCTCGTAAATGCTCAATTCACACTTACGGCGCCGACGCGTCTCTGTCACTCTACTGTTGAGTTGCGTCGGCGTCGTAGGTGTACGCTGGATGTAACAGGATCTTGACTAACGGTGCAACTAGCATACATACCACACCTCCCGGGTCAGCCACTTCCCATAACGTAACGCTGCATACGTGAAAGAAGTGTGAGAATTTTGTTCCAATACTCCCGTAGCACGCACAGTGTAAACTACTGTATCCAGTCAGAGAGCAAAACAACCGCGATACAAGTGTTTAGAACTGCTGCATGTATAAACTATACAGATATTTTGCAAGTTCATCATCATCATCGACAACCGTGGGCTCAATGCCCGTTGGTGTCTGACGCCATTCTTACTATCGCTGCCCACCGCTGCCTATCTAGGGCAGCG
>Ga0209367_1013963_pt1 | contig 10259 bp, 9 predicted proteins | sample WorMetLIZISLAND2_FD_187412 | JGI IMG/M metagenome (GOLD analysis project Ga0209367, IMG submission 187412) | Marine gutless worms symbiont microbial communities from Max Planck institute for Marine Microbiology, Germany - Olavius geniculatus... ...
GGGCTGTATGCTAGCTTAATTGGGCTTCGCCCTCGCCGGCTCAAAGTGCCGTCAAGGGGATGAGCTCCCTCGCAATGGACCTAGCTGTCTATGCGGAATCTTCTTCTTCTTCTTCTTCCTAAGAGGCAGCAATACGGGTCGCATTCTGCCACCAGTCTTTCATATATACGGGTTTCTAGCTCAAGAACAAAAATATTTTTAAAAAACTAAAATTAGTGCAAACGTTCCCCAGTGCATAAATAACCAGTACGCTAATTTTCACTTCAAAGTGTCAGTGGTCAGGGTTAGATTTAGTGTTGCGCAGCTCTAGACAGAAGGCCGCATAATAAATGCTTGCACTCGACCGACATATTTTTCCAGTTAATAGTGTGTGGCTTGGCGGTGTAGTGGTTACGGCGTCGGACCTGAAATCGAAAGGTTGCAGGACCATGCAGGTTCGACTCCAGGCCGCTCCGCTGCCAAGTAACGACTTTGGGCAAGTTGTTCACACACATGTGCCTCTATCACCAAGCAGTATAAGCAGTACAGTTGGTACCGGTCAAGAGGCGGTGACGCTGTCGGGCTGGGAAGATAACCGTGGGCCTAGTGGAAAGTAATGGCAGCCTACCGCTGGGTTTATGACTATGTCACCTGCGGGCTGGCTGCCTAGAGACCGGGATCAGCTTCAGACCCAACGCTTGTTACTGAGTTATGAGTATGGGTTACTTTTTTACCTTTAGTGTATTAGACTTGACTCTTAAACAGACTAAGAACACAGAAGTCACCAGATGTGGTATGTGCGCTTTCGTCACGCAGATCTTGTCGAAGGACTCGGTGACAGTCGCAGTGGACGCTGTGGTCTACTACCGCGTGTCTAATGCTACGATCTCGGTAGTGAACGTCGAGGACGCGGCCAGGTCGACCAGACTGCTGGCTCAGACCACCCTGCGCACTGTGCTGGGAACCAAGAACCTCTCCGAGATACTGTCAGACCGCGAGAACATCAGCCACTTCATGCAGGTCCCCTCTCAGTCACCTACAGCCAGGGTTGATACCCAGCCGGCCAGATACCCAAAAAATTACCGGGAGTTTTTTGGTGGGAAACACACCTTTAGAACCAGCTAAAAACCCATTCAAAAAACTCAAACTTTTCAGTTTTTTGCCCCACTAGTGATGAAATATTTTATCATTGCTAAATTTTTGAAACATTTAAACATACAAATTTGTAAATAATGGACTAGTTCAGCTGTGGAAAACGAACAGAAAATTATGTGAGTCAACCAGCTGAAAAGTGAAAACTCGTAGAAATTTCAAATCATAACCCATTAAGTCAAGCCTTTTTACAAAAACGTAAATAATCCAAAAAAACCCAAAAAAGCCAAAAAAAATCCCAAAAACCAATAAAAACCCCAAAAAACTCATCAGTCTGGGTTTTAAAAAAACTGGATTTTTTGCAACCCTGCCTACAGCATTCTCATCACTAATTTACTGCTTCTGATTTATGCTTAATCTGTTAATTTACCGACGTTAGGGTAGTGGCTAACACGTTGGTCTCAATCAGCGAAGTTAATCGACGCCGTGCTCGGTTAGTATTAAATGGGTGGCCGTTGTGACCACCTCGATATGTAACCAGCTACCAAGGTCAACTCATTCTGGCCATTCTTCCATAGTTAGACGCAGTGAGTGTTACAGATAACTGTGGCATAAACAGGCACCCTGCGCGATGCACTAGCATCGTACCGGGTATACGTGATCTCACAGTGTAAACTGATGTTCCGCAAGAGCTTCGAGGTTTTTATGTTTTCCTCAAGTTAGGCTCTCAAGTTAGGCTGTGTCTCCCAAAGCGAACCTGTTGACTTTAGGGCTGTAACTTGCTGTAGTATCTGTGGCTTTATATTTTGCAGTTATTTATATGTTTAATTATTTAAGTGCTTTTGCAATTACAGCTGTAATTCGTGTTGTAGGCTAACCTGGACGAAGCAACTGATGCATGGGGAATTAAAGTTGAACGAGTCGAAATGTAAGACTTCTCCTGTCTTTTACTTGTCAGTAAAAACAGTTCTAAAATGTAAATATGTCTGAATATAATAAAAGTACCGTTATATGCGATTAGTCATACCATTGCTATGTTTACAAAGTATTGTAGTATAAGTATTTTGTGAGGTTTGGCTGAACTGCTGATACTGATGCTTGCAGCAAGGACGTGAGGCTGCCCGTCCAGATGCAGAGAGCGATGGCTGCAGAGGCTGAAGCTGCCAGAGAAGCAAAGGCTAAGGTCTGTTTCTGATGAATCAATGCACAAAATTATCTATCTGCTGACTACAGATGACCATGGAAATGGGATTCCCGATGGGAATGGGAATCCCATGGGAATGGGAACTGATGACAAAATTGGGAATGGGAATGGGAAGGAATGGGAAACAACCTGCATGGGAATGGGAATGGCCCTTATTCCCATAGGAATAAATTCCCATCGGCGACTGGTTTTGATGACAATCCTGTTCTGCATAGAAAACAACAGTTAGTCAAGGTAGAGTACCATTGGGCAGTGCGTGCTGACGACTGATAGACTGCGGAAGTACAAGTAATAAACGGATGTCGCTTTCTGTGGCATAGGCTTATGGTAAGAAAAATGCAAGATCGCGTAATAGTACAAAACAAGAAGCCCAGCTGTCGCTAGGATAGCAGACTGTGCTGGTTGTCAGTGATCTTCAAGGTCATCCAAGGTCGATGATTTTCATTTCATTTGAAAGTCAATATGCGACTTCCTATCATTGGGCCTAGGGCCTAGGTTGCTATCAAACTAGCAACCTAGGCCCTATCTTGCACCGTTTAGCCACAGTACATCCGTGACGGACGACAGACGGACGGATGGACGACAACCATGACAACAATTCGACCGTTACTAAAGTACGGTCGGCTAAATTACGACAAATATGTCAAAGTCAAGTCGACACTGTCACTCATACAGTAGTAGGCCTATCTATAGGCCTTTAGGGCCTTGCAATGAGCGCAGGCCTAAACAGCTCCAGCTTCAGAAGACGTCGTAATGACCGCAAGTCCATCCGCAGATTTTCCGGACAACCAGTTTGACAACTGCAAACGCCCAGTTACCTGTACTTAATTAACGGCAACATTCTAACATTCGTGTTAAGCAACGAAGTGTGGAGGAGTGTCGTGATGTGTATGCAAGTGCCCTTCTATAGCAGGACGCCAATGCATGACGTCATTACGCGTTGACGACGACGACGACGACGACTGAAGTGAGTGCAGTAGAGTAAGTGTACAGTGTGGCTTGGTGATAAGGCGGTAGTGTGTCGCACGCAAGATTGCTGGTTCGACTCCCGGCTGTTCCACTGCCAGGTAACAACCCTGGGCAAGTTGTTCACAACCCTGTCAAGCAGATATTTGGTATCGGCCTAATCGCCGGGGAGGTAACGGCAGTGTATGGGAGAAGTCTCTCCTACCGCCCATATAATGCCTCGTTTACACGAGGAAACATACATGAAGCACACGTGAAGCACACCTGATCAATATACGCGTGCACGACGTGTGCTCTTAAGTTGTGCTTCAAGTTTGCTCTGAGTGTACTTCATGTATGCTTCCTTGTGTAAACGGGCTATAACTGAACTGCGGCTTACTGTTGGCTCAGGGCCTTGAAACGGAGATGAGCACTACGGGAAATGTTACTACAATACAGTGTAGACATTCTTGTACAGCAAGTGAATGTACAGGTGTGCGCATGTGATGATGTGTACGGTACGGCAGGTGATAGCGGCTGAGGGTGAGCAGAAGGCGTCAAGAGCGTTGAAGGAAGCCGCTGACGTGATATCTCAGTCACCGTCAGCGCTGCAGCTGCGCTACCTGCAGTCACTCAACATGATTGCCACCGAGAAGAACTCCACCATCATCTTCCCGCTGCCGATGGACCTCGTCCGAGCCTTCACCGAGAAGTGAGGCCGGCACACTGCGCTCCACGCGACTCTCTGACTGTATAGGGACAGTGTAAACTTGTCTTGAAATACGCGCTATACGTGTTGACGCAATATATGCGCGAAATCAGAGACCTAGCGGCAGAGAAGACGATTGGCGCCCCTAAATTTTGGGCCATCGAAAAATTGTCGGATAATTTCTTTCTTGTTGGGAAATTTTTGTCCAAGAATATAAGATTTGGCGCTGAAACCCCCCCCCACCCCCCAATTTTTGGGAAAATTTACAGGAAAGTTTGAAATTTTGAGCACCCATAATCTCATCTGTCCCAAATTTCCAGCTGTCTGTTGGAACAAGAAATATGAGCTAATGTTCGTGAAGCATGCGAGAGCCTATACTCACTAAAACCCCTATTTTAAGGGTTCAAGGTCATTCAAGGTCATCGGATGTTGATGCCACTAAAAAGCACGCCACTAGTGCTTGTTATGATAAGCAGCATGTCTGAGCCTGTCTGCAATAGTTTTCATGCTAGACAAGTCAAGAGTAAAAATAACTACTTTTTAGTGGGGTACGCCTTTTTGATACCCGTGTGCACAGGCCTGCTTGAACGTAGGCGGTCGGGACTTGGACTGCTAAAATCTACATTCAATGGCGAAAATTTCGTATGCAGGTTGTCTTGGTCTATCTCCAGCGGTCCAGCCGTTTCAGAGCAATTCACTCTTAAAATGTGTGTCGCAACCCGAAATCGCAAAAAATTCACTAAAACCCAAAGTCATTCAAGGTCATTGATGTGGACATTACTAAGAAGCTCGTCGCCAGTGCTTGTTATGTTAAGCAGCATGTGCGTGCCTATCTGCAACCATTTCCATGCTAGACAAGCCAATAGCTGTAAAATAATGTCTTTTAGGGGGTCCCCTCTTTCGCCCATTGTTCGTGGGTGCCCCTCTCGCCCAGCGGCATGAAATTTTGTTACGAAATACTAGAAACGTTAGGCTATCATACAGTGAAAACCCGAACTCTCTATCTCACTTGGGCTTGAATAGATACCGGGTCGTGACAAACGGACCGACAGACGGACAGAATTACCGTAGCTAATACGCGCCATAGCTAGGCTAGCTGTCGCGCGTAAAAATGCAACTTAGGTGGTCCTGCCACCTGCCTTAACCCACGACGCCACTGAACGAGAATACACAGAATTTGTCAAAATATCCGCTAAATTACGCCGCATACGTTTTTTATGCGGCATAGGGAATCATTACAAAACAAATTGCAAAAACTATTTAACGGACTTTGGCGTTGCAAAAATGCACATAATTATTTTTAAATTACCATCCCGTTGGCGACAGAATGCGAAGATATGCCAATTGCCAACTGTGCGTATTTCCACATATGTAAATTTGGAAGTACCATATTATATGCGGGAGAATATGCGATATGCGTTTTTTCAAAGTATGTGAATGCAACGTACCGTAGCCTATATATGCTGCGATCATATGCTCACCATGTCATATATAACAGCGTCGTGTTCACGCTAGTCATGCAAAAGTGGACTGTTGATTGAAATTCAAAATAAATAAGTTTTGTATGTGTATATCTTAATATAGTGATGATAAAATTTTATCATCAGATAAAATAATGTGCTGTGGCAGTGACTAGGCCAACGATGCGGAATTTCAGGGCTATTGACTGTAATTAGATTGGCATCTTTTTTTCATTCACAATGTGCTCATGTAGGCCACTGTATTTTTGGCTTAGATGTACAGGTAGGTACATATAAAGTATTTGTTAATTGTGCTAGTAATTTTTTCTCCTCGCACGCTACGTTCCAAACGTAGCGAAGAGGAGTATATGAGATCAGTGTAATATTGAGGACGGACCGACCGACCGACCAACGACCGACTTCTGTTCCTGGAAGAGCCTTCTTGGAAGAACTTCAAACGGCCATATCTCCATAACGGTGCTAGATAGACGCATGCATTGAAGTATAACAAGACAAATGGTAACTAGCGTCATCGACCGTTATTGGAAATTTTTTCCTATCAGTTCCTAAAATCGGGCAATATTTTATGAACTTCGGGGAGACAATTTCCAATAACGAGCTCAACGCCAGGTACTATTAGTATAATATTAAACGGGTCTCAATTAGACGCCGGGTCTCTAATACAAACCAAAAGGAGTGAAAAAATCTCTTAAAAGAATACAAAAGAAAATGATGCGCGTAAGGAGTACATTAGATTGGTCACCATCTAATAATATTTTTGTTATGTACATGTACTTAAATGTCCACATACATGTAAGCCAGAGTGTTCCGGTAGTGCTATATTTGGTGATCCTTGTTGGCATATTAGTGCCAAAGTAAGTGCCTCTGACATTTTGATAGTTTGTGGACTGGTGATGATTTTGTGCCTTGACATTTTTCCTGATACATCAGTAATAATGTTATATGATGCGAGTATTGATATGGTCATAGATTTAATGTCTTTATTATCTGTGTTGTAGCCCCTTATATACAATATACATCATGTTGCTATAAAGCTGAATGTGTTAGATTTATACACAGTTTGCATGTAGGTGAAAACGGTGTTAATTTACTGATTTCACTGCTCATAAATGTTAAACTCAGACTGAATGAGCGCACCAATTTCCATTTTTATCAGCTGAGCAATGAAGAAGTTATCAATTTTCATACGTTAAACTTTAATTTATGTTGCAAATCTTGCTTATCAATGTTAGTGTTGAAGTGTATTTAGTTTTTGCTTGTATATAATATATTTTTCATTCAGTGTCTGCTGTGTGCAGAGCTTCCATCCCCCCAAATATGGAGTCAAAATTTTGCACAAGTTCCCCCCACTTTTGGGCTCAAGCCCCCCTCTCTTCGGGCTTCTTGTTAAGGGTGTTGATTGTCCAGTGAAAAATAGAAGTGGCGAAGTTTTGATCTACATTATTAACAAAACTTCCCCCACCTATTTTTCACTGGGCGCAAGCTGCGCCCACCAGGTACAGCTAGGAATAGAAGCCACTGGCTGTGTGTAATTATTTGTTTTGTAGTGTTTTACGTGCCGAACAAGATTACCGATACTGAAATATTTGAATAATTTTACTTGAGTTTTTTCTTGCATAGGCCCTATTTATTGTGTTTTTTAGTTTTGATCAGAAGTGTGAAGTATGAACAGTGAAGTAACTTGCATTTATATTGGATTTGGGATAAGCTTTGAACATTGAAATATGCAGATGATCGGCCAATGTTGTCTCATTCTTTCAAGCGAGTGCAAAATAAAACGTAGTGCTTGGACGAGGTTGTAGTATCAGTCGACTAATAATTATTAAGTAACCAAATATCAGCCTGTAAGACTAAACTGATGTAGGTAAATTTCAAATATTTAATTATGGCAGCGAACACTGTGTTTATTGTAGGCCTGTTGATGCGTGGCTGAAAAAACAACCGCGCTTATTATTCGGTTGTCTGTTTTAACATCACTGCGATAACTTTCCGGTAGGTTTTGTCCGACTTTTTATATTACGAAAGTGCAGAATTTGTCTGTCGTTAAGGTTCATATACTAGCCTGCTTTTGCCTGTAAACAAAATATGGCGAGTGCCGTCTATTGCCTCGGAAATTTCATCACTGCAGAGACGACGTCATTGATGCATGTTTGTATCTGGGACATATTATTTACTATCTTTCATAAGTAGGGGATTTAACTTTAGCCAGGGTTGCTGAACAAGGTTCGCTTGATGGATTAATCAGGTACAGTTGCATAAGAGTGCTCTTTTCCGATTAATGTTAGCCGTTTTCTCGTCCAAAATGTGCACGTTCAAACTTCACAAATCACTATATATCTCGAAGCACTTGGTCAACAAAATGGTCAACTGTTGCCGGTTTTGTGGAATGCTTGGTCTATATACATGCAGGGGGAGTCTGCTGTTTGATATCATATGCACTTTTAATGACCTGTCCAATAGCTATAGGCTGCATATGTGGATTACCTAGCAGAATGATAACCAGAACGGGATTAGTCCGTCGAAGGATGGACTGCAGCAAGAGCTGCTGCGGCTGCGGGAAAGATGGGATTGAGAAGATGCGAAACAAGATAGGCTACACAAACGAAGCGTCGATGAGCTGACGACGTGCACGGCGAGGTCCATGCAGACCCAGTGAACGAACGGTCGATCTCAGCAGGCGCCAAGCCACAACGCAACGCCATGCAGCTTTTCTCCGATAAACAGACTCCCTGTCGACTTGCTGTACTGTAGGCGCCCACTTTTTCGAAATTCGCGGGAGCGACTGCCCCTTCCCCTATTTTTATTCTTTTCCTCACACCCTCCTTCCCGTCTTCGTTCTCCTGATCTCTTCCCATGCACTTTCCTTGCATGTAGGCTATAATTACATCTACATTTCGCCGCCCTTCTTTTCTCCCACCCGGAAATCCAGGCGCCGAGACGCAACTTTGTTGCGGCTGTTACAAAACGTTCGCTAGAAATTAGACGCCTGTGTGGCATCGTCCCACCCCCTTCACAAAGCGTTTGGCCGCGGGGTCGCTCGCCTTCTTCGCCCCCATGGCGTCGGCGAGCCTATAGGCCCCTATATACGCGCGGCAGATGGATAAGGTATAAGGTTGTTGCCGCTTCGGCCGCTGTTCACTCCAGCACCGCATTGCTAATCTATGAATCTCGTTCGTTAACGTATTGAGTTAATCTGCTCGTTTCTGTGGAAACCGGAAAACTTTCCGCGTCCACCAACGTCTTTAGCAGATCGCACAGAGCCGGATTGTCAGTTTTGGTGAGTTGACAGTTTCTGGCTGCGCACAGAGTTCGTTTTATGCGACATATGCAGAGATGTTCGTTTTTAGTCCGCCCGGAAACGATAGTTTTCGGGAGGACTTATGTTTTAGCCCAGATGTTTTTTTGTCAACGCGAGATCTCCGAGATGCGTGAGCCGACCGGCGTGAAATTTTGCACGATGGTCAGTACTAAGCCCTATTTTATAATGCTGGTCTAAAATTTCGGGGGCCTTCCCCAAAAAAATTTCAGGGGCCAAAAACATGCAAAATTTGGCCCGATTTCGGACGACTTCGAAGTTCGGCGGCGAATATCTCCGAAACGGATGAAAATATTCAAAATCGGATTTTTACTTTATCTACCGCGATTCCTCCCGCGTCAGGCGAAACAAGTCCGGTGAAGTTTGGTCCAGTAACTTTGGAGATCTCGATGTTGAATTAAACCCACCAAAAGCGCATTTTTCGGAAGACCATATTTTGGCCCCTAGGGGGTGCTGCGCCCCCAAATTTTTACACGCGCTTGAGAATGACCAAGTCTTACTAGCGCACCCCCCGCCGGGGACGGGGCCCCCCTTACAACTTTTTTCAAAGGAGGGTCAAAAATTGGCTTTAAATGTAGCGTATTAGCCGCGAGAACTTTGGAGCCAAAGGGAGTAGCTTCATGAAACTTTGCCACGTGACGTGCTGCTAGATGGGGGTGATAACGCGGGTACAACTTTTAGGGGGCACCGCCCTCTCAAAATTTGGGAGGGCAAAAAACGTGCAAAATTTAGTACGTTTTACGACAGCTTTCGAGTTTGACCGCAAATATCTCTAAACTGGATAGAGATATCGACAAGCGGTAAACGGCGTTATCAAATACTGTTAATTCCGCGTTGAATAAAAAAAAAATTTGGTGAACTTCAGTCCACTAACAGCGGAGATTACGCGGCTAATGTTTACCCACCCAAATCAAATTTTTCGGAAAACCATATTTCGGCCCCTAGGGGGTGCTGCACCCCCAAATTTTCACACGCGCTAGAGAATGACCAAGTCTTACTAGCGTACCCCCCATCAGGGACGGGGCCCCCTTACAACTTTTTTCAAAGGGGAGTCAGAAATTGGCTTAAAATGTAGCGTATTAGCCGCGAGAACTTTGGAGCCAAAGGGAGTAGCTTCATGAAACTTTGCCACGTGCCGTGTTGCTAGATGGGGGTGATAACGCGGGTACAACTTTTAGGGGGCACCGCCGCCTTAAAATTTGGGAGGGCAAAAAACGTGCAAAATTTAGTACGTTTTACGACAACTTTCGAGTTTGACTGCAAATATCTCTAAAACGAATAGAGCTATCGACAAGCGGTAAAAAGCGTTATCAAGTACGATAAACACTGCGTTGAATAAAAAAATTTGGTGAACTTTGGTCCACTAACACCAGAGATTACGCGGCTAATGTTTACCCACCCTAAGTCAATAGTTCAATAGTGCGCGTTTTGCGTATGCTAATGCATTTGTGTGCGGGACACGTGACTTTGCTACCGGGGGAATTTCACCCCTCTAAATTTCTTCCCCCAATCGGACTTAGGGCGCCGGGCGGA
>Ga0209367_1013964_pt1 | contig 10258 bp, 9 predicted proteins | sample WorMetLIZISLAND2_FD_187412 | JGI IMG/M metagenome (GOLD analysis project Ga0209367, IMG submission 187412) | Marine gutless worms symbiont microbial communities from Max Planck institute for Marine Microbiology, Germany - Olavius geniculatus... ...
TGGGCATGCTGCCTATGACAACAAGCACTAGTGACGAACTTTTCAATCGTATCAACGTCGATGACTTTGAAAGACCCTGAGCTTCCAAAAATATGGGGTTTTTATTGTTTTTTGCGATCTTCGGCTGCAGCGCACACTCGAAGAATGAACTGCGACGAAATGGCTGGAGATATAGATGGCCAGTTTGCGAACAGGAACTGTTATAGGCTTTCGCGCGTCTCGTGAGAGTTACGGAGCGTCACCTGCCATAAGAGATGACGCAGTGTTACTTGCCACCCGACACAGATGAACGTGTTTTACCTTAATTCCAGCCTGCAGCAGGCTGGTAGTCGTTTTATCTAGAGGCCTGTCGCGGAAGGATACAAGACTAAGTTAACGCGAGTGGTATATACAGAAGTGGTTACTCCCTTGTAACGATTTCGTCATGTTACGGAGCGTTAGAAGCCGTTACTATAATTACTGTTTCTATTATGGTCCGCAGACAGTCAGTCATATATATCCAAACAGTAACCGCCGCCGTGCCCGGCGTAGAGAAACGATGTTGATAAGAGAGTGAGACCAACGCTTTAACCACTATAGAGTAGGTCTACAAGGTGGCCCCAAAATAGTAAGTTACTGTACTTCGTCTATATCTTCGCTAAATATTGTCTGATGTTTACAATTTTTGGTACCAATGGACTCTGTAAGAAATTTGCTTATTCGTGGCATGCACATCATACATATTATGTCACTACACTGCCTTGTGAAACATAAATATCCAAAAATCAACAATATCTGTACAGATGGGCAGAAGGTCTGATAATAATTTTTTAAAGTATTCAACTTCAATGTTAAAATTTAAGTTACAGTAAGTGTCAAAAACAATGGAAGACATATTAAACGTTAAAAAATAATTTGAACGATTTTACTGTGTGCTAACTTTTACTGTACACTAATGCGTGCTGATGGCTGCAATCTTGTTCAGTTAACAGCATAAGCATATACAGAACGATGTATTTCAATTGTGTAGCCCTACAAGCTGTCACTATTTGTTGGAAGATAAAAATTTACTTTGTCGTTTCAGGTATACCTTTTTGACACTTATTATAACTCATATTTAACATTTTACTCAAATACTTAAAAAAAATTTCATTCCACCTCATGGCCATTGAAGATTTTTGAATATTCATATTGTACAAGGTAGTGTAGCGACATAATAGGTGTGGTGTGCCTGCCACTGAGTAGCAAATTTTTTGCAGAGTCTACTGGTAAAAAATTATGAAAATTGGTCAATATTTAGCAAAAAAATATGGGCAAAGTACGATAGCTTTTTTGGGGCCACCATGTATAGACCAAGCCGTCACTGACATTGCAACTGCAGCTGTTACTGGACACAGGTCATCATCAATTCATCATCATCATCATCATCATCACTAAACAGTTGTTGAGCCAGCTGCAGCAGCTGCAGCTTATTAAACCGAAATAAGATTACCGGTAAATGCGCTACACAAGTGGCGATAATTTAACAGACAAGCTAGGTTGTCATGTGCTCACTATGAAGACCGTACGTCCACGTCCACCATAGAAGGCCAGACGCATGCGGCCGCGCGAACTCTGAAAGTGGGACGGTGGACGCGCGCCGAGAAGATGATCTGTTAAGGGGGCTTGCTGCCTGTACAGTTAAGAAACTCGGGAGTTTCATCCTAAAAACGTTTTTGAAAATATACGTACAAATCTGTGCAATTGTGTGCATTTAGGAGTGAAATAGGTATTAAATGTTTAATGTAGATTTCGAGAGATCAATTTGATGACATCAGATTATCACAAGTGGCACGAAAAGTCGATGTTTTTTTCAAAAGCTTTGTTGTTTATAAACTGTGTAACAGTCGGCAGCCATTTTCAACATAAATGATCGCATTTTTACTTATCTCACACTAGAAGGGATCTTCGCTATCATATAAGGAAATTTCTCGTTACGCAGCTTGAAGAAAACACGCAAGCTTTAGTGAACGAATTTCTCACAAATTTTAGCTAAACTTCTTCAAAACAAAAATTCGCCGCCAAAAATAGGCATGTCAGCCGAAAAAGTGATTAGCTTGATAGTTGCGAAAAAAATTGTTGTTAAAGTGATGCCCATTTTTGTGGTACATGCACACAGTCCACTCAAAGGAACGCTGCCGTGTTTGCAATAAAACATTAATGAATTTTATAAGTAAATCTATGGGTGAAAAAGAGTGACGTTGTGCTGTTGAAACTGACGAGGCCATTAATGATCCAATTACTGAATTGATCCTATGTATAGACGGCACACGTTATAGGACTCGATTTGCTATACGATGCCAGTAATTTACGGCTGGTTAATCGCGGACACCGTGAATAGTGACCGGAATGACCCTTAATGAGGGCGCTAAGGGCTTCGTGGGTTGATCGATGGCTGTCATTAATGCCGTACCACATCAGGCTATCCTATAGTGATCACTGATCATCTCTCTGCTACTTGTGCACGCGGCGAGCGGCGGCTGACCGGTCCCGTGCTCGATCGGTAAATCCACTTTAACTGCCGACCGGACCACGGTCATCGCGTCTACTTTTTACGGCTGTCATTCAATTTGCAAGAAATAGGCAACTGTCGAGTCGCACGCGGTCGGTCGGTCGCTCGGGCGGCGTTTTATTGACAAGGTTGCTCGGTACTGCAGCTGCTGATGACCAACTTGCGAAGATCAAAATAATCTATCCACTTTTAGGCCTAAATCATCTTACGTTTTATGCTCTGGCACCGAAATCCGCTAGGACATGCGTAACTTATTTCGGGTATCTGAGAACGTTCTGACTATGGAGATAACTAACAACGTAGTTCAGTCCGTGACAAATGACCCAAGTTCCCTATACTGGATTCTGCTATCAGGTTTTTTGGACTGAGGGTTGTTTGGCAATGGGCTATCATTACAATGGCCGCATGCACTGAGTCTTCTGCGTTTCGACTGATACATACGGGTACATACATACAGTATGATGTTGTGACGCAAGGATCATCGGAGGCAGAGTACAACGAGCATGTCGATGGTCACTTCGAGCATCGATGTCGCCACTGTTCCTACTCATCACGCAGTGAAGCACATCTGCGTCGACACGTCGGGGACGTCCACAGCACATCACTGCGTGATGACGTGAGTCAGACCAACGACACATCAGTAGCGACACTCGAGCATCATCATCATCATCATCAGCAGCAGCAGCAGCAGAGACTGATCAAGTGCAAACAGTGTTCTTTCTCAACCAGGGTGCGGGTGAGTGACGCCGTCGGCTTTTGCTGAGCTACTAACTTAATTTTTAGAAGTGGACTTGGCACACGTGTCCAATGTCCATCCGTTACAGTAATAACATGATCAGAGACTTTGTTGACGAAAGAGTGCAACGTCGCATCTAATGGTAGGCTAGACAAACATGCGAAAGAAAACTTTTATCCCGGATATGCTGTCTTATGGCAAATGTGTCATAGGTTAGTGCAATAATAGCCTAATAAAGCATCTGAGCAAACTCATATATTAATACAGTAATTAATTAACTACAAAAATTTATCAAATTACAATTTTTATTTGCTAAATTGTTGGCATTTCTGCAACCGCTCTTGCCTAATTCCTGTTTGATGAATATTTATGGTTTCTTCATAGCGAACACAGTCACTTTCATTGTATTGCATCATGGACATGTGTGTGCGTGTGGTATGAATTAGGAGGAGTTTTGGGTGCACAGTCGCGTACACATGCGACGTGAGCGTATACTGTCGTGTCCACGCTGTCCGTTCGTGACAGAGTTCAAACATCACCTCGAGTATCATTTGCGTAATCACGTCGGCTCTAAGCCCTTCCGCTGCAGCCGCTGCAACTACGCGTGCGTCAACAGGTCAGACTAATAACAAGCACTTCTTTTTAGCGTATGCAGTTGACTCGGTGCAGCCACTCTCTTGCGAAGTCTGAAGCGGGGCAGTGGCATATTTAGGATTCGGCAAAGGGGGGAGGCATGGCGAGCGCGCAGAGCGCGAGCCTATAACGGGGGTCTGGGAACGGAGCCCCCAGCGGGGTCCAGGGGCAGAGCTCCTGGTCGGGGGATGAGGGGGCGAAGCTCCCCTGAAGCTGAAACACTTTTTTGCTTTTGAACGTTCAATGGAAGCCGCCCATTTTATGAAATTTGGAAACGCAGAAAATCACAGATATTTGCGTTGTTTTAGCAAAAAATAGAATTTAGCAAGCTGCAGAGCATCGTCACGGATTAAAGGGAGTTATAAAAAGGCAATAAACTTCACAATAAGCACAGTAGGCATACAGTACAATAATAAATGGGCCATGTCAAACCCTGTCTGTCGTCGTCCGAATGCTTGATTCGTTGACCGTCGCCGATGTCGTCTCTCGCAAGCGATGCGCCATGTCTTTGGCGTTTGACGTCGTAAAACGTATGCGGTATGACGCTTTGCCATTGTCGTCTCCATTCGCTAATGACTAAGCTGAGCTCATAGTTACGTTTTGTCTATCCCTTTTTTGACTTCTAGCTGTTCTGTGTGCGAGTGGCGGGCTGGCAGCAAATGCTGTACAAGACAGCGAGCGGGCGGGCGTGTCCAAACTGTCCATCTCTCCAGTGAAATAGGGCACTACAGTACGTCGCTTAATGACATTATGATATCATGACACTGGCATACGGAGCTTGGTTCCTGGGATTCTCATACTGATGAGTTCTGATAACGTCGCACATAGGGTCTATGATCTCTGGCACCCTGCGATGCCGCTGCAGCTTGTGTTATCTGAGAATAGGGCGTTTCACAGTCGCCAGGGCAAAGGAACGCATCTTAAGAGAGCTGTCATAGTGGTAACCGTCATAGTCGCGTTACGTGCAATAATAGGCATATATCATTTGGATAGACTTATATCTTATTTGCTATAGCCTATGCAAGTTGTGGGCGGGTTCATTTTGGGTTGAACTTATATCTGACATTTTAAAATATTTTATTAACCATCGCCCATGGCGTGCACCAGCCAGCCGCCGACTGCCTTGCTGTTGGTTTCATATAGTGTCGTGTCACTCACTCGTGGACACTAAACCCGGCCGCCGCGGCTTGCAGCTGGTTTTCAAAAGCGTTCGGCGACGCCGGCGTCATATCACATGCAATCTCACATGGTGTAGAGCTGCAAGACCACTTCGAACCTGTTTACTGGAGACAGTCAGTCATTCACGATGTGCAACATAGACTGTCAGAAATTCGCGCATGAGATTAAAATAGGCTAACTGAAAAAAAGTCTGCTGAGAACTAAAAGGAGAAAACATTAAAACGAAAGGGCAAAACCGTGAAGTAACAATCCGAGAGCGGCGGCGGTACAATACCTGCTGTTCCCTGCAGGATACGCAAATGTCAGAATAAAATATCGGCGTATTTTTAAACAAAATAGAATCATATCAAACGCATTCTGTTGTTTACGCCAAAACAAGTTAAAATACGTATACTTCTGAACGGCAGAAAACGCATCATAGGCATATATCGTGGATCGTTCATCGTCGTTGGTGTATGTATACAGGTCGATGTTGAACAGTCACGCCAAGTCGCACACGAACGTCTACCAGTACCGCTGCGCCGACTGCACGTACGCCAGCAAGTACTGCCACTCGCTCAAACTGCATCTACGTCGACACAGACATCACCCCGCCGCCGTGCTCAACGCTGACGGCAGTCTCCCTGACTTCGAGCACCGTGGACCGCGCACAGCACCGCCCCCGCGCCGCAAACTGTTCTTCGATGACGTCATGGACCATCATGGCGACGGCGTGCAGAGGGCGTGGTCAGCCGAAGCACGAGTGGGCGGAGCCACGACAGATGCGCCAGTGACGTCAGAGACCGCCGTGTCCGATGGCAATCATTGTTGCTGGACGCCGCTCGCTGCTCAACAGTTTCCTGTCGCGCCGGCGCCGGTGGATGTGACTCCGCCATTTTCACCACGTCACGCGGCGGAAGTGACGTCATCATCGTCACGTGACCCGTACGCGTTCCACGACGACGCCGACTGCTGCTGTCCGACATGGCGACAAATCGACAACAGCGACGCTAAGCGACGTCGCCTGCTTTTTCCGCCCGGTTCTAGTAATAACAACATCAGTGACAATAGCAACAACAATAACAGTCTAGCTGCCTACGATGCGCCGCCGCTGTGTCAGAAGGACTCCAGAGGCGCTGTGAACGGCGTTGCAGCTGTCCCCCGGCGTGATGACGTCACGTTGCGGCATCACGACGTCACGGCAGACGAGGAGCGACAACTTCCGGTGCGTAAGCGACTGCGCAATGCAGAGTTTGTGGCGCGGCTGACAGCAAACATCGAAGCGGAACTAAACGCAGAAGATCGACCACTCGACCTCACCCGCCCTGCCGCAGCGACTGTATATGTTCCGTCAGCCACAACGGACGCGCCGAACGCACGCGGTAATAACAGATTAGTAACTGTTAGCTTTACTACTGATAAATTGTGTTTATATCGTGTCAAAGGGTAATGCTTGACATTACTAGTTCACATTGGTGTATTTCCCTTTCGTGTGTGTAACTGTAAGAAAAGAAGTAAGTAAATTTATATGCTCTAACAGCTATCACAAATACAATAGGGCCTATGACACAATCATGCTACCGGTTTTGTAAACAGACTAGAATGTTCATGTTTTCCGGTTTGTTCTTAGTGTTTGTAAACATTTATGAACCAATTAATGGGAGCCTGTTATTTTCGCAGCATGATACAAATAAACTGTTTATTTTTGCTGAGCAGTAGAGAAACATGACGGTGTTGCGCTGCCGTCCAAGACCATGGAAGACGACGTCAGCAACGTTGGAAATTCTCCTGCGTCTAGCGACACATCACGCGGTACCCTGACTGCCGCTACGCCATCGATCTGGAAGACTGCGGCGGATGATGGCAGTGCGCTGCCGTGTAAAGTCTTACAGGACGATGCCGTGAGCGTAGTGAGGTGTCCCGGCGTCGTTAGCGACACATCACGCGGTGCACGACGTCGCAAGGGCATCGCACAGCGGCGCACCGACGTCAGCGTCGACCAAGTCATCGGAAACAACGAGGATCATCCTCGACCGGCGTCACCGCGGCCTGACAGGCGCGGCTTCGTCGAGTGTCGGCACTGTCGCATAGGGTTTCGCGACCGCGTGACGTACACTCTGCACATGGGCTACCACGGCTTCGATGCGCCGTTCTCGTGCAACATGTGTGGACATCAGTCAGCTGACCGCGTCGCTTTCTTTTTACACATCGCCACCGCAGCACACTAGATCACATAACCGACGCCGCAGACGTAATAAGCGTTAGGAAAACTATAAGAAAACGGCGTTAAAACGCGGTTTTCGCGGGGAAATAAAAAAGTTTCTAAACGTCTAATAAAAAACGTAGCATGTAGACAGCAGCTGAGCACTTGACTGTATGAGTATACGTTGCATCTGCGCGTCAAAGATTCGTAGGGCCTGCTAACATCATGCCGTGCGTGCGTTCGTCATCAATTTGTTCTCGAATTATTTCTGACTCTATTGTGTGTTATATTTCGATCAGTTTCAGTGTATATTAAAACGTGTTACCGTGCCCAGTAGTCTTGTTTAATGCACTATAGGGCATAGGCTACCAATGTTGTTATGCTGAACTTGGTATAGCCTATATTAAGCCTATAATACGACGTACACGAGTTGGCACTTTCTACGCACACCAAGAATTCAACGATCATCGCTGTTCTCTGCGGCATCATAGCGTTGGAAGTTTGGACGGTGAGTACGATGTTCGGGGAATAGCCTATACTCTGAAAATATAGGAGCGGAAAATGTGTTGGGAAAATTTGGTCACCGAATTAGTAACCTAACTTCAGATACATGGAAGATAAGTCTAGATCGACGTAACGCTAAATACGTCGCAACGCAAGCCGACGAATTGTCGACAAGAACTGGTCAGTGGAATACGATAATATGCAGCATACAGTCTTTGTGATAAAAATGCTGCACTGCATATAAGCCGCCAGTGGCGTAGACGAGGGGGACCCAAGGGCTCAGCCCCAATCCTCTAGACAAGACATAGGCTAAGCACATGTTTAAACTGCACTAAATTTAGCCATTCGATTCTGAGAAAAATAATTAAAATTGCTGTCACCAGATCTCATATTTTGAAACAATGCACTGATCTATCTGTCCGTTGGTTTTTCAGCGTGACTACACAAAAAGCTACAGACGGATTTTGCTGAAATTTTCAGTTTGCAACAAACAGCACAAACAAAATGTGGACTGTTTTAGAGCTGTGTGGACGACCGCTGAAGCATATAACAAATTATTCTGAGTTCTGACTCACTGCCGTACTCTACAAGTAATTTGAACAAAGCTTCCGTGATGCGCGACAGCATCGGTGCTGCCACCTGGAAAATCAATGTAGATCGTGCAATAAAATTATAATGCGTTTAAAAAAGTACCCAAATTTGATACCTCCGTATATATACGGAAGACTCCTTGAACTCAGGAAGTCGAAACTAAAATCTACATTCTAGCTAGGCCTAAAAAAGTTCATACGCAGGTTGTACTGCTCTATCTCTAGTAACATCGGTGCAATTCACCGTTGAAAATGTTGAAATATGCGGCGCAGTCTAAAATCACAAAAAATTACTAAAGATCCGCTTTTTAGATTTCAAAGTCGTTCAAGGTCATCAATGTTGGTACCCTTTAAAGCTGACATACAGTGCTTGTTACAGTAAACTGCAAATCTATATATCTGCCTGCACACGCTTACATGCTAAATTAGTAGTGGCAAAATTGCGCATTTTGACGTCTCCGTAGGCCATCACAGTCAAAAACGGTGCAAGCTAGAATCAGCAAATCTTCACCGTCGGCTGCGGTGAAGACTCTAGTTTTAGAAACCGTAAAGTTTTTCCATAAATACGAAAACGGTCACTCCGAGCGAGGGCGCTAAATGGAAGGGGGTGAGAAAAATTTGCGATTTTTTGCAAATAAGTCGTTGTATCTCAATAACGAGATAGGGCCTGGGTTACTATTAATCACTAATAAAAAGTTGTACAATGGCTCTCGATTGGCACCAAATTCAATGATCTTGGATGACCTTGAACGCCAGAATAGAAGTTTTATGGATTTTTTGGAGATTTCAGGCTGCGTGACACATTTCAAGAGCGAATTGCGTTGAAACCAATTGAGATAGACATAGACGAGCTGCGTATGAAATTTTCAGCATTGAACGTAGACTTCAACGGTTCAAGTCTCGATTTTTCTATGTTAAAGAAAACCTGCGCATGAGGGCATCAAAGAGCAGTACTCCCGTAAAAGTCGTTATTTTACCGTTGTTGGCCAGTCTTTCGTGAAAACGGTTGCAAGTAGGCATGGGCATGCTGCCTATGACAACAAGCACTAGTGACGAACTTTTCAATCGTATCAACGTCGATGACTTTGAAAGACCCTGAGCTTCCAAAAATATGGGTTTTTTTATTGATTTTTGCGATCTTCGGCTGCAGCACACACTCGAAGAATGAACTGCGACGAAATGGCTGGAGATATAGATTGACAGTTTGCGAACAGGAACTGCTATAGGCTTTCGCGCGTCTCGTGAGCATTAGCTCAAATGTCTTGTTTTTTATTTACAAACTGCCTCATTCCTTTGCTTTCTACAAAATTTCTGGCAAAAACTGGCGTGGGAATCATTTTATCCCCCGTTGCTGGTATAAGGGTTAAACTGCTAAAATTTACGTTCAATGCTGAAAATTTCGTACGCAGGTTGTCTTTTCTATCTCCACCCATTTCATCGCAATTCACTCTTAATATGTGCGCTGTAGCCTAAAATCGCCAAAAATGATTAAAAGCGTACGTAGGCTATTATGGGGGTCCCAGGTCGATTTCAACGTCATCGATGTTAACACCCCGAAAAGCTCGCCATCAGTGCTTAAGTACGCAGTAAGTCTGTGCCTACCTGCAATCGTTTTTACGCTAGACGAGCCAATAGCGGTCGTAAAATAACGATTTTTTTAGCATGGGCGGCGCCAGAGGGGAGCAGGCGAGCAGCTGCCCCCTGTGCCCTTGTTCTTGCCCTACCCGTCTGCCTCCCTAGAAGAAATTTTGGTGGTGATAAAGTGCCATCTGGTAACGTCCATACACATGCCATGATGCCAAGCCAAGGTACGTGACTCATTAAACGTCATTTTTTGCAAGACAACAAAACATGCATCTGTGACTTAATTAATTTTGCGTTTCCGAATATTAAATTTGCAGCTT
>Ga0209367_1013965_pt1 | contig 10257 bp, 5 predicted proteins | sample WorMetLIZISLAND2_FD_187412 | JGI IMG/M metagenome (GOLD analysis project Ga0209367, IMG submission 187412) | Marine gutless worms symbiont microbial communities from Max Planck institute for Marine Microbiology, Germany - Olavius geniculatus... ...
CAGCAATCTCCGTGCCACAAATGTAAACTACGCAGCGTTAACGGCTAAAACTACCGGCGTTATAGCGGTTACTCGCACAGCCTAGAACGCACTGCTGCATAACTGCATGTAAACTGTTAAACTTTGGGGAATATTTAAAAACCGATCGTTTCGACTGCCCATAGTAAAAGTGTCCCATTGTGAACGTGAATATTCGGCATAGTTTACGTCACTGTTTGCGTTTGATTAATTTACGCGCGCCTGCCGCACGTGGCGCTCGCCACACAATGCGCCATAATTTAACTGACATATTGATGGCGCCGATAAAAAAAAACTTTTGTTGCGAGACAAATCTTTACTGCCGTCCTGTTGTCTTGCTGCCTTTTTCAAGCAATCATTGAAGGTGACTCTGCTAATAAATCTAACGATAAGTCATACGAAATCATAGGCCTACGATTGACGCCTGCATTTTTGTCTACTGCTCGTCCATATATCCATCAAATCAGCTGGATCGCACGACACCAAAAACACGCCACGTCGTTATGCGCGTAAATGATTATAAACGTTAGCGAAAAATATTGACATTGAGTAATTTTTTTAAATAGCGTTTGCCAATGTTGAATAAAAATGTGACCTTTTTACTTGACGCATGGACTAAATACATTGCTTCGAGGATGTCATCAGTGGCGGCGCCAAAAACTTTCAGAGCGCGACCTTATACCGTACGGTAGTCTGGGCACAGAATTCCCGGTGCGGAGTCCAGAGGCAAGGGTTCTGGTAGGGGTCAGGAGGCGAATTCCCTCCCCCCTGAATGTGAAAGCTCTGGCGAATTTGCCTCCTTTTTAAGAAATTTTTCGCACGGTCGAAAAACCACAGGTGGTGACCATAGAGCTAGGGGACAAGCACGTGTCACGCCAGTCGGTCATTAGTTAGCGAGTTAGCGGGTTAGTCATTTTGTTTATAGGAGGGAGACCTGGGAGAGATGTTTGACCGACGCTGTGAGTCTATAGGTCGTAGCGCTTCACTGATTACACATAAGCAAGCAAATTCAAATACCAAATCGATTATTATTTTTTCAGTAATACTTTGATTTTTGTACATAAACATTATAAATCGCCGTTTAGTTATCGAGGTCTATGCATATTCATAGCAGTGATTATCGTCATCTCGGTGTGCAACCAGCCACCCAGGTCAACTCAGCCTGGCCATCCCTCCGTGGGTATAAGCGCAATGAGTACCAGCAAAAGCTGGGGCATACACGTGCACATTGCACGATGCACCCTCCCCATATGCGTGCTCTTGCAGTGTAAGCTGGTGTCTGGCGGAGGCCTAAGGAGACGGAGATCAGCGCTCGGAAAAAGTCTTTATGTAAGTAATAATGCCAGGTGAAGTCTGACCTGTCAGCCTATCGTCCGAGTGCGGTTGCTGGTGCTGCTGAGATGCGGTTGCCGTGGAAACGACGTCTGATGACGCTGATGATGCTGCAGGCTGCAGCGAGCCAGGCTCACTCGCATCAGTAATCACGTCATTGTCTGCGTCTGCATAACAACAATTCATTGCTCCACAATCAATCAACGAACCAACACCAAGCTCAGAATCAATCAATGACAACGCGTTTATATAGCGCCGACAAATCAAAGGTTCGTGATGGCACTAGAAAATGTCAAACAGTTCGGTTTTTAAGTCACGCTTAAAAGTCTTAAGAAATTCGGCGTACCTGTACAGTTTTGTGACAACGAATTATAGACAGTCTGAAGGGACGCTAAAGCCAAAAGCTTTCGCCGATACCGCCAGCGCCACCCGAGGTACAGATTTGTCCGACGATCATGTTATCTCTAATTTGCTCACTAGTCAGTCACACAACGAAGACGCGTAAAATGAAACGATTTCACATTTCCACTAAAGTCTGCATGTCAACGACTTTATATCTTTTCTGTATAAAGCATATGAAACACCAGATAACGGTTCATTGTCTTCGGCCGAGAACCGACAGCCAATGAAGAAAATCCCGAATCAAGATTACGACTGACTGAGCCCACGATCCGGAATTTCGGATCCTGGACGGACGCGCGTATGTGCTAATCTATTGTTTTTCGATGAATAAAGATGTATATATAAACAGGTCGGCGTATACGCAAGCGATAATCCTGTTCTGCTTCTACTCGTATACGTCCATTCGATTGTAAGTCTTAATTATCTATCGACAGACAGAGAGAAAGAAAAAGATCACGATGTATACGACGACGCACACTTGTCGAAGCCGGCAAAGCCAAGGCGCAGTACGCCACCGTTTACTTGCGCCATTCAGCCCAGTGCTCGTCCTAGTTGTCGTCGGTCGTCGTCGGCATCGTCCGGAAGTCGAGCGCAGAATACCGGAAGTCGCTTAGGACGGACGCAGCGCACGATGGGATCGATCCACGACGACGACGCGGTACGAGCGTGGCGACGACGACTGCCGTCTAGCGGCCGAGGCGAGGAGAGCACTAGGCGATTAGCACCCCCCTCCGCCGGTCCACCGAGTTACAATGAGACATTGACGGCCGCAGCCGCCGGCGAGCTGTATAGTAAAGGGCTCATCACGGGCGCCGACAGCCGGTTGCTCAGTCAACCATGGACACAGGCAGCACACTGCTTCACGGCATTCGTACGCAAACGGCGCCACCGATTGTCTTGCCTTTATTAAAACAACTTGGCGACGCGGCGCGGTGCAGCAACGCGGGTGGAGGAGGAAGGGAAGGGAGGGGGACTGAGCTCATTCCCTCCCCACTGTCCCACCCCAGCGGCAGTGTCGACTGGCGGTATTTCAGCAGCTTACGCCTGCCACATAGAATGAGACGACTTGCTTTAGATGATATTTAGACTCTGTTTACGCCCGAACTGATGCAGACGCCGGCAGTGCTGCAAATCTGCAGCCAGCCGTAATACAACTGACGGAGTCGTTGTGTTAGTTCTTTTATGCTCCTCTGTTCAGCGACGCCATGCACTCTCTTTCAAGCTTCTTCATCACTTGGAATACTTATAGTGGGAATGGTTAATGTTAAAGCGTTCAAAAATTCACAAATTTGAAGCACCGCATCACTTCAGCGTGACGTAAAATCATATTGTTTCAGCAGGCGACGCCAAGCGAACTGTTTTTGGTTTTTGCACATTTGTAGTTTTTAATCAGTTATAGGCCTGAACACAATAGTTTTTTTCTCTCGTTTATTGTCATTGTTTGTAAACAACTCGTTGCTTTCTGTATAGACCTATATCACTCTAATCAAAATTATTTGTAGCTATATAAATATGCTTTGTTGAGAAATTAATAAAAGGAAAAGATCCGATCTGATCAGGCTATACTTTGCGATAGACCTAAAGTGCTCCAATTTCTTTCACTTCGCTAAAAGGTTTACCGAAGTGGCGATATAACTTTGACAGTCAGACGCATCGAACACAAAATAGTTGCCGAACACCACAGATCGACCACAGTTTGGGTTGGGTAATAAATCACGAACGCTGTTTTAACGGTGACTTGGACAACTGCTGAACAGCTGCTGTCACGGCCTATGCATACGCGCGCCTTCAACAGCGCATACATACGCCTAACCACGAGGCCTGTCTTCACTGCGCAGGTAGACACGCACATGCACACCTAGCTTATAGACAATCCGCATATAATAGCGTGGCGTGACGAAGAAACAGACAACGAAATAAGTACAGACAGACAGAAAGCCAGTGATGTTTTGGTCACCTGAAGCAAAACTAAACTAGAAGCAAGCTGGTCGCTAGCGTACCCGCACCATGCAGAAAATGCGCGGAGACAAGTGTTTGATTTGCTGAATATCTATATCGATATAAACTAGCGTCCCTGCGCTAGATTTACGTTGCTGACGATATGGATCTATTTTGGTTCTACTTCACGTATAGTGCGCTAAAAGACTCGCTGTATGTTCCAGATGGTGTCATTACGGTGCTTAATTCAAGAACATCGATTGTGGCGCCATCGAAAGGCCATATATGAGTTCATGTTAGCCATTAATACTAACTGATACTAAAATCTGATACTAAAGTCTGATACTAACTGGGATACGGTGACTTAAATGCCGTAAATCGGCACTATATTTTCTATTCCACCCCAAATCTGAAAGCGTTTTCTTTAACATCACTAAAGAGAGCTAAACGAAAACCAGAAATAAGAGACTAGACGAATGACTAGAACGACACTGCAAATGAATGAGTGAGAAATGGACACGCTAGACGGGTTACGGTGATGAGCGGTTGGCACGTTAAGGCCTACTGCTACTGTGCGACTGTCGCTTAAAGACAGATTAATTGCCGCGCGCAGTTGTCAGAACAGACCGTCCGTCGGGCACTGCACTGCAGAGACGTTTTCAGAGCTGAGGGGAGATGACGCGCCAGCGTATACGGCAATTCTGAATGAACAATGCGCAGCCTACGTCCATCAAACTCATTCTTTCTCTTCAGTTACGCTCTCAAAAGTTTGACGAGTTGAAAAACAAGTAGTCTACGTGCCGACAGGGCCAGTAGGTATATAGTCGCTGGCGCATACCATGATACTGGCAACGTTCCGTTGAAACGACATACAGTATTAGCAAATGAACAGTTTCATAATGGCTCAGGGAAGAAAATGCGACCAGTGAAATAGTATACAACACAATCCATACAGCATGAGTAGTAGTCCGACTTTCAATCTAAGTTGTCAATTCGCTAAAATGAACTTGTCTGCGTAAGTGCTGGTTGCAAGTCGCCAGTCCCATGAACCCGCCAAGAAATGCTTGCTTCGTTATTTGATTTTCAATAATTCTATACGTTCTTCGTATTTCTCGCCATCCCTCCCAACGCCTCTAGTCTGTTAACTCTATTTATCAGACCTTCGACCTTATGTTCGCTGCTGGGTGGACCATAAACTGCCCGATTCTTTGCGCTGGAAACAGAAAGCAGTTTGTGGTGGTCAAACTATTTTCGTTCTAGTCACAAGCTGTTACTGTTTACTGTAAACATGCTGCGACCTAACTGCGTGAACTTAGTGCATTGAACTGAACGAATCTAGACGGGTTAATTCCGAAAACGCAGTGACGTAACGTGAGATATTGTGTTGATCAAGTTGATCACTATACACACTATTATTATAATACACGTTTACTTCTTACAGCGGATGACACCATTTGCATTTGGTTCGCCGTGCCCTGTTGAGCCATTCGACGTTGCATAAAACATCTTGGACCTGGTCTTGAACGTGACAAAAACCACCCTTGTTTGCATCATTGCAGTAATCAAACGAGGACATTAACTTCAGTAAGTTGCAGCCGAGTTATTGTAGCATAAGGTAATCGAAAATAACTCATACATCGCAAGTCTACAGTAGCATCCTATGGACGACGTATTTTAGCCGACCGTAATTTAGTAACGGTCGAGCTGTTGCCATGGTCGTCGTCCGTCCGTCCGTCTGTCTGTCACGGATGTACTGTGGCTAAACGGTGCAAAATAGAGCCTTAGTTGCTATTGATCACTAATAGAAAGTGGCATACGCCCTGTCAGATTCACCTTGGACGACCTTGAATGCCACTGACAACCAGTCGGCTCTCCTTGCGATAGCTAGGCTTCTTGTATTCAGTCTTGTGCAAGCTTGATCGGTGCCGCGCTGCAAAGATGCGGGGCACTGCGACTGCAGAGACATAGCATGCGAGGAGGCGGATTCAGACTCAGTCCAAGTATAAGCAAAGTGATAACTGCTGCTTTAGTGGTGCTATACCAGGCAGTCAGGCTGGCGCCGGTACGGGGTGATCTGCATAACTTGAACAGCACACATTGAAAGAATTAGAAATGACTACGACAGATGGATAGACTGGTGTTATGGTGGCGTTGGAACGACAGGTTTAGAAACGTACTGGTATTTAATTCGATATCCCGGCTCCTATAAAGCAAACGCACAGTCTCATGACGACGATCCCATCCCCAAATATGGCGACCGCTCACTAATCCAAAGGGACACTAGTCCGAAACTGGCTATAACTCTGGTTCACCATAGCCAGGGGCCACCATATTCAAGGGCCGCCATAGCCTAGGTGAGCCAAAGCCTATAAAAGATGCAATAATGTCGATTTCTAACCTTATCACTAACCTTAACCGTAACCCTATCCCCAACCATCACTCTATTCGGACTAGTGCGCCTTCGGAGTGAACCGTCCCCAAAAATGTTTTCACTTTTCATGCGACCGCGAGACCGTAACATTCCCTATTCAACACTATAATGCTCTGTACCATGCGAATTACTGCTGGGTGTAGGCCTAATTATTTCACAAGGCAAGTGTACAAACAAAACGATTCCGTTTCAGATGCGCCGGTCGTTTTACTGCAATAACGCTGAGTGCAAACATGAATGATGGAATTTTGAAAATCCGCGGACATCTGCTAAAGTTACGAAATTGGCTGCATACCTATTGCATTCGGACCACCCGGAAGGCTGTCTGTTTCGTAGAGAATGCAAGCCAGTCACACTGATTACGACAGGTTATTACGCCCTGCTCGTCGGCGAATGATTACGATGTTGCACTGCGACTAAATAAGCCTTAGCAACTGCAGAGGCGGCAGCAGCTTGCAGCTTCATCAGCAGTGCAACGAAAGCGTATCGACAGACGTAGCACCCGCTAACGACGACCAGAGAGTCTGCAGTTAAAACGACCACGTGTGAACATATAATACAGTTATAAATACAATATACCGGTATATGCTACAAAACTAAACTATCGCCAGTAACACCCATGGCAAAAAACAGAAAAAATGGCAGAAAAACTAAGAAAAATATTTAACAATAGAACCAAAACGAACATAGACTTCAAACGAACGTTTGAACGTCACAAAAATGACTAAATTTAAGAACACGAACTGTTTAACAAAAGTTTTGATGTTTTTTGGCGCTGTACATCTCTGCTGTTGACGGTGAGGTTTATATTTCATGACATTTTTCTGGCTAAAATTTCGACTGACGATTTTGCTGAAAGTTTCGTGAAAGTTTCACTTAGCTAAAACGTGTTAATGTAGTCAAATCAGTTAAAACATGCTCAATGATGTCAAACTTCCATCAAAATGTCCAAAAAACAGTCTAACACATTTCACAGAAATTTCGAAAGTGTCATTTAACATAGGCCTACATCGTATCCGTAGACCTGCATAATCAAGACGTGTTCTAGACTGAGTTTGTGCCTCAACGACTAGGAAGGTTGAAGATCAGGGACGCTAATGCCCCGTTTACACGAAAAAGCACACATAAAGCAAACGTGAAGCAAACGTATTCAATATACACGTGCACGGCGTGTGCTCAAAGTTTGCTTCATGTTTGCTTCATCTGTGCTTCCTCGTGTAAACGGGGTATAAAATGATTTTTCTTGCAGTTATTATCAACCTACCGACTGGAAAGTGACTACACGCTGAGCGACACAAACACTGTATAGAAGCAGACATTTAACTCTGGGCGGCGCGCGCATATAAACGCCCGCGACAAAGTTCATTATGAAGCAGCGTGATTGATGATAACTTCTTAACTGTATACTATACAGACTATAGAATAGACGTGCACACTGGCTAACAGATTGGCCTGCAGTGCTATTCGCTTAGCAAAGTAGCATTCTCTGATCGAATACTGCGATATCACAGTCTGTTCAGCCAAGCGAAAGTAATCGCTCATCTACATCATCATGAAAAGTCATGAAAAAAACACCGGATGAAGGATATTCTGCAAATAGATGACAGACTGTCTGTCCGCTTCAGGAGTGTCCAATCGGGTTCCACGAACAACGACGACGATAACGGCGTCGGTTCACTAAATACAGATTGAACAACGAGTAACCTAGTTACTACAATGCTGTCGGAGCTAGGACATGTACAATGTTACCGAATGAGCTAAACAATAGCAACCCATAGACCACACGCACGCCGTACAGCAGTATAGACGTACAGTACGTTGTTACGTACCGGGCAGCAGGACGGCTGGCGATAAGTCGGTGTTCTCCGTCGCGCTGCAGCAGTTCACCGGCACAATGTCATCTAGCAAGCAAACCGCTCAGACTCACAGAGCTCTAGACCGGATGCTGCCACGGCGCACCGGCTGCAAGCTAACCATCAACTCTCGCCGGCGCCCGCTCAGTAAGGCACTGATTGAGCAAATCAGTCTGGCCAACGCGCCGGGCGTGGCGGCCGGCCAGTGCCGGCTGCTCCCGGCTGGCCCTAATCAACGCGGCTCTGCGGCTCGCCTCCAGCAGCAGCAGCAGCAGCAGTAACAGTAGCCCGTTCGTCGGGTCGGTCGGTCGCCGCGACGGCCGCATCGGCACCGTCCGTGAGCACCGGGCGTGCGTGCGTCTGTCTGCCCAGGCAAGCAGCAATATCTTGCCCTAACGCACGAACCGACCGTCCGTCCGTCCGACCGACCAAATATTAGACGGCGTCGAGCTAGCCTTGCGACACTGGCCGGCCATGACGACGTCCGTCGACAGCGGCTGCCGGTCGCTCGGGTCGATGGGAGCGGGCACCCTGGCGTGGCGTGGATCGGCCGTGTCTGCTCAGACGTGTTATATGGACCGTCGCTCGGTCGGTCACTGCCGGCCATTAGCCTCCTCAGCTCTCCCATTGCAGCTGCAGCAGCTCTGCCGCAGCCGGCCCTGTCGGTCGCTGATAACAAACCGCAGATGAGTGCATACGCTCCGCTCCTCTGGCCAACCATCCGGCCAGCATTCGTGCGGCGATTTGTATAAACATCCCCGCTGCTCAATTTAATTAGGCGCAGCAGCAGCAGCAGCAGCACACTGACGTACAGTACACTGGCAGGGTCAGAGAGAGGTGAAGGAGAGATGCTAGATGCTGAGACTGTCCGTCGAGACCCGTAGACACGGCGCAGCATGATGAGATGCAGAAGAGATAGCAAACAGTCTAAAGGCGATAATTTCCAGCTTCACATACAGACAGCCTACGCAGAGTGAGCGCCGTGCACTTCGCATGACGTCCAGCTTCAGTTCGCTATAATAATGCTTCGATCGACGTTTTCATCTCCGCTGTGTCACTGGCATGCCTTTGATTTCATGTTTCTTACAGCTGGGGGACGGCTAAAAATGGCGGCGACACGATTAGATTCAAACTGACGCTGATTCCTTGTGCGTTTTGGTTCGATTCAAATGATTTCACAGTAACTTGGGTAGCACTACGCATATAAACGTTGAGCGTATACATGCAATGCAAAATTTCATACCATTGCAAGATTAACAAAATTACTCTTCGTGGGAAAGGGAATGAGTTTACGGAAATAGTATGGCGGCATGAATGGGATAAACAATGCATAAATATAGGGAATAGGCTACAGCTAGCCATGCATGCTGCGTACATCCAGAAATCAGTTGAAATGTTCCCAGCACCGCTTACTGTTTTTAAGCAGCAGTCAGTGTTTGCGATCCCCGGAATATTGCGTCAGCCGGCTGCGAATGCGCCCTACCACTGAAAGATCCGTTGGGAGCTATAGTTAATGCGATTAAGCCGGTACGGCATCGCGTCTGATCGTGCGACGACCGACGACGACGATCAACTGCACGCGACGCTAGAAGACTGAAGAATGTCGTCGTCGGCTCCACATCGTTATCTGTTTAGCGCGATTGGACCTCAGGGAGACGGCTTGACCAAGCCAGCCAGCTATAGGCGGGTCGGGTCGGGTTGGCTCTCAGTGACGTCACAGACGCATGCGCAGTGGCTCAATCTTTTTCTGCGCACGTCAGGAAATACGGGTCAAGTTGAAAGTACATGCAGTACATGCAGCTCAGTAAAACCACGCCATGCATCATCATCAATCCGTGCTCGTTGAGAAGACTACATCGCTAACCAGCGACCTAGGTCAACTCGGCCTGGCCATCCCTCCGCGGGTAAGCGCAATGAGTATTAGGGCGTAAACGAACACAAAATTTTCGGGACCACAACTAACATTTTGGAGTAGCCTAACGTGACGGTGACACCATCGGTCACATGAACACCGATTTTGCGATGTGCGGTTTCCTATATGGCTTGCCTATTTGAAGTTTTAAACAGACATACTGTGCGCGATGCACTAGCTCCGTATCGGTGGTCTCGCAGTGCAAACTGGTGTCTGGCTGAGGGGTAAGGAGACTGAGATCAGCGCTGAGGCTTGCTAGTGAGTGCGGTAATCATATCGCGCTGAGCATTTACTCGCCTTGATCTACGGCTGCAGCAATGAGCAGCAGCAGCAGCAGCAGCAGCAGCAAAGGCATACAAGTCCTCTTCACT
>Ga0209367_1013967_pt1 | contig 10257 bp, 4 predicted proteins | sample WorMetLIZISLAND2_FD_187412 | JGI IMG/M metagenome (GOLD analysis project Ga0209367, IMG submission 187412) | Marine gutless worms symbiont microbial communities from Max Planck institute for Marine Microbiology, Germany - Olavius geniculatus... ...
GCAGATTTTAATAATAATTGGCAGAAATATTTATGACACAACTGGCTATGAAATAAGTGTTTTAGTTTTTACCTCACCCAACGTCTGCTTTTGCACTACCTGGGGAAAGCAGACCAGGCATAATACATGTTAAAATGAATGGAAAAACGTCAATAAATTCTATCTGTCCTAATTTGTGGGCCCCAACAGCAGGTCTATTACAAGGTTTGACTGTCTTGCAGTGTGTCTACCAGAAGAAGTTTAAGAATGTTTGTAACGTCAAGAAGTGACTGGTACAGCCTGTATTGGTCAGGAGCAGAACATTATCGATACTGCAGCTGTCAAGTGGGGCAGTGTACAAGTGTCACAGTGGGCCAACACTTCAAGCAGTTTTGCTGTAGACAGTTGAAAAATGGATAACTGAATGAAATGTCAGCCACAGTGTCAGAAATGTGAACAAAATGTGTTTTTACGCGTTATGTTAAATAAGCAATCATGTCGCATTGAATAAAAAAGTGATATTTTGTTTGTTATATTTTCCCCAGGTAGTGTAGAAACAGATGTTGAGCGAGATGGGAAGTTAAATTGTCACTTGACGACAAGTTGTCTCAGGAATATTCGTACCAAAAATTATTAAAATTTGATAATCCTTCTTCACGTTACAGTCGAAAATGTCGGGGATGTTTTTTTTGGGACACAGTGTACTTTACCACTGCACTGCTCCACCCTAACCTTAGCATTTGATCATTTGAAGATTGACGTACTGCTCACTCAGCCCCAGCAAAAATTTTGCACCACTTGTTATGAAGGCATCCCCCTAGAGAATGCTGTCATTCTAGTCTACCTGCAAGAGTTCATGAATGATATTTACTATTTAGCATTTGTGTTTTGTTGTTTTTTTTGATAGCTGTCAGTTAAGTAATTGGTAACCTTTCTAAGCAGAATCATACACGTTCTTGAACTTCTTGGACAATGATCAGCAGATCACTGCCTAGTGTTCAAAGTCAAAAGATAATTTTTTTTTCAAAATTGTTACCACCTCTAAACTTCTGCTCTCAGTTTTTGCTATGCTATGCTAGTTTTTGTTTACAAGTTTTACTGCTTTCCACACCTCGTAGAAAAAAAGTAAACTCCTTTTTGAGTGGTTAAGCCATGAGTTTTTTTACAGCGGCACTGTTTTCTTAGCCCTCAGCTGTCACCATTGTGTGATATGCTTGTTTACACTCCAGCTTTCGCTGGTACTCATTGTACTTACCCACAAAGGGATGGCCAGGCTGAGTTGGTCTAGACCCCACATTTGAGCCTAAAAATCAGAAAGTGGACAGATGTGCTTTCATTTGTTCGTTATTTGCAGCTCTAGAACACGTCTTCTGTCGCGCCGGTCAGCCAGTGTCACATCACAGCCAGACAAGTTACTGGATGTTGTGCCCGACCAGAGTCGACTTATTGAGGAGGAAGCTACCGAAATTGGAGCGGTTCGTTTACCCCTTAACACACTGAATGAGTGAAGCAGCTTTATTTTGTTTTACAGCCAGTAGCTGGATTCAAACATAGAAATAATAGGCCAAAAGTAAAAAGAAATGTAGATGCAGTTAAGTCATGGTTCTACAATATGGTAAAAGGATTTTGCATAATGAGCTGTTCGTGTTTTTGGCAGTTTATAGTGACAAGGATGACACATATAGTTAAGAGAGCATGTAGATTGTATCAGCTATTCAAAACATTTTATAATTGCAGATGGTACATATCCAGTTTTTTCAAATGCCATTACTCGATTACGGATGAATTATCTTTTAATGTGTGTTTTATGCTACAGCAGTGATTTATGAGCTAATGTTTTTTTTCAACTGTATTAGCTGTCATTCAATAATTCATTAGTTATGTATGTGAAATGCCTGACTGAGATTGTCTTGTAGGTGAAATGGTCGATCTATTTTGAATACGGCCGGGCTATTGGAATAGTGATGATGTTCGTTTTGCTGACGTTGTTCCTGCTGTTTGGAGTCTCGTCTGTTCTGTCAAGCTTATGGCTGACTCAGTGGACTGAGGACCCAGTGTTGCAGAATGCAACGCTGTCGAATACGTCGATATACCTCCAGCATAGAGATTTATATCTGGGTGTTTACGGTGGCTTTGGAGTACTGCAAGGTACATAAATTTATGCTGCTTGAAGCAAGTTAAACCATCAGTCCTGGTTGAGTGATAAAAATGGTATCTGGCCGGTTTGGGCTGTCGATAAAGAACATTTTCTGAAAGCTGTCCAAAAGAAAATACCCAAAAAAACCAACCCAAATTTACCAGAAAGAAAATAAAACCAAACTGATGACCTTATGACAGTGAGAACAGAACTAAACGACAGGGAAAATTACAGAGTGTACCTGGCGCTCAGGTCGTTGACTCCAGCAAAGCAGAAACAGATCCAGCACGCTGCAGCAGGTCCGAGAGCACATGCAACACCACACCGAGATGTTCAATTCGTTTAATCCCTGCACAACAATCCCAAGCAGCGGGTAGCAGTCCATGCCGCCGACGCAGTATACAGCCAGACATACTCGGAAAAGCTGAAGAAGAGAGAGAGAAAAACATTACCCTGGTTCATATACGGTTCATATGTGGTTAGGGGGAAAGTGGGGGAAAAGAAAGTTTGGGATGGGGGTATGCTGGACAGAAGAGAGACGTGGGAGAGAATTAGGGGGGTTAGAAAGAAGATCTCTATAGGAAATATAGGAAACATGATATGGGTTGCGTTACAGAATAGCTCGTAATAAGTTTCAGAGAGATTTTTAGAAGTATAAAGGGGGGTCCACTTGACAGAAGAAGGTTTGAGGAATGTTTTTTCTGAGGGTGTAGGGGGGAGGTTAAACCATACCATAACAAAGCTAGAGGGGGTAGGGTGAAGTTGGAGCATGATTAAACCTCAAACACTTGGACTTTACATATTACTAAACACACATTTTTCAAACATTTTTTTTGCTTTGGATTTTTGCTATGTACTAAATGTACTGAAGTGTGTCATTATCATCGTGAGATTATGACTGTCTGGAGGATAACAGGGAAGATTATTAGAACTGCCATCAGTGTTACATATGCACACTCATAATGGTAGGTTCTGACGATTTTAGGTTTTCATCTTTTTGTGTTATTTGTTACATATTAAGTTTCTCTTTAAAGGTTAAACTTTTTGTTCCATTACTGTAAATGTTAAACTTTCTGTTCCATTACTGTATGTATGTTCTTTGCCTGGAAAGGCCATATCCATAATGACCTGTACTGTGTCAGGTGGGATGTTAAACCGCTACACGCTTACTTACTGTGTCATTATCACTGTCATATAACTGTAGATTTGCTGAACTTCTCAGCACTTTCAAGTGTACTTTAAAAACACTCGGTCTAATCTCTGCTATTATGTGCCTCTAATTCGTTTGCGACATGTGGTGCTATACAAACGTGGATCTGTCAGAGATGTGCTTGCTGATCTCGTCGTTGCCTGGCCGTCGTCATCTGCATGCTGCTGTCCGTGGACAACTTGCCGTTCCTCATTACAGACTTACAACAGCTGACAGAAGGGCATTCTCTTTCGCTGGCCTGTCAGCTTGGAACAGTCTCCAGACGTACCTGAATGATCACACACTCAATCTGGACTTTTTTAAACGTTTCCTTAGATGATTTTTGTTTCATATGTACTGATAACGCATTCAGCGCACTAGAGATTTCTTCGAAATGATAGTGCGCTATATAAATGTTCACTTATTATTATTATTATTATTAAAATGTGCTTTAAGTTTTGATTGATTTGTAGCACTGTTTATGCTGGTGTACGCGGTGCTGTTGGCAAACCGAACTGTCGCCGCATCAAAAGTCCTTCATCATCGCATGCTATCCGCTGTTTTACGTGCCCCACTGACATTCTTTGAGACAACACCGGCCGGTCGAATCCTGAATCGGTTTTCACGTGACATTGAGACGGTCGATACATTGTTGCCCGAGCTGGTTGAGTCATGGCTCGTGTCTGCGTTTGATGTCCTGGCGACTCTCGGCATTCTTCTTTACTCAACTCCAGTTTTTCTGGCTGTTGCTCTGCCACTTGCTGTGCTCTACTACTTTGCACAGGTGACTGACATTAGGGTGCTAGTGATCTGTGATAGCAGTAGTAGTAGCCGTGACCATTCTTGTGGTGTGGTCACTGTGATGCTGCCAGCTGCCACTGCGAGAGTTCACCCCATTCATGTGATAAACATAGCAGGAGTCAGGCAGCCGCCAACCTTTGGTTCAAGCTGGAAGCCTGTTCATGAATTTTTTATTTGCAATATGAATACCCGGTAGGCGAAATTTGCACTGGCTATTAATAAGAACGCTTCTGTTAATTATGATGTCAGGATTTGACGATGTCAGTAAAATTTTATTGAAAAGTTAACATTTAATGATATCCGTCCTCTTTGTGAAAGGTTAAGCAATTTTTACAATGTACAATCTGGGAGCCCTGATGTGTGGGGCCTGGGAGTGAGCCTTAAAGATCTCCTCTAAATCCGGCAGTGCGCAACTGCCCCAGTCCCAAAGTCACAATTACCCAGCAAATTGTTTGCGACTCTAAAGGGGAAGTCAGACGAACGACAAAATCGGGCGATTTCATCTGCCGACAAAATCGCCCGACAAAAATCTGTTGTGTCTCATGCAAAAATCGCCCGATTTTGTCGGCCGCTGACAAAATCGCCCGATTTTGTCGGCCAAGATAGAGCATGTTCTATCTTTGACGATTTTGTCGGCCGACTTTTCGTATATCGTTTGTTGATGTCGCCATGGTGATTGTTTACAACGGAAGATGAATATTTATTTTAGTTATTTATTGTGTTTCTTATTATTTTCGTTCATTAGATGCAGAAAAAAGTGATGCAAGTATTATTTTTGCGATCTGCATTCGGCTGTTGTGCTATAGCTGATAACTTATGAAGTAGCAGACAAAAATATCGGCCATGTGTCATGGTTCACCGATTTTGTCGGCCGATTTTGTCGGGCAACTCAACCACGCCCACAAAAGTTGGCCAATTTTGTCGTTCGTCTGACATCCCCTTTACTTCATAGAATAAGACCACACTACATACAGCAGACTTGACTTAAGGAGATGTCAGACGAACGACAAAATCGGCCGATTTTATCTGCCGACAAAATCGCCCGACAGTAATCTGTCGTGTATCATGCAAAAATCGCCCGATTTCGTCGGCCAAGATAGAGCATGTTCTATCTTCGACGATTTTGTCGGCCGACTTTTCGTATATCGGACTACAAATTTTGTTTATGTTGCCATGGTGATTGTTTGCAATGGAAGATGAATATTTATTTTAGTTATTTATTGTGTTTCTTATTATTTTCGTTCATTAGATGCAGAAAAAAAGTGATGCAAGTATTATTTTGCGATCTGCATTTGGCTGTTGTGCTAGCTGATGACGTATGAAGTAGCAGACAAAACTATCGGCCGTGTGTCATGGTTCACTGATTTTGTCAGTCGATTATGTCGGGGAATTAGACCACGCCCACAAAAGTCGGCCGATTTTGTCGTTCGTCTGACATCGGCTTTACAGTTACAATGATGTCATATTCGCTTTAAGCTCACATGAGTTCCGGATTGGTTAATAGATATTGAACAGTTTTTCAGTCTAACATATCAACTTCCAAAACTTTTTGAACATCCCTCGTATTCAACATAGTTTTGCTGTCTGGCATTAGGAAGTCCAGTAATTATGTTTCATCATGCAATAAGATAATGTATCTTGTGACAGAAAGTCTACGTACCAACGTCACGTCAGCTGCGTCGTCTGGAGTCTAAGACCCGCTCTCCAATCTACGTTCATTTCAATGAGACTATCACAGGTGCCAGCACAATCCGTGCCTTTGCCTCCCAGTCACGATTTATCAACTTCAGTCACAGTCAAGTCGACTGCAACCTTGTGTACATCTATGCCAGCATCGCTGCAAATAGGTACTGTCTGCTCGGTATGAACACCTTTATTTATCGAAAGATGGAAACAGACAGAAACAGTATATGTACCAATAAGAGCACGCAGGCAGAAAAACTATCTACAAGTTTGTTTAACTTTAACGTCAAGTTTACGTAACTAGCTTAGGTGTTGGTAACTCATGTGTAAAATCCACAACGCACAAAGTTATAATAATATTTTTAGTGTGATATGTTATGGTGCTTTAGTGCTGTTAATTGGGCGATGGGTAGTTTATCTACTGCCACAACGTAAAGGCAGTTTATTCGCTGAAAACATGTCAGCTGTATCCGTGTTTGTGTGGTTGTTGCAGGTGGCTTGCTTTACGTCTGGAGTTTCTCGGAGCTGTTGTGGTATTTTCAGCGGCACTATTTGCAGTGATTGGCCGAGGTGCTGTGTCAGCAAGCATTGTTGGTCTTTCCATCTCGTACGCTTTGCAAGTACGCTGCCGACAAATTATATCTTATATTACTAGCTGCTGTTTGTCTTTGTTATGTTTTTAAAATTTGTTTGCTAATTTCTATTCACTTTTCCACCATTTTTAAATTTATCAATTGTGTAGTTTGTGTTTTTCAGCTTTTTTGATAAACGAACCTTGGTATGTGTATCTACGTATCTATCATGTTGCTTTCTGTTTAGTTTTACTGACAGAGGAATTACACATTCTGAACGCTTGAGTTTATTCTCATCTCTTACCTATCTCCTGTGGTGGTGGTCTGGCTCAGTTGGTAGCGTCGTTGATAGCATCAACGAAGTTAATTAACACCAGGCCCGGTTAGTACTTGGATGGGTGACCATCCCGGTATGTAACCAGCCATCCAGGTCAACTCAGCCTGGCCATCCCTCCGTGAGTAGGCACAATGAGTACCAGCGAAAGCTGGGACGTAAACAGGCACACCGCGCAATGCAGTAGCCCCATATCCGTGGTCTCACAGTGTAAAAACTGGTGTCTGGCTGAGGGCTAAGGAAATGGAGGTCATTGCTGCCTAATGGGCCTTAAGGCTCAGGGAGGACTTTTTTTTACTAAATTAGCGCATATTTAAGTGGTTTTGCAGCCTGCTGCTTCCACTTAACAAATTTGCTCATTCTCGACTTGCTGATGTTTGACAGAATTGTTTTAACAAGTTCTAGCAATCTTAATTTTTTTATCTTTATGTTTGTTCATACATTTGTTAAGCCGGTTAATTAGCCGACTACTGACTGACGTTTGCATTTTAGTATGCAGCTTATGTTATCTTGTCATAGCAGCATTGTGTTTATTAACCTAGATACTGTTCTTAAAGATTCTTTTCCTGTTTTGGTGTGTGGTTTGTCACTGATTTAAGTTTTTATAAACCACCAGTGTTATAAACTAAGCTAGGTTTCCTTTAGGCTATATCTTGTAGTAGCAGCGGTAACAGTAGCACTGTAGCAGTGGCTTTGTAGCTGGTTATTTTTCCATTAAGTGGTTGACTGATTACTACTGTTGACTCACTCGCCAGGTGACCGACAGTCTAAACTGGTTGGTCCGCATGACAAGTGATCTGGAGACAAACATGGTGTCAGTTGAACGCATCAAAGACTATTCTGAAACCGACAGTGAGGTAGCTGCTTTCTTTGCTCTTTTTACTGTTCTGTTTTTGGCAGTATTCAACATTTTTCGTGGCGGAATCTTTATGTTTATTTCCTTGTTTCTGTTAGTAAACACTGTTATTTTTAAGTGCTGTTATTTTTGCCATGACAAAATTATCTGGAAAATTGGAACTGTTTGCTTCTCAACCTTTTCAACCGACGATGCTATGACCATCAGGTTAACCATCTTGTTGTGTGATCAGGTCAACTCAGCCTGGCCAGCCCTCTGTGGGTAGGTGCAGTGAGTGCCAGTGAAAGCTGGGCAGTAAGCGTAATATAGGGGACACTTTTTAAGTGACTGTATATGTCAATATATTTTTAGGTGCCATATTCTTCATTTTAATGCTGCAGAATATATCCTGTCAGTTCACTGTTTTATGCTTTTACTTGAAGGAAAAGAAAGGCAGGCAGCCTGTAAAGTTTGTATGGGAGTGGTATTAATATTTAGTATTAGTGGTACACCATGAGTTGCATTCTGAACCTTAATGATTTTTTTTGGCTGCAAATTGCCTTTGAGTCTGTCAGTGAACATTGGTCAATATATCTGGTGAAGAAATGGACAAGAGTTTAATGCTGTTTTTGACTCATGTGTAATAATAGCAGTAGCAACAGCTACAAATTATAGTGGATTACTTCTTAGATATTATTCACTGAATATTTCAGTTATTTGTTAACATTTTTTGCCTTAAGAGGTTGTGTGTAAGGCATAGTGTTGTTGTCTTCATCACTAGGCGGAGTGGCACGTAGAGGAAACTAGCCCTCCATCAGATTGGCCGGCTACCGGTGCGGTAACTTTTGACAATTACTCCACACGCTATCGTCCTGGACTTGATCTGGTTTTGCAAGACATTAGTCTTGATGTGAAGCCGGGAGAGAAGGTCTGTAGACTGCCATTGTTGCAGTAAACTCTTCGATTTATGAGAAATTGTTTCAAGTCAAAAGTTTTTTTGATAGGAGCTGGCTAGAGGGAAGAAGGAAGAACCTTTCTGTCCGTTCACTATGTGTATGGTTATGTGTGGACCGTGGATGAATCGCCATCATTTGCTACCCATACACTGTGTTGTGACAGAGTTGGTTAGGCAGTAAACGCATCGTATCTGTTTTTAACAATTTCTTTAAGTTTTCTGCGGGAATGTTTTGTCACTGCTGTAATTATTATTCAAGTAGCCAGCTAAAATAAATTTGATTCATGAAGAATCAAACTCGGGAGAATATATTGTCCATGCCTAAATACTTTGTCAAACTTACAGACAAAATGTCTGCAATAATTGCTACAGCAGCTGCAGTTATCACAGGCTGAACGGTAGTTAAAGCCATGGGTTAACGGCGACTTCTCTTTTCTATGGGAAGGCCAAAAATTCGACCCCCCCACAATCAAAACCCCTGATCTGATTGAGATAAAATTTGGCTAGATAACCTGTCACGCAAAATTTTGTGTAAATCTGACCAAGGGGGCTTCTCGGCAAATAGGTGAAATATATGCAAAAATTTTTGTAGCTATACATATGCCTTTTTTCTTCAACACGCCTACAGGTCAGACCCCTTAGGGGATTTTTACATGCAGTAGCTTAAACGACGCAGCCTCGCACAAGGTGCAAACCTTTCGAAGTTAAAATATAAAAATTTAATATTTAACGTATTTATTACAAAAATTTGAAAAAATTTGAAAAAAATTACAATGGGGAAACTTAAACAATTCTTTAAATGGTCATAACTCTGGCTGTGTATAAGATAGAGTCATAATTTTTGGTTTTAGGGTAATGTTTTCAGGGATGGCCAATCTAACAGTGTCATTCAAATTTACCCCAGACTGTCCCTGGTTGTCATGGCAACAAAATTTGGGACAAAATGGGTTATAACTTGTCTTCTTCTAAAGATATCTGCGAGATCTTTGCATCTATAGAGGGGTTTTTGGGGTTGCGCTGTCGAATGCTGCCAATGAAATTTTGCCACAACTCTCCCTGGTTGCCATGGCAACGAAATTTGGGACCAATTGGGCTATAACTTGGTTTCTGCTAGAGATATTTGCATGATCTTTTCATTTATGGGTTGGTTTTCGGGGTCGGGCTATCTAATACTGCCAACAAAATTTTACCTAGACCAACCCTTGTTGTCATGGCAAGAAAATTTGAGACAAAAGGCTATAATTTGGATTCTGTAGGAGATATCTCCAAGATATTTGCGTCCAATGGGAGGTTTTGGGGGATGGGCTATTGAATGAGGCCAATCTAATTATACCACAACCGACCCTTGTTGTCATTTGAATGTCACGTGACCCCAAAATGTCAAGATCATGATTGTAAAATATTTATGGCTAGATATCTCTGTAACTGATCAACTGTAGGAAAACATCATTTTACTAATAAAACAGCAAATATAAATGTACAAAACATAAGTTTATACACTTGTTAACGGCAACATTTAAGGACTTGCACATCGAAAACAGCAAAAATTACAAAAGGTGATATTATTCAGCAGTACATTGATACACAGTCACAGGCAATATCACCTTTTGTATTTTTTTTGCTGTTTTTGATGTGCAAGTTTTTAAATGTTGCCATTAACAAGTGATGTTTTATGCATGTATTTCTGTAGGTTGGGATTGTGGGACGAACTGGCGCCGGCAAGAGTTCACTGACTCTTGCTTTGTTCCGTATCATTGAGAGTACTGCTGGAC
>Ga0209367_1013968_pt1 | contig 10256 bp, 2 predicted proteins | sample WorMetLIZISLAND2_FD_187412 | JGI IMG/M metagenome (GOLD analysis project Ga0209367, IMG submission 187412) | Marine gutless worms symbiont microbial communities from Max Planck institute for Marine Microbiology, Germany - Olavius geniculatus... ...
CGGCCGCTGCGCCAGCCTGTGTCTGCAGGCTGCACACAATGGCCGTGCGGCAGGCGGCTCTGGTTAGTGACGAAAGCGCATTAGAGGCGTGCGCATGCTCGTGATGATGCGCTATACAAATTGACAACCTTTACCTTTACCTTTAGTGCTTTCAAGAAGAATCTACCTCAGAGCTATGGAGCAACAGCTGCAAAGCAATATACACTGTGGGCCATAAAAACGTGGCACTTTACTTTTGTCTGCACCTTCACCAACTGTTGACCAATTTTCAAAATTCTTTCGCTAGCGCACACTGCTGACAATTTGTAACAATGTGGATTATTATGTATCCCATTACAACGTAAATGTGAAGATATATAAAAAGTAAAGTGCGACGTTTTTTAGCCCACCCTGTCTGATCACTCGATGCTACCTGCCAATGCTACCAGATAGTTAGTCAATCATTCATTCATCGACTAACTCAACACACATCAGTCCTCGGGAAAACATTGTTGACATAAACTAATCGTATTCTAACCAAGAACTATAGTATATGTTAAGATTCAGCAGATGAGAGTAAGCAGCAAACGATGTAACATGGACTTGTAAATGAACATACACTGCCTCTCGCGACAGGCACCTGAGTAGAAAGAAATACACGTGCACTTGGAGTGTGCTACAGATACAGACATGTGTGATACAGAATCGCATCAAGTACCAATGCAACACGTTCACAACAAACTGTCAGCGAGAAAAATTATCGTCAGTTAAACGGATTTACAATAGTGGTGCATGACCTAAAAGTCAGCTGCCTGTAAAATGTTCTGTGTCCCAGTAACCATCAGAAACTTCATCAACCAGCATAAGTATAATTTAGGTGAACCTAAAAATGCACATTAGAATATGTCTCTTCGCATCCTTTAATTCCTCTCACCCTCTTGCGTATGATTGTGAATCAGTATCTAGTAACTGCAGACCTCTTCCAAGCGATCATCGAGTGAAGCAACTCCCGACGCCTGCAGGTTACTGACTTCATTCTCCAGTCGCTCGAGCTGACTCGCAAGCACCTGCTTCTGTTTCTATAGCAACCAACCACACACAAGACATCTCAGTACATACACTGTGTTCAGAAAAAAAACACCCCCACTCACGTTTTCTGTTATATCTCTGAGAAAGATGTTTAAATTTGCACAAAATTTCAAGGGAATGTTAAGCGGAAAACAAGTATTCCAAAGTTAAATATTCTTTGCTACTGGTGACATCATGCTGACATCACATTTCTATGTTTGTAAATTATGGGTTTTACGGCTGTAGACAGACATTTGATGAAATGTTAAAACACATCAATTGGTCATTGTGGTAACTGGCCTCAAAAATATGCTAAATTGTCACGCAATTTTCCATTCTAAACTGTTTTCATGATTTATCGTCTTGGCTGAGTGTGAGATAATCAACTTTGTTTATGTTGACAGGTGTACGCGCACTGCGTCACTGCATGGATGACCACTTGCCCGCTATCAGCTAAACGGCTTGATACTGCCTGTCGTGTCATTTTTTCATTTAAATGTTTCATTTCCTCAATATTCCAATCTCTGTCTATTGTCTGTCCATGTAGCACAAACTTGCGGCTACATAACTCTTGCTGACTCGCAAACATTTTATCAAATGTCTGTCTTCAACGGTAAAACCCATAATTTACAAATGCGGAAAAATGATGTCAGCAATCAGCATGATGTCACCAGTAGCAAAGAATACCTCACTTGTATACTGGTAAAATACTAGTTTCCTCCTAAACATTCTCTGAAAATTTTGTGGAAATCTGAACTTTTTCCGTGGAGATATAAAAGAAAACGTGAATGGGTGTTTTTTTCTGAACACAGTGTACACTGTGTCTCAGATTTTAATAATTTTGGGTACAAATATTCCTGAGACAATTTGCCATTAAATAAATGTTCAATGTCCCACCCCACCCAGTCTTTGTGCACTACTTAGGGAAAAACAGAACCAATAAAATATTGCTTTTTTTCCAAATGCAGTATTATTGCTTAATCTAAATAATGCACAAAAACATATTTTGTTAACTTTCTTGACACTCTGGCTGACATTTCATCCAGTTGTTTCGTTTTTTTAACTGTCTACAGCAAAATTGTTTGAAATATGGGTGCATTGTGCGAACACAGGCTTGGAGACGCTTTCTGCATTCATTGACAGTCACTTCTTGAGTTCATAAACATTCCTGAACGTCATCTGGTAGACACACTGCTTTATGACAATCAAACCTTGTAACTGACTGGCTGCTGGGGGCCAGATATCTGGATAGATAGAACTTATTAAAGTTTTTTTCATTCATTTCAACACATGATTTGCTTGGTCAGTTTTCCCCAGGTAGTGCAAGAGCAGAAGTTGGGTGAAATGGGAAATTAAACAATCATTCAATAGCCAGTTGTGTCAGAAATATTTAAACCAAAAATTATTAAAATCTGGTTCAGCAACTATGCTTATTCACAATTTTCAGCCTGGAACGTGCTGTTATACCGACTAGAACTAATCAAATGTTTCTTTAATGAATAGCTGGCAGAATGCAATTGTACAATAAACTAAATGTAAAAAGACAGAGTAAGTCAGGCAAAAATTTATAAAAGTAAAAAAATAACACAACAATATAAAACAAGATAGAGTAGTAGCATGAAGTGATAACTCTACATACAGTTTCGTCAGCTATTTTCTGCTCAATGTCCCTGTGATACTCCGCCGACTGCATGTGTTGATAGAACCGCGTGTACATTGCTTTGAACGAATCTGTATCAATGACAAACCATTGATAACAACATGTCTAATGATGGTTGGTAGCGCGTTTCAGCTGAAACGAAGTTACTCTACGCTGGGCCCAGTTAGTACTGTGACGTGTGACTGCCTACGAGCAGGCAAACCATCTCAGTGCGAAGCCTGCCAGCTAGGTCAACTCAGCCTTCTACCCTCCATGGGACGGTAAAATGAGTAGTAACTCATTTATATGAGTTACGGAAGGTACAGCTTGGTACCTTGGTACAGCTGACTGGGGTTGCCTAGCTGGCCGCTGCGCCAGCCTGTGTCTGCAGGCTGCACACGGTGGCCATGCGGCAGGCGGCTCTGGTTAGTGACGAAAGCGCATTAGAGGCGCGTTTGCGACGATGCGCTATACAAATTGATGACCTTTACCTTTTTACCTTTACCTTTTGCTACAAAGTTCTGCAACTCGACACAAACTTGTTTTGTACGAAGAGGGAAAAGAATACGTTGAGTCACAATTTCTCCAAAGTCCAGTAACACAAAATTAACATATTATGCACATAAGTTAGGCTTCAGCAGAAAAAAAACAGAACAAGTAATTTGAGCAAAGCTCACGAGACGCACGAAAGCCTATAGCAGTTCCTGTTTGCAGGTAATCGTTGTCTATCTCCATCCATTTCGTCGTAATTCACTCTTTTGCAGACAAAAATCGCCAAAAAATCACATTAAATCAATATTTTCAGGGTTCAAGGTCATTCAAAGTCATCGATGTTGATAAATTTAAAAAGCCTATCACCAGTGCTTGTTATAATAAGCAGCATGTCTGTGCCTATCTGCAACCAGGTTCACGCTACACACGATAATAGCAGTAAAATGACCACTTTTTAGGGGGGTAGCTGTCTTTGACGCCCGCCTGCGCCAGCCTCCTTGAACCTAGGGGGTCGGGACTTGGACTGCTAAAATCTACGTTAAATGCTGAAAATTTCATACGCAGGTTGTCCTGGTCTATCTCCAGCCATTTCGTCGCAATTCGGTGTTGATCAGATCACGAGTGTGACGGACGGACAAACGGACAGACGCCCAGACGATGGCAAAGACGCGCGAAGCATCCTGCTTTCGTGCGTAAAAACCAATGCTACTGATTTGACTTTGCAATAACTCTAGATATCTACATACATACTTAATACAATGGCAGTGGCACATGCAAATGCCATAACATCTCAGCCGAGGCAGCTAGGTTCCAAGTCATTCCCAGTGGTAATAGCACTGAATACCGTACATACGAGGAGCGTTCAATAAGTTTTGCAAGTCAATATGTTAGACCGAAAAACTTTTCAAAATCTATACCCCGATAAAACACATATTTCTCACGAACTCATGAAAGCTTAAAGCAGATGTGACGTCATTGTGAATTATGACGTCACGCTTTTTACATCTGTCCTTCCAGCCATGCGGCCACCACGGACTTGAGTCATTCATTGTTTGGATAGCGGACACCACAAAGAAAAATTTTCAAATTTGGAAAAATATAATAGTTGCTGCAAGTAAGGTCTCTACTGTATGTAGGGTGATCTTATTGTACGGAGCCAGAGTCACAAACAGCAAGCTAGGTAATTGTAACTTGGGGTCTGGATTGCAGTGTCATATTTAGGGGAAGATCTGCGGGCCTCGCTCATAGGCGACCGCACACCAGGGCTCCCAAGGTCGTACACTGCAAACTTTGTTTAACCTTTCACAAAGACAACGGATATCACTAACTGTTAACTTTTGATATTAACTTTTAATAAACTTTTCTGACAACGTTAAATCCTGACGAGCCATCGTAACTCAATAGAAGCGTTCTCATTTATAGCCAACACAGATTTCGGCTACTAAATATTTATAATTACAAATGAAGAATTCATGGACATAACTATTGTCAGAGCTCTCATAAAATCACATGTTCCAGGGCCTCGTGTTGAAAAATCCAACGGCAGACTGATGATATGACATGAAACAGCAAGCCCAATTTTGCGCTGTTTGTGTTAGCACTCCAAATCGTTCCTGTTTAACGCTCTATGATGTCATACATTATAATGACACATCACATCCATTTTAACCTCATACGTTTTCGAAAGAAATAAACGTTTTATCGGTGTATATATTTTAAAAAGTTTTTTAGTCTAACATATCGACTTGCAAAACTTTTTGAATGCCCCTCGTACTTGCGTGTAAGTTGAGTTGACCCATGTATAAGTCAGCCACCAGAACTCTACGGCAAAAACTTGTCCAAAATTGTTCAACTTATAAGCAACTACGTATGATAATGACATTGTATTACCAAGCAGCTGCTGCAGTCCAGGTGGCAAATCCAGAGATAACTCAGCTGATTTTGAAGGGGACTCTTGACTGATTTGCCGACGGGTAGTGCAAGGGTGCCGGTCTGCTGGTCTCAACATTCTCTGATCATTCAGCGACTCAGTGAGGTGACCTGCTGTGTGTAGTTTGCACAACGACAATCATCACTTAAAAGTAAAAAGGTAAAGGTCGTCAATTTGTATAGCACATCGTCGCGGACATGTGAACGCCTCTAATGCACTTTCGTCACTAACCGAAGCCGCCTGCCGCACGGCCACCGTGTGCAGCCTGCAGACACAGGCTGGCGCAGCGGCCGGCTAGGCAGCCCCAGTCAGCTGTACCAAGGTCCCCACCTTCCGTAACCCATGTAAATAAATTAGTTTAAAATAAATCACTAGCACTTACAATATCATCATCAGTTAGTAGCTAGCAGCATTTACAGCGTGCCAAAGTCAATGTTATTTGAATTGTGGAAACAGGTGCTCTGATAATGAGGTAATTACAACTAGGGGGTCAATCTTGCAAAGGCTGAATGAATACAACTACACCAATAATATTATGATACAAAAGGGCTGCCAAAGTTTGAGCTAAAAAAAAATTCAAGAACTTCTCAAGAACTTTCCGGTACCTTTTCTAGACCCACTGCCGCAATGTTTTACGTCATGTTAGATGTTTCTGGAATCATATGAAAAAAGTGATCACATCAAGGTCATAAATTCACACAACAACCAATGTAAAATTCAGGGTCTTTCAATACCCTCTTACATTAAATAGAAAGAAATCTTTTTCAAAAACTTTCAAAAACATTCAAAAACCTACGAGGGTCATCCCAAAAGTTTCTGGCCTCGACATTAGACAATAATATTTTCTACAATCTATACACCAGTATAACATACATCCTTTACAAACTACAATGAATTGGTTGCAGATATGACGTCGTTGTAATTTATGACGTCATATAGCTCTAAACTGAAACAATTTGGAGCACTAATGCATAGAATCAGGCTCACTGTTGCATGACAATTTTCCAGTTTGTAGCTAGGTTTACCAAAGTGGAGCCCCGTGGCATCTGATTTTGTGAAAGCCCTAACAAATGTGTTTGTGAATTTCTCATTTGCATATGTGAATATACAATAGCCTACATTTGCGCTAGCCGCAAATAGGAGCATTTGAGTCAATTACGACTTCATATAAATATGAGGGGCATTCAAACAGTTTTGAGCCTCAATATACTGGACAAAATTTTTTCATTGTCTATATATCAGTAAAAGATTGCGTATTCATGTGAGCAGATTGTGGAAGTGTCATCATTGTAATTTATAACATCACAGAGCATTAAGCTGAAACGATTTGGTGCGATAACACAATCAGCATTTGAATCAGGCTGGTTGTTGCATGAAACTTTGAGTCTATAGCTGGATTTACCAAAGTGGGGCTCCTTGGCATGTGATTTTACGAAAGCCCTGACATCTACGTTTATGAATTTCTCATTTGGGTCTGTGAATATACTATAGCCTAATCTGTGGTAGCCGGAAATCAAAACGTAAAAAAACGTAAAGTCCTTCCTGAGCCTTACGGCCCATAGGGCGGCGCTGATCTCCATGTCCTAAGGCCCTCAGCCAGACACCAGTTTTTACACTGCGAGACCACGGATACGGGGCCAGTGTATTGCGCGGTGTGCCTGTTTACTGGTATGTCCCAGCGGTGAAGCCGGTACCAAATTATACTGCTTGGTGACAGAGGCACATGTGTGTGAACAACTTGCCTAAGGTCGTTACCCGGCAGTGTCCTGGTGCGGAGTCAAACCTGCGCCCGAGTTAGCTTAGAATTACAAGTCCGACACGTTACCGTTAGACTACAGAGCCACACAAAATCAAAACACTTTAGCCAAAATACGATGCAATGCCAATATCTGATGGCATCAGAAAAATTGTGTTAAAAATTTAACTGTTAATTATATCAATTGTGTTAATGAAAGGCCAATCAGAATTTGTGATTATTACATGGGCCCCTGATGGACAGGGGCTCGGAAGCAAGCCCTGCACAATTTCCCCATATTTCAGCACTGCAGTCCAGTCCAAATTCTACAGTTAGGCCTACCCAGCTGGCTGTTCATGACTATGACTTTCTACACCAAGACCACTCACTCTGCATACAGCAACAACCTTACCCCCAGTGACTATTATCTGTTTTAAAATCCGAAATCTGATAGTGATGGTGTCCGCTATCCATGATGATGAACGACTCAAGCCTTTTCATTTGACACTGGAAATCAATTCTATTTGACGCTCTGTGACGTTTCAATGATGTATAGATTGTCGAAAATATTGTCATAAATTACAATGACGTCATATCCGCAACCGACTCATTAGAGTTAGTAAAGAATGTACGTTTCACTGATGTATAGATTGTCGAAAATATTGTTGTCTAATATGTCGAGGTCGGAAACTTTTGGGATGACCCTCGTATGGTCACCCTGTACAAATGCTTGGGACTAAGCTAACCTTGAGAGAAGCCAATGTAGCTTGCTGCCTGCCTGTAATCAAAAGATAAAAAAAATGAAAATAAAACCAGGAGTATTCTTCTACCCCAATAATGACTCAGATCCACAGACCCCGCATCTAAACTGTACTCTGGACTGCCACCAAAATCTAATCAATTGTTACTTAACCTAGGTCCAACCCTCCAAAAACTTTAATTAAAATCTGTTGACAATTATTTGGCACAATCTGGTGGAAAAAAATCACAGCCAGATGAAAAAAACACACACAAACATAATCTCCTCTATTTGCACGAAGAGCAAAGAAGAGTACCGTGCAGTGAACCAGCTGGCATCTGAGAAACGGCAACGGCTTTCTCGTGAAACAGTTTCAATGCTTCCATGGTCGACGCTGACATACGCGACTTGCAACTTCTAGATGCAGCACTTCTTTTTCGTCCTAACATTCGTCACAATATATTACAAATACCGCAAAGCCGGATGAGTGAATGTGGATTCTGACCGATTTATCTGCACCAAGAATAAATGCAGCAAAGTGATACACGGTACCTGGATGTAAAAGATGTCATCAGTAACGATGTCACGTATACTCAAAATAACAATAACGAAGTTTTACCATCTCAGATAAAAATTAAGACATCTAGCCATTCTAGTGTCTGCTTTTAATCAGTTGTTTCTGCCCCTCGCTCACTGGGGCATTAATAATACTAATAATAGTACAACTAATAATAATAATAACAAGCACTAAACAGACAGAATATAAAAGAACAATTGATCGATTGCCAAAGCAGCCCCTAATGTACTGCATAATTAGTTTTCCACGCATCGTGGAATTTCGAGCCGAGCCGCAGAATTTTCCCTTTGCTGTGGAATTTTAATAGTTCTGCGGAATTTCACGGAATTTTGCAACAGGTAAAAATTCAGTGGCGATTAGTACAATTTTTGACTTGATGACATATTTTTATCACGGAAAAATCAAACAAAACTGAAAAAAATCTGTGGGCACTACTACATTGTGAGGCAAAAAAACACACCAAAATTTATCCATCATAACTTGAAGAAAAATCATCAGATCTTAATAATTTTTGGTACATACTACTTCTGATACAACTGGCCATCAAATGGTTATTCAAGTTTCCACGTCACCCAACGTATGCTCTTGCACTACCTGAGGAAATCAAAACACATGAAATTGATGTCAAAATGAACAAAAATGCCAAAAAAAACCGTCTATGACATTATTGATAGTGACTTGGAGAAGAATAATCAGATTTTAATAATTTATGGTACCGGTATAAACATTCCTGACACAACTGGGCACCAAGTTCCCAGCTCACCTAACATCTGTTTCTGCATTACTTAAGGAAACAGAACCAATGCAACATGAGTTGAAATAAAAAAAAACATCAGTAAATTTCATTACTTCAGATATGTAGTGGTTGTAGCCCCTAACAGCCCTGACATTCGACAGGGTTTGCAGTGTTATGCAGCAGCGAGTTTACGAGACGCTGTTTAGGAATATCAATGAACTCAAAAAGCGACTGGTTAAAGTCTGGAGCAGAACATTATCAACACTGATACCAATGAATGGAGAAAGCATCTCCCTGCCTGCATTTGCACAAATGGCCAATATTCTGAATATTTACTCTCAGCAGTTGCACAAATAAACAATTGGACAAACTGTCAGCCAAAGTGCTAGAAATTTGGACAAAATGTGCTAAATGTGTGTTATTTGAATCAAATAATGATACTGCATTGCATAAATATCTAATACTTTGAAAGTTCTGTTTTCCCTGGGTAATAATAATAATAATAACAATATACACGGCGCCTAAAGGCAGAAGTCACTAGGCGCAGTCACTAGGGTAGTGCAGAAACAGACGTTCAGTGAGGCAAGAACATAAATGATCACTTGACAGCCAGACTTTGTGTCTGGAATACTCATGCCAGAAATTATTAACATCTAATAAACTGTCTTCAAGTGACGATTGATATATTTTGGTGTGTTTTTTATGCCTTACAGTGTAACAGCTGTTGGTGCAATCGTAAATAAATGCAATGCAACTTGGCAAACTGCGCTTTTAAAACAAAAAATAGGTAATTCTCTCAGTACATTGCTAGCATAACTCAGCAAAATGTCGCTATGGATGCCAGCCCTTCAGAAACTAAGTTTTTGAACTCAGTTCATTTACAAATGGAAGGCTGTGACGAGCCGCAGAACTTGGACAATTCTGACGCGGTAAGCCGTGGAATTTTGCAAACCGGCATGCAAAATTTGGCAAAATTTTCCGCAGAAAACTGTGGGCCCTAATAATTAGTACTCAGATACAATAACGGTTAAGATCAATTGCATTAAACTGCTTAATACTAAAAAAGCCACAGAAACTAAAATAACTGCAAGTAAGCAAGCTACCTTTTACCTTTAGTTCACAAGGAACTATCACACAGTATAAGAAATGACGTTTGGGGGGAGGGTCCTGTAACTCTGAAACCCCTTAACAGATTTCCATAAAACCTGGCATCAGTGATCACATCGCCCACCCGACCCCACATGCAAAATTTGGTTACAATCAGTTCAAAGGGGGCATAACTGCGCATGCGCGAAATTCGGCATTAGGCGTCTATTTTTTTCTTTTTTTCTTGTGCACGGCTACAGACCAGCACGTTGGAC
>Ga0209367_1013970_pt1 | contig 10255 bp, 8 predicted proteins | sample WorMetLIZISLAND2_FD_187412 | JGI IMG/M metagenome (GOLD analysis project Ga0209367, IMG submission 187412) | Marine gutless worms symbiont microbial communities from Max Planck institute for Marine Microbiology, Germany - Olavius geniculatus... ...
CTGAGCAATAATCGTTAACTTTATGCGTGCCGTATTAATTGTTGTTTTTGATTTTTGTCTTCTCTGCAGGTGCGGTCTTATACAAATTAAGTGTATTCAAAGTATGCCATTTGCATTGAATGTTTTATTAACCTCCTACAGTACTTTCACTCCTATATTATACTGTAGACTTGGCTTGCGGATCGCGGTGCTTCGCGGCGAACTGAAAATGGACCGGCATTCCAAAAGTTTGAGTACCCCTGCTCTAGTATTTCACAACAAAAATTTCATGCTGTTGGCTAAAGGGGGTCCCCATGAACGAGGGAGCGAAAGAGGGGTACTTTCCTTCAAAAAGGTGGTATTATACTGCTATTGGCTCATTTAACATGAAAATGGTTGCGGATAGGCACAGACATGCTGCTTATCATAACAAGCACTGGCGACACGCTTCTTAGGAATGTCAACATCAATGACTTTGAATCCCCAGAATAGTCGGGAGTGAATTATTCATGATTTTGGGATGCATCACACATTTCAAGAGTGAATTGTGCTGAAATGGCTAGAAATAGACCAAGACAACCTGCACATCAAATTTTTAGCATTGAATGTAGATTTTATCGATCTAAGTCTGGACCCTTAGGTTTAAGAAGGCCTGCGCATGCAGGTATCAAAAAGGGGCACCCCTCTAAAAAGTGGTTATTTATCCACTGTTGCTTGTCTAGCGTGAAAATGGTTGCAGATAGGCACAGACATGCTGCTTATCATAACAAGCACTGGAGATGAGCTTCTTAGAAATGTCAACATTGATGACCTTGATTGAATGACCTTGAATTCTAAAAGTAGGGGTTAGTGGTTTTTAGTGATTTTTTTGTGATGCAGAAGAGTGAATTGCGATGAAATGGATGGAGATAGATCAAGATTACCTGCGAACAGGAATGGCTATACTGCTATAGGCTCTCGCGCATCTCGTGAGCATTAGCTCAGATTTCTTGTTTTCTCTGTCAGTGCGATAACTCATGAACTGCTGCACTAATCTTTATGAAATTTTGACCTCTATTGTGTAGAAAGGTCATTTGTTAGATGTAGAGCTGTATTGGTTAAATGTTAATGCGTTTAGTTATCACGTGTCAATGCGTTAAAAAAATTAAAAATAATGCACATGCGTAAATTTACTTAATTCTGCAAAGCGGGAGTTCCAGTATTTCATTAAACTATGTTTATTTGACAATCAAATATTATTCAAGAAATTAAAAATTGTATTGTTGTCGTTCCATCACTACTGTCACGGTTCTGCGACACAGGCAGAACTTGACTTCATTTAGTCCACATTCAATATATGTATTATTAATGCGTTGCCGTAAAAAAACATGTGTCAAAAAATTAATGGGTTGCGTTAACGCGTTAAATAAATTAGCGCTTTGACAGCTGTAGTTATATGTCAAGGTCACATGGGTTTTTGGCTGTTTCTTGCATACATGATAATACTTGAACCAGTTGGCCTGGATTCACGATGTGTAATTTGCTAGATGGCGCCACTTTATTACTGTTCGTGATAGTGACTGGGAATACACGTGGGCAGTACTTAGCCTTGAGCACGTCCTGGAGATCTTTTTCAACAACATCTGCTACTACTATGTTTTGTGTGAATGTGTTTGTTATGCAGGCGGCAAATAGTGCAAGAAGATCATCATTGTTGTAGTTACATGTACACTACTACAACTAAGAACAACAACTACTACTACTGCAATGTATGTGCTTGTGGTTTAAGCTGGCGGTGAAGCCACATCGTCGTAGTTACATGTACACCACTACAACTTCAAGAACAACTGCTACTATCAGTAGGACAATGTGTGCGTTTGTGGTTAAGCAGCCGGCAAAGCCGCATCGTCATAGTTACGTGGAGCGTTGTCCTCTGCCAACGAGACGCAACCCGCATCGCAGCTGTCGACCTACATCATCCACCGGTACTAGAAGCAGCTCTCCAACTTCGCTATCGTCATTGCAGTCGGACGACGACAACAACAACAGCGTATGATAATCTACCGCTGTCTTTAGTTTGTGGGCCGATCGTATAAACGCCATTCACGAGTTGTATCTGCATATCTCACCGACCTCATTAGACTGAATGTAAAAACCATTGTATGAAACCAAATGCCAATCAACTCGACTTGATCTACTCAAAACTTGAGTGGCGTATACCTTTTTTAAATATCAGATCAACTTTTAATTGGCAGGCAAATTGAGCATATTATATGTGTTAAGCAGCATTTCACATGTAAAAACAGCAAATTTTGTTTCATGCGGTGAAATTTGCTTCATTAAGGATCTGAGTGAAGTCAGTGCACTGAGTAGAATCAACTGATTGGAGATTTGAGTGGCGTGCTTACAGTTGGCCCTATGTATCTGTAATTCTGTTGATAATCTCACCTTATCAGATAAACCAGGCGAACTTTCGCAATCTGTGCCAGTATTCAATTTCCAAAACAGCGGCATTTTCTCGGTTGTGAAAGTGCTATGAAAGGAGACTGCATTTCCCCATTGTAAAGACACTGACAGCCACTGGAAACGAGAAATTTGAGCTAGTGCTCACGAGACACGCAAAAGCCTACAGCAGTTCCTGTTCAGTAGTTTAGCTGAAAATTGGGTGTTCACGCTAAGTTAATATACAATTACCAAATTCTCTATCTGGACTTATGTTGCAATGCAAAATCGCCAAAAATCCATAAAACCCCCTATTTTGGCGTTCAAGGTCATTTAAGGTCATTGAATTCAGCGCCAATCGAGAGCCAGTGTACGACTTTCTGTTACTGACTAATGGTAACCTAGGCCCTATCTCACACCGCTACTGAGATACAGCGACTTATTGGCCAAAAAATCACAAATTTTGCCCCCCCTCTCATTTAGCGCTTTCGTTTGAGGTGAGCCCCTTTGAATTTATGGAAAAGCTTTATGGTTTCTGAAACTAGAGTCTTCTCGGCTGCCGACGGTGAAGATTTGGTGATCTTAGCTTGCACTGTTTTTGACTGATCCACCCGTGTGACGGACAGACAGACAGACAGAATTGCGATGGCTAAGATGCAGTGAAAGCAGTAGCTGCTTTCGCGCGTAAAAATAGGTTGTTTCTCTAGCATCTGTAGTAATGGCTGTGATACATCGGCCCATCTTCTGACACTAATTGCATTGTCTCTTGGTTCCAGGTGGCAAATGGTATAAACATGTGGCTGTCAGCCAGCTGCCTGTATTTTGCCTTCTTGTTACTTGCCGCCTTGTCAGTTGCCGCCTGCATTGTGCCACTGAGGTGGGACTTATTATTACAGGGTTGGCCAAAAAAACCGGACCTGTTTGAGTGTTGATAACTTAGCGATGGTTACCCGTAGAAAGGTTAGTTATATGTCAAAAGTTTTAAAATGTTGTAGACAAAGAGGGCCTAACTTGCATAGCAAATAATGTAAATATTCTTTGCCTAATTTGCATAAATCTTAATTACCCCTGAAATTAGGCATTTCCCTGCACTCCCATGTGCCCAAGTTCATTGAACTCAAAATCTCACTGGCAAAAAGTTTGGATTTAAATTCTGTGAATTATTCAGTGTGGAAGCATTGCAACATTTCACAAAATTTCAGTAACTGACCTGCTAAAACATGTGCTAATCGAATGCTGGGCTCAGCTGATCCTGAACACAGTGACTCCAGCGATCGATCAGCTGCCTAAAAGGACTGATGACGATTATGAATGCAAAAGCTGGACAACTGCCTATGTCGGATTTCATCTAAACTCAACGTGTGTGTTAATGATTGTTGATATTTCACTGTATGCTGAATGAAAATCAACTTAAATTCGTGCGTTACTGCCAATTTAGCATGATTTTAGGGTTGGGGCAGATTTGTGTAAATCAGGCAAAGAATATTTAGATGCTGAGACATGCAAGTTGTACACTTCTTTTCACACAATTTCAAAACTTTTGGCATATTACGCGCCTTTCCATCAACAAACATCGCTAAGTTATAAAAGCTCAAATATCCAGTTTAAACCAATGTGTTACAGTCAAATTTGGCAGAATTTCGGGGGTGATGAATATTTATACAAATTAGGCAAAGAATACTTGAATGCTTCACTATGCAAATTTGTCGATTATTCTTGACAGCATTCTGAAACTTTTGACATATCACGCGTCTTTCTACCGCTAACCATCGCTGAGTTATCAACGCTCAAACAGGTCCGTTTTTTTGGTCCACCCTGTACTATTGTGTGAACATCTGTTTATCTGTGTCTGGCGTGTGCAGCAGCATCTTGTGGTGAAGTTTGCATCATTCCTCAAGCTGAAAAGACCGTTGTCATTTAGTGATGAAGATGACAACAACGATGATCAAGATGATGCTGATTATGAGCAACCAGTATTAGTAAGTCTCACAACAGATTTCAGTTTTAGTCAAAAATCGGAATGGGGCTGAATTTATAGATCTTGAAATCCTGCCGTGTCTGGGCTTTGATTTGGCCAAAAAAATAACACAGCATAACGTTAAGTCGGTGCAGGAAAGTACACTGTGTTCAGAAAAAAACACCGGCTCACGTTTTCTTTTATATCTCCGTGGAAAATGTCCACATTTTTACAAAATTTTCAGGAAATGTTTAGGAGGGAACTAGCATTCCACCTGTAAACAAATTAGATTTTGCTTTGCTACCGGTGACGTCATGCTGACGTCATATTTCCTTGTTTGTAAATTATGGGTTTTACCTTTGAAGACAGACATTGGTAAAATGTTAAAACAGACCAATTGGTTTTTTGTGCTGAATGAAGCAAAAAATACGCTAATTCTTAACACAGTTTTCAATTTTGAAATGTTTTCGTGATTTATTTTTTTTGGCTGAGTGCGAGATTCTCAACTTTGCTGATGTTGGCTAGCATACGTGCACTGCGTCGCTTCATGGATGACCACTTGCCCGCTATCAGTCGAACAGCTTGACACTCCCAGTCATGTCAATTTTTGTATTTAAACATTTTATTCTATCAATATTCAATTGTCTGTGTATTGTTCGAAAACATCTTGCACAAACTTGCTGCTCCATAACCCTTGCTGACTCGCGAACATTTTATCAAATGTATGTTTTTAGTGGTAAAACCCATAGTTAAGAAATACAGAAATATGACGTCAGCATGACATCATTTGTGGCAAAGAATATCTAATTTTTATACTGGTGGAATACTTGTTTCTTGGTAAACATTTCCTGAAAGTTTTGTGTACATCTGAGCATTTTCCATGGAGATATAAAACAAAACATGAGTGGGTGTGCGAGGAGTATCCAACAGAGTATAAAGACTCCGTTTTAGAGGAAATCTGCTACGCCTAGACCTGCCATCCGCTCAACCCGTGTTTTTTGGTCTAGCAAAAAAGCTATGGACACTACATTCACCACATTTTCAGGGATTGTAGCGGAGGTCAAGCGCTAGCAGTTTGTGAAACTTTGGGGGAATCACACAAACTGGGGTTGTGAAGAAAAGGGGAAAAGAAAAAAAATTTAACCCCTCATATCTCCACCAATGGGGGAGATGGGAGCACAAAAATTTTTCTTGCAGATGGGGCACTACCTGGGAGGTGCACAAGTAAAATTTCTGAGCCCCAAATTTTACGTCGGGTGGGGGAGAAATGTTTGGAAAATTTTTCCCTTTTTCATGGGTCAAATGCGCCATAGAGCAGATCTCAGTAACTGTAGGCAATATCAATCCGCTTTTTGTGCCAGATTGTTAGGTATGAACCATAAGGGTGAACGCGGGGGTCAAAATTTTAAAAATTAGGTAAATTTTCAAGAAATCGTCCCGGAAATGTAACCCAATTTTTTTGACAAATTTTGACAGTTTATTTAAAAAATCCTAATTAAGTCATCGGATGGCCCAGAAAGTTCTAAGTGCGTATGTGGGCCAAAGTTTACGGTCGCTGTCATACCCGACCGAAATGCCGACCCTGACCCCTCTCCCCTAAAAATTTTGGGGGGTCAAACTTTTTCGTCATTTTTTTCACTTTTGGTTTCACAAAGTTCAAACCAGTGCTCCTCAAAATAGAAACATTTTTGACGAGTCAAAATTTAACAAAAGATAGACTATTATTATTAGTTTGCAGCGAGGTACAAGAGTGTGGAGTGGTCAAAACTTTTCTGGGTATTGTAACCTCCCAAACTGACCCACCCAATTTTTTTGCCAATTTTGACCAAATTTTTCAAAAATTGTAATTGATTCAAGTGATGGCCCAGAAAGTTCTACGTGTGTATGTAGACCAAAGTTTAGTGTCCCTATCACATCCAACTGAGATACGTACCCTAGCTCCTTTTCCCCTTAAAAATTTTTGAGGTCAAAAATTTTTTTCATGTTTTTAACTTTTGCTCAACAATATTCAAACCCGTTTTTCTTGAGATAGGTGAAAGATCGACGAAACAATATTTTAACATATGAGAGAGTATTTATAGCCTTTTCCAATGACATAGATTTATGGGGTAATTAAAATACACTTGGGGTACTGAGCTCCTAAAGTGACCCAATGTAGGTGACATTTTGAATTTCGACAATTTGGCGCCATCTGGTGAACTCAGTTGTAAAATTAGGGCCCCGACGTCGATGCCAGACGATAGGCCAGGCCAAGATAAACAATGTTTGTCCCTGACACTTTTCCTAGGGGTCACCATTTAGGGGCTAGAGCCAAAAACCCTCTTTTTGACCGGTTTGTCACAAGAATAAACCAAGTCCAGTCATGTGACCTTAATAGCTACAAAAATTTTCAACAAACAATTATGTATCAAACGATTTGTTTTGATGTGTTATGTCTAGAAAATGTGCTGCTAATCCATGCATTTTCGGGACCCCAACCACCTGTCAGGGCGGCCGATTTTGGCACGAAATGTCTACTTTGGCACCACTTATATAGCGACCTCAGTTACAATGCCGTCGGGCCCATTTTCCGCATTTTTATACGTAATGGCTCAGTGAAGAAAGCTGCCAAGTTTCAGCTTTGTACCTAATTCTGGTCAAATTTGGCGTGCGGTTCAAAATGGCGAAAAGCCCAATTTGCCCAGCCATTGCAGTCTTAAAACTTCGCCGGCATGCAACTGAAGTTTGACCGGACCGATCTTCATAAATTTTTTACACAATATTCTGTTGTCGATTTCCCCTCTTCAGTTTGGGTAACACCCTACCCCCACCCGAAAATTTTTGGGGGGTAAAATTCCAATTTTTTTGACTTTGCCATTTTTAGCTACCTCAGCACTGATGTCTTGTATCTGTTTTCTGTTTGAGGTCGGCATTACTCCCCCTCGACTCCAAACACGCTGAGTGTTTTTTCTTCTGAACATAGTGTATATATGAACACTTTTGATCAGCGCCAACTGCCTAGTTTGTCTTAGCTGTTAATCGTACGTCTTTTTAGTTGAAATTTGTTAAACCAATTTTGCCAAAGTTGACTTATTTTAGACCTGCCACAGCTGGGGTTGAAATCTCGGATTATCTGCTGAAAAGGGAGCATATGCAAGAGAGTCTCAGCGTCACATTAATAAGTGGACAGTAGCTGCAGGCCCATAAAAAAAATTTAAAAAATAAAAAGCTCTGCAACTTGTTTGTGTTCTGCTCTTGCCATTCACAGCTCAGCAAGTAATTCCTAGCAATAGCTCGTTTTTTTTAGTTTTAAGTCATTTACAAACAGTAATAACAAACAAACATTTCGGTAGAATTGGAAAAAACACCCAGACCAACACAGTGAATGGTCTGTATGACACTTAGCTGTGTGGGTCTAACGCATTCTAGTGTCATACGGATCATTCATCGCAATGTTGGTCTGAAGTGTTTTTCTCATTTACCTAAATTTTTGTTATTATCATTAGTTTTGCTTACATTTTTATTTCACAAGGTAGTGTAGAGACACATTTACCGTGTGGTGGGATACATAACTATCACGTTATTGCAAATTGTCTGCAGAATGTGCCAGTGAAAGTATTTTGAAAATCGGTCAACGATGACCAATGTGGCATGTGCAAAAACTGAAACTGCGAGCGGAAATTTGTATTATTATTGTTACTAGAGAATAGCAAAATTTTGGTAAAGAAATTATCTTTTGTCACGGAGTGTCTGTGTCCGCGTTCGCAAAGTCATCAAAAATTGCGTGCACGACTGCATCCGCAGAATCTTTGCAGACGCACGTCCCGTCCGCCTCCGCATTCGTGCATCTCTGCAGTACACTGTACTGTGATTAACTGTACTGCAGTGGACCGCCACTCATGGCACTGTGAATATTGAGCTGTCCCTGATAACAGCTCCTTAAATTCGCACAGATCTTAACAGAAAGCATATTCTGTCAGTCTGTTGATGTGTGTATCCATCTGACTGGTCGGAAAGACTGAACGACTGACCCACCAGTGTGGCTAATGCCCCACACTTTAAACAATCGCAGTTTGGCATGCCTCCGAGCTGTTTGAACGCTTATGCCAAATAGGTCTACTAGGCCTATAGCTGCGATGACGTGTCTAGGTGCCTTGCTCTGTTTACCAACGTCTGTCATCTGTCTCCACTGTTATTATATCCAATCTGCAATCAGCAGACTGATAATATGATGCCAGGACTTCGACAGTAAGGGAGATAAATGGGTTGTGTTTGCCAAGTTTGTGTCTAAATACGATGTGTTCTTTGAGCTTAATCTGCAGTGGCGGCCACGACCAACAGATTGTCGTTTTTTGGGCAATAATGTGGTGATGCATATTAGTTCCTGGGTTGTGAATAAAACATTATTTTATTTTATTTATTTATTTATTTAATCATTTATTTCTAGTTTTTCTCAGTGACAGCTCTTCTATGCTTAAAGGCTTGTTTTGACAGTGCCTCTGTAGCTGTGCATATTGGCACTGTATAAATATGATTAGTATTAGTATTGTGTAATGAACTTATGTTAGTATTATGGTATTAAACAGCTGTTTGTCTGTCTGTCCGTGTAGCGTAAGCGTCGTCGCGTGTCATCCAATGTGACTATAGTGAGACGTGACATTTTGAGCGTCACTGAGCAAGACTTGAAGTGCGTTGCTGACAACGTCTGTGAGAAACGCTACAACTCTGGCAAGTTGGTGGGTTACTATCACTTTTGTTATGCGCGAAAGCAGCTACTGCTTTCAGCGCGTCTTAGCCATCGCATTTCTGTCCGTTCGTCCGTCTGTCTGTCACACGGGTGGATCAGGCAAAAACGGTCCAAGCTAGAATCAGCAAATCTTCACTGTCGGCTGCCTGGAAGACTCTAGTTTCAGGAACCGTAAAGTTTTTTCATAAATTCGAAAGGGGTCACCCTGAACGAGGGCGCTAAATGAGAGGGAATGGGCAAAATTTGCGACTTTGGCCAATAAGTCGCTGTATCTCGGTAACAGTGCGAGATAGGGCCTAGGTTACTATTAATCACTAATAGGAAGTCGTACACTGGCTCTCGATTGGCGCCCAATTCAATGACCTTGAACACCAAAATAAGGGGTTTTATGGATTTTTTGGCGATTTCGGACTGCGAGACACATTGCAAGAGCGAATTGTGCTGAAACCAATTGAGATAGACATGGACAAGCTGCATATGAAATTTTCAGCATTGAACATAGATTTAGACGGTCCAAGTCTCGATTTTCTAAGTTGAAGGAAACTAGCGCATATGAGGGCATCGAAGAGCGGTACCCCCGTAAAAGTCGCGACGAAATGGCTGGAGATAGACTGACAGTTTGCGAACAGGAACTGCTATAGGCTTTCGCGCGTCCTGTGAGCATTAGCTCAGATTTCTTGTTATCTCACTGCTTAACCAGTCACCCACCATGTTGACTTAACCTTTTATCCTCCATGGTACAGTAAAGTGAGTATCAGTGTACTGTTTGTGCCGAGTAGTAATAGTTGACGATGGTGAATGTAGAATTGTAGCTGCCTGTAGGAGAATCTGAGGCTTAGGCTGATTACAGTGGCAACTGACAAGTGACTAGTGATTTTTAAGCTAGGGGAAATACTTAAATTCATTTAGGCCGGATTGTTGATATTTGGCCTAGTTTTTGTGTCATGTGACTTTGAACTTCACTCGTATGCAACACCTCAAGACTGGTACAGAGGAGTTGTTCGCAGTCCAGTATCATCATCATCGTTTCTGGCAAGCACCACTAAGAGTGCGTAGTGCCGAACGTAGACATCAATCTCCAGAGTGGACGGTTCTGAGCCAAGTCAACTGCGTCGTCCATATTGAGGTCGCTGGATTTCAGATCCTGCTGAATGGTTTTCATCCATGTAATA
>Ga0209367_1013971_pt1 | contig 10254 bp, 8 predicted proteins | sample WorMetLIZISLAND2_FD_187412 | JGI IMG/M metagenome (GOLD analysis project Ga0209367, IMG submission 187412) | Marine gutless worms symbiont microbial communities from Max Planck institute for Marine Microbiology, Germany - Olavius geniculatus... ...
TTCGCCAACAACGCAATTAGCCGCCGTGACCTTGACCTCTGACCCCTTGACCTTGAAATTGGTCCACGGGGTGCTGGTGTCCCAGGGACCCTTCCTACCAAGTTTGGTATTCGTAGGCCTTTTCGTTTTCCCTCTAGGTGGAGGCACGGGACAGACAGACGGACAGACAGACAGACGGACAGGATCAACACATGATGGGGCCTCCTTCTAGGAAGGACGGCCCCAATACATGTACAACACTGATGTGATAACAGTAAGAGATAAAAACTCTTCGCCTCAATATAAAAGAGAAAACAAGAAACCCAGCCGTCATTGGGATAGCTGACCATACTGGTTGTCAATGACCTTCAGGGTCATCCAAGGTCGATGCTTTTCATGTCATTTGAAAGCCAATATGCCACTTCCTATTAGTGATTAACAGCAGACAGAACTTTACAGAACTTTTAGGCATGAACTTAAAATGCACTAGTTCTAACGTTATGACCGGGGCATAATGCGACACTTGCATAATTGTGCTATACAAATATTCTAGTTGAACTGAATGAACTGAACAATAGCGCATAATGGCCTTCAAGGTCATCCAAGGTCAATGACCTCCATCTAATCTGACAGGGCGGATGCCACTTCCTATTAGTGATCAATAGCAACCTAGGCCCTATCTTGCACCGTTTAGCCACAATGCATCTGTGACAGACAGACGAACTACAGGCGGATAAACAACAATTCATGACAACAGCTCAACCGTTACTTAATTACGGTCGGCTAATAAAACATTAAGAAGAATAAGTGCACATAATGACAAGCAGTGGCACCATGACAAAAAGGAAATGCCCTCGTTCTAAATTGTACCTAGTTGTACAAAAAATTTGAGCTAATATTCAAGAGACGCGCGAAAGCCTATAGCAGTTCCGGTTCAGCAGTTTAGCTGAAAATTCGGGGTGTTCATGCTAAATTAACATAAAAATACCAAATTCTCTATCTGGATCACATAACGAAATGTGGCGCCACCTTGTGAATGATATAGACTTGTGTCGCAGCCCAAAATCGCCAAAAAATCTATAAAACACCCAATTTTGGCGTTCAAGGTCATTCAAGGTCACTGAATTCGGCGCCAATCGAGAGCCAGTGTACGACTTCCTATTAGTGATTAATGGTAACCTAGGCCCTATCTCGCACCGTTACTGAGATACAGCGACTTATTGGCCAAAAATCGCAAATTTTGCCCACCCTTTCTCATTTCGGGGTGACCCCCTTCGAATTTACGGAAAAGTTTTAGGGTTCCTGAAACTAGAGTCTTCCAGGCAGCCGACAGACAGACGGACAGAATTGCGATGGCTAAGATGCGCTGAAAATTCTGCTCATTAGAAAACTTTCATCTAAAGACAGAAAATTGCGGCTCTGTATTGGAAAACCGCAACTTCCTGCCCAACAGTTTTTAACCCACAAATGCCTCCGATAATGAACTCAGTTGATGTTACTACAACAAGCAAGAATAAGAATGGCAAACTGTTCAAGCAGTCAACGCTTCATACAAAAGACATACTGAAGACAAGACAAGACACTCACTATATACTAGAGTTTCTGCTGTCAGTGGTTTTCTTTAAAAGTACAGAAACAAATGCTAAACTGTGCAGACTTTAAACTGCAGACTTTTGACATTTATTAGTCCGCCCAAAAACGATAGTTTCCGGAAGGACTTATGTTTTAGCCCAGATGTTTTATTTATTTATTGCAACGCGAGATCTCCGAGATGCGTGGGCCGACCGGCGTGAAATTTTGCACGATGGTCAGTACTAAGCCCAATTTTATAATGCCGGTCCAAAATTTTGAGGGTGCACCCCAAAAAAATTTCAGGGGCCAAAAACATGCAAAATTTGGCCCGATTTCAGACGACTTCAAAGTTCGGCAACGAATATCTCCGAAACGGATGAAGATATTCAAAATCAAATTTTTATTCCGTCTATCGCGATTCCTCCTGCGTTAGGCGAAACAAGTATGGTAAAGTTTGGTCCAGTGACCTTGGAGATCTCGATGTTGAATCGTACCCACCCAAAGTGCATTTTTCGGAAGACCATACTTCGGCCCCTAAGGGGTGCTGCGCCCCCAAATTTTTACATGTGCTAGAGAATGACCAAGTCTTACTAGCGCACCCTCCACCGGGGACGGCGGCGCCCCTTACAACTTTTTTCAAAGGGGAGTCAAAAATTGCCTTGAAATGTAGCATATTAGACGAAGGATCTTTGGAGCCAAAGGGAGTAGCTTCATGAGACTTTGCCACGTGACGTGCTGCTAGATAGGGGTGATAACGCGGGTACAACTTTTAGGGGGCACTGCCCCCTTAAAATTTGGGAGTGCAAAAAACGTCCAAAATTTAGTACGTTTAACGACAACTTTCGACTTTGAGTGCAAATATCTCTAAACTGCATAGGGATATCAACAAGCGGTAAACGGCGTTATCAAATACAGTTAATTCCGCGTTAATAAAAAAAATTGTGTGAACTTCAGTCCACTAACATTGGAGATTACGTGGCTAATGTTTACCCACCAAAATCAAATTTTTCGGAAGGCCATATTTCGACCCCTAGGGGGTGCTGCGCCCCAAAATTTTTACACGCGCTAGAGAATGACCAAGTCTTACTAGCGTACCACCCACCAGGGACGAGGGCCCCCCTTACAATTTTTTTCAAAGGGGGGTCAAAAATTGGCTCAAAATGCAATAAAGGAGCGCTTATAACTTCGGAGTTAGGGGGTGTAGCCCGACGAAACTTTGGCACTTGACGCGGCTGTAGGTGGGGGTGTTAACGCAAGTACAACTTTTGGGGATCAGTGCGATTTACATCAACTTTCGAGTTTGAGCGCAAATATCTCTGGAACCGATAAAGATAGCGACAAAATCTAAACGGCGTTGATGAGAATGATCCTTCCTGCATTGAACAAAAAAAATTTTGTGAAATTCTGTCGACTACGAACAAAATTATAGGCGCTCATGTTGACCTATCCTAAGTCGACAATGCGCGTTCGGCGTATGCCAATGCATTTGAGTTCGGGCCACGTGACTTTGATGCCGGGGAAGTTTTACCCCCCTTTTCTTTACCCCCCTAATTTCCCCCAATCGGACTTAGGGCGCCGGGCGGACTCACGTTGGGCTTTGCCCCAAATTTCTAGTATTAATTTTTTTTCAAGAACAACATTTTTTTAGCATCACCGATGCGCCGTATTACCACTATTTCTGTCCCGTTTCATGATGAAAACCTAAAACCTTGTTCCAATGGCCAGGCACAACTAAACCACAGATGCTTCATCCAAATCAGATTCATTCTGGCGATAAATTTTTTCCAGCCTCTGCTAAACTCTACAATCTCTATCCAACGTCAAGTTCAACATGTTAAAAACCTTCTTCTGACGGTCGTCCACGACTTTTGCCATAGCCGCGATACTCCACCAGAAGTAAGTTGACATTACAGCAGTTGTACACAAGCAGAGCATTCGGCAGGCGATGTCCGATGTTGCCCGCATTTCCATGAAACCACACGAAGGTCGACGCAGTGGCCGCAAGGTGCGGTGGCTGGCGGATGAACTGAACATGTATCTGTGTGCCGTCATGTGACCTTATTGAGATGTTCTCATACTGAAGTCTGTACAATGACGGTGAATCCACGTAGAGCCGTGACATCGCTGGCTGCTCTGGGTAAAACAGAAGCATATCTTGAGCATTGTACAGCACACCTGTAGAGCACAGAAAACAGCATGCAAATAGTACAAAAATATATCAAAACATCAATGACTTTCAACCGAGTTGAACCAACTAGTTTGTTCACAGATAACTTTCTGGGAAGCTGCCAAATACCCTTCAGGTTGTTATATAAACATAAATGCAAAAAAGTTAACAAAAAAACAACAAAAAATAAAAACTCATAGATGAAAAAAATCAATAGCATATTTTAAACTTCTGTTCTATATCAAGAACAAATAATCACTGACTTAGCATCTACGAAATATATTCACTTGCTTTATTCTGATTACATTAAGCATTATCATTATCAGCTCCCACACAGCTGGCATAAAACTAAAATGTACTCTATTCCCCAGTAAATTGATTCAATGCTGTAAAACAGGAGCATAGCAAAAACAGAGTGGCAACATATTTCTATTTCAACAAACTGTGTAGCTTCATTTGAGAAGCAGATTATAAACGAGCACAGGCATAAAAACAGAAAGTCAATTATAAACCTGTGATTGCTTAATTCAGAATAATGCACAGACAATCATATTCAGTCAGTGGTTGCACTAAGACGATAATGAAAGTCTGCAATGCAGCTCACCCAGTAGAGCAGTGATGAGGGCACACAGCAGGAAGATCCCACCACAATACCAGAACAACAGGAGAAATATCAACATCGCTGAAGCTGACAGACTCATACAGAACACAGCAAACAACATTAGTCTGTGATAAATGCTCAGGGTCAGTCGAGATGGAGCGAACGAATGATGATGCATTTCGTCTGCATGAGGCAAACTTTTACCACTCTGCGAGTTCAGTCTGTTGGCTTCGTTGTTCGATACACTCATTCCAGCGCTAGCGCGCAGATAAAAGGTGCAAGTTTTTCCAGCTAAAACAACAACATTTGCACACCACTGTAGTATTGTGCGATATCTTCGATACTTCGATAAGTATCAATAGTACTAACATTTCGATATTAGTATCGAATACGAAGAGGTCTCGATATATCACGATGCCACGATACTGCCAAGTATTGTGACATGACGATACCAGTTTCGATACTATGCAGTTTGCAACTGAATTGCTCTACTGTTGACAACAACTGCATACTGTGTGACAGCAATAAAACAAGAAAGCCTAGCTAACGCAAAGAGAACGCGCGACAGCAGTGCATGTATGAAGGCCCACTGCCCACTGAGGTGTTCACGCTAAGTTAATATACATATACCAAAATCTCCATCTGCATTGCATAACGTGTTAGTTGCGTGACGACACCTTGCGAACGCTATAGAGTTGTGTCGCAGTTCGAAATCGCCAAAAAATCCATAAAACTCCTATTTTGGCGTTCAAGGTCATCCAAGGTCATTGCTCTGGGTGGCAATCAAAAACCGGTGTAGGACTTCCTATTAATGATTAATAGTAACCTAAGCCCTATCTCGCACCGTTTCTGAGATACAGCGACTTATTGGCTCAAAATCGTAAAAATTTCCTATCCCCTCTCATGTTGCATCCTCGCTAGGGCTGACCCCTTTCGAGTTTATGGAAAAGCTTTACGGTTCCTGAAAGTAGTCTTCCAGGCAGCCGACGGTGAAAATTTGGTAATTCTAGCTTGCACCGTTTTGACTGATCCACCCGTGTGACGAACGGACGGCAGATGGACGAATGGACAGAATTGCAATGGCTAATACGCGCTATAGCAGTACCTGCTGTCGCGCGTAAAAAGCATATCACATTAAACCTTGTCAAACATATAGTAAATGTTTTTTTAATCAACGGCGAGGCCACCCAAGCATCGCAGGGCATGGGAAAACTTCACCCATCTCTTGACGAACCTGTGGCCTAACGTTTCATAAAAACTTCCGGTATCAAGGTAAATACATGAGACAGTATCGTTATCATAGCTCCAATTTTTAAATAATGCACAGATGTACACAAACAATACAATATTGTGTGTGCGCTTCGAGCGTGAGACACACGTGCGCTGTTGTCTGTTAAAATTTACTATTTTGCTGCGGTTCAGTTTATAAAAAGTTAGTAATGTTGTGACGATCATGTGCGTCACCGTTCAGAGACTGCATATGATTCCTCTGGTGTACTTTTAGACTCTGATTAGCCGTGTTCTGCAGTGAATTAAAACACCTTCGAAGACATATCAATGCAGTTGGCCAGATTGGACTCTGACCTGCCGGACAAGGCTATTGACGTTCAGTGCTGATGACCCGGTGACAAGCTGTCGGCAGATCGGCGATATGACGTCATGCCATCCAGGGAGACTGAGGAAGGTTATTTTTATCCTGCCTGAAATGATGGCCGGTTCGTTGGTGATGCTATAGTACTGGTGGCAGAAGAGTGCATCCTCTTGCGCTGGGCCCGTCTGCACTGAACAGTTTTCCTGCATATTAATGAACTAAAACAATCGAGACGCTTACATTGAACTTTTTAGCATTCGTTGTCATTTCCTGTTTTATCCACAGACATAGCGCACCGAGCGCATTAGAGATTACTTTTAGGCCTTGTCTGCTATGATAATGCGCTATATAAATGTTCTATTAATAATAATTAATAATAGTAATAATAATAATAATACACTGCTGTAGTATCAACGAGCATTTTCTCCAACCAGCCAATCTCCCAGTTATTTCTAGGTTTGCACTATGGGAATGATTCAGCAACAGAGCAACAGAGTAACTGATCACTGGAATGCACTGTCTGACGTGTGTGTAACCAGTAATACAATAAATCAATTTAAAAATTGTTTGAAATGGGAACTGCAACCGGAAACACTTAGTTAACATTAGTTATTAGGATAGTAAGCGTTATATGACTTTATGCCTGTGCTTACTCAGGCCACCAGTATTCTGGTGGCTTCGGTGATTCCTTTTCACCATTTACATCCAGTTATTTTCTTGTCTAATTTTATGTGTTGGTTAAGCTAAGGGTCTGGGGCTAGAAGAACACTTGAAAAGAGGTTAGGCCAAAAAGCAATTTTTATGCAATGATTATATTTACCATGCGCACGCATGATCCATATGCGGTCACAAAGTGTTATTTACCATGCACAGATTGCACACGCTTACCGACAGCATATAAGTGAAGAGTTGCATGGCCGCTTTTTGTTCATGTTGCTGCTATTACTTAGCTATGAGCAGAAAACTATACTTTAGAAATATTTGAGGCTCTTTCTAAAGCAGTGTCAACAACTGAAAATTTTGCTCAGCTAATATTTCACTTTCAAATCATGTCAACCTTTAAGCCTTTACTACGCCCTGGGTGACCTTAGATGACGTAATACCACCCAAGATGTCATACAGTCCACTTCATAGGTTCTTCTTCTTCTTCTTCTTTGGCGTATGGTCAAACTTAAACAAGTTGAAGACTCCTGACCAGTAGTGGTTGTGGACATGCCAGCAGCGCTGAGTGCATAAAGAAAAATCATGCAGACCGTACACAGGCATGGAAATTACAGACCTAACCGTGACTTCAATGGATAAACCGTATGAGCGCACACGTTCAGTATCATTTTCTGCGCCACATTGGACCGTGCGTGTGCACGGTCAATAACGCCATGCATTTTTATGAACTCTTCACTGCTCCCTTCAATAACCATGCCCATTATTATACACAGTACATAAACTGTTACTGCTATGGTCACAAAACACGGTATGCCTGAATACCGCAGGACACTGCAGAACTCCATAGAAAAACCGCAGGACACATAAATAATAACCGCAAAACAATTTTTAGACGTGAAAATAAGACTGAACCTTTCAATAGTTCAGTAAATTTAAATAAACGCCACTAAACAATGCAAAAAATAACAAAATCAGCATGCCACCAGATGCCTAGAAACAGGGACAAAATGCCACACGCCGACGCTGAGACGCAGGCCACATACCTGGACGCCAAGGGTGCTTACGCCGTACATAAGACGTGCGCCAAGACGCTTAAATTTACAATGTACATCACTCATGTTGTCAGTGTTTGCACACTTATTCATGCCACTCCTGTTCTCAAATTCTGTACTGGCTAAGCTTACAATCAATACATTTACCGGTATGTGTCCTGCGGTTTTCTAGCACATCCTGAAATATTAGTATCGCCACATAACCGCTATAATGTGGCTATATAATGCTCTAAAATTAAAGAAAAACTATAGTTTTACTGTTTTCAGCACTTTTGGTGGTTATTCAAAGTGTCCTGCGGTGTCATGTGGTGTTCTGCGGGGGTGTTGGTAATTTGCGGAAATGCAGAATGCGGAAAGTAATTTGCGGAATGAAATCTGCGGAAGTAGGCTGCGGAACGGTGGGTAATATGCGGAACGCGAAATGACCGACCGACCGATCGATAATGCCCCCGGCCGCACTCGGCATTTATTGCCACTAATTACCGAGCAACGTAGCTACTGCACGCGATACCTCATGCTTAGATTAAAATACGCCGCTGTCGTATCTCATCTTTGTCATTTTAAATTCTTTTAAAGTAATTTATTGATTGCTTGCTACTTGTTTAAATTATAGGCCTATGTATCTAAACTGTTAACCTTATTTTACTTTATTTCATTTTGATATTTATTTTTTATATTTTACTTCTAAATATTAAATCTATGCGGCGGGTTCTTCATGTGAAGTTAGCGGCGCTTTGCAGTTTGATTAACAGAGGCCTATATACTACAGTCTGTGGACGTCTGTCAAATACGTCAGCGAAGAACGGCCATCGTTGTTTTCTTCGAGATTACCTCGACTGCTTAAGACTTCAGTTACGCCGCACTATTTCTGGGATTCTCTGCACGTCGATCTATTATAGGCTATTTAACGCCATATGCAGCAACTTCAAATGCACTTGAAACAAGCGACGCTTGTTTGATTGCTTTTGTTGTTGGGACGTCGGCTGACGTAGGGCCGGATTTAGGGGGGCTGGGGGGCCCTGGGCCCCAGGCCTCACACCAACAGGGGGTCTCCCACCAAACCCCTCAATTTTTAAAATCCCGTAATTCGATAGCCAATCCTGGCTTGCATAACTTTTGCTACCACCTGTGTATCGGTAAGTAGATTTCCCTAGCTAGTAAATTTCTTCGCGCTAGTTGTTTGTGGACTCGTGTTATTCAGATGTCTCTAGTTATGTAATAGCTGGGCACTGGCCTCCCACCAGCTGGCCCCAGGCCTCCCACCAGCTAAATCCGGCCCTGGGCCGACGGGGAGTCGGTAGCTAGAGTGGCAGGTGTGCTGCACAGTCTTTGGCACTTTGACAGTTTTGAAAGAATTGGTTTATAAGCAAGGCACACAAAATAGGCTCAATAAAGTGACACAAACTAACTGATCTGTTTAACATAATTCATCATGTGAGGTTATAATGTGAATATATGGCCTTGCATTCCAGGTATATATAGGCTACTGTTCATTTCAGCACAGGCGTCATAATGATTCAAACACATTTATTTGACATAACAGGCTACAGCAGCACAAATTTAAATTTAAAATTTAAATAATAACAACAGTAGGCCTATATCCAAACATCAAAAGAAATAAAAAAATATAATCAATAATATTATAGTCGTAAAATTAAATCAGTTTATTACAAAGTCACAGTTCACAATCACATTGTACGTTCTAGAGTGTCAACGTTTTTTAGCGTTTTTTTCTACATTTTGCAACATTTTCGTTGTTTTCCATTGTTAGGTACAGCAATTCTGCACCATACATTCCGCAAATTACCACCACGTCAAGCTCAGAAGGTTGGCAGTAAATTGCGGAATCGAGCCGATCACGTGATCATGCCCGTCAACCAATCATCTTCATTCCGCAAATTACTGTCCGCATTCCCGCAAATTACCCATACCCGTTCTGCAGTGTCCTGCGGTTTTCAGTCATACCCACAAAACATACTCAAAGACGGTAAACATGCAGTTTAGCGGCCTAAACACAGTCAACTTACTGCCTATACGGGCCAAAGCGTGCATGGGGTCAGTTAACCCTAACCCTAATCCTAACTCTAACCCTAACCCTAACTCTGAACCTAAGCCTATAAGCCTAACCCTAAGCTTCGCCTGTATATAGGCGGTAGCCTAGTTATAGGCCCGTCCACCGCTCTAGGCTAATTAGGACAAGTTTTTGTCTATATAGGCGGTAAGTTGACTTTGAATTTCGTTTAGGCCGCTAAACTGCATGTTTACCCTCAAAGACATTAACTTAGGCTAATTCATAGTGATATCAATCGCAAAATGTTAACTTAAACATATGTGTCTACCACATTTCCATTTTTATGCAAAAAAAAACAGAAAAGTGAGAAAACCCACATGAACGTAAACATAGAGTAAAAAACTAAAAAACGCAGTGGCTATAGGTCCGTCTAGACGGACCCAGAAAATTTTTCAAGGTTCGTCCAATGTTGTCAGCATTTACGTAAATAAGTAAATCTATGCTCAGTGCTGCCACAATACGCTAGTCGCACTCGAATACGGCGTGAGGCTTCGGGAAGTTGCAGCGACGTGTTATATTTATAAATGATTCACCAGAGCCATAAATGTCAGACGACAT
>Ga0209367_1013972_pt1 | contig 10253 bp, 5 predicted proteins | sample WorMetLIZISLAND2_FD_187412 | JGI IMG/M metagenome (GOLD analysis project Ga0209367, IMG submission 187412) | Marine gutless worms symbiont microbial communities from Max Planck institute for Marine Microbiology, Germany - Olavius geniculatus... ...
TTCTTTTACACTGCTCTGCCATTATTCCTATATACACGCAAGGACAACATCCTACACGACATTCGCAGACACATTGTGGTTGATATACTAATTACGCCAATGAAATACAGCGTTGCAAAATTTTTTCAACTTCATTCGCTAGGTGGCAGCACTAGTACCTGAGACTACCCCAGGCACCAGCGGATGTCTGGCTGCAGTGCCGGCGTACGCTTGACATTGCATATAATGACTGACGAGTATACTCTCGTCAGTGGCACCTGCCATTAGACATTGATTGACGAGATAACTCGGCAGTGGCAGCGAACGTGTTAAACTAGAAATATGGGGCAGAGCCCAACGTGAGGCTGCCCGGCGCCATAAGTCCGATTGGGGGACAGTTAAGTGGTTGAAATTTCGTTTGCAGCAAAGTCACGTGGCCCGAATGCAACTGCATTATGTTATACATGTATAGCAAACGCAATGCTAAACTTGGGTGGTTCGAAATGAGATAACAGAACTTTGTTGTTTGTGAGCCCAAGTTCACGAATTTTTCTGCATTCGACGTGGAATCGATCTTAGTTGTAAATGCCGTTTTCCTTTTATCGATATCTCTATCCATTCTCGAGATATCAAGGTCTAACTTAGTTGTCCGAAAATGTGCGAACTGTCAATGTTGGGTAGGTCGAAATGAGCAAACACAACTTCGTAGTTAGTGCACCAAAGTTCATCAAGTTTTGTTTGTTCTACGCAGAAGGGGCAGTAGTTTATAACGCCATTTACCGCATGTTGATAGTTCCATCTTTTTCAGAGACATCGGCGCTCAAGGTTGAAAGTTGCTCTAAATCACGCTGAATTTTAGACGTTTTTTGCTTTTTCAAATTTTAAGGGGGTGGTGCCCCCCAAAATTGTACATGGTTTAACACGCCTATCTAGCGGCACATTATGCAGCAAAGTTTCGTGGGGCTATTCCCCTTAACTCCAAAGTTATGGTGGCTCATATGCTACGTTTTAAGCCAATTTTAGACCCCCCGTTGAAAAAGACTGTTGGTAGAACCCCCATCCCTGTGGGGTATGTGCTAGCGATACTTGGCCATTCTGTAGCGCATGTACAAATTTTGGGGTGCAGCATCCTTTAGGGGTTGAAATATGGTCTTCTGAAAAAGTCGATTTGGTGGATAAACATTAGCTGCGAGAACACTGGAAAGTGGACCAAAGTTCACCTGATTTTTTCCATCTAACGCTGGAGGAAGTACTGTCGATAACTTAGTTTTCCTTTTTGGATATTGTTGTCTTTTCCGGAGATATTCGCGCTCAAATTAGGGAGGGGTCCAAAATCAGGCCAAATTTAGCGTGTTTTTTGCCCCAATTTTTTTGGGGGGGGTAGAGGGCAGGCCCCCAAATTTTTGGACCAGCATTTGTAAATTGAACATGCTTCTGACCATGTGGCAAAATTTCGCGGAGATCGGCCCACCGACCTCGGAGATCTGGTGGCGAAAAAAAATAATAAAAACTATTGCAAAACATAAGGCCTTCCCGAGCTGTTATTCCAGGCAGCCTAATAAATAATCAAGAAGTTAGCTAGTTGTTGCATGCACACACAGCAGTGGTGTGCCATATCAGGTAAGGATTTGAGCTTCCCCAATGAGTCCAAAGGAAATACTCGACACGCTTTTGTTCACAATCAAACTATATGGTAAAGTGTGAACGTACACTAAATAGGCCCATAAAATGCCATAGTGACTCTTAGTGATGGGCAGCATATCTGGCAAGCCGGCTTGCTTTCCAACTTGTTACAAACATTTGAAGTGTATGCATGTTTAAATTTGTTTCCTTTTTTATTTTCCATTACTGTATATTTTTGTGGTAGTATATTATGGCAGCTTTGTGCTATCAATAACGGGCGTCTGGGCACGTTTTACAACGTGATGTCATTATGCTGATACGTCTGATGTGTGTCTGGTTGCTTAGGCTGATGGTTCGTCTAGTCAAGTGGCTGGTGTGAACGCTGTACAGTATCTTGACTTGGATCATGGAGACAGTACGACTACTGGAGCAGACAGTGACCGCGAGTCGGCTCCATTTTCTTTCCCGACGTCGGATGCGACAGATTACAAGGAGATTGATCCACTGAAGACGAAGGCGTTGCAAGTGACGCGTTGTGAGGTGGAAAGCAAACGAAGACGCAGCAGTGACAGGCTGATGGAAGTATGAGCCGTCTTTCAGCACTCGCAGTCAGTCGATGCAAGTGTAGACTGGTGAGAATCGGGCATCATTTGTTCACTGCTGTGTGGCTGGCAGTAAATTCTGGAAATTTAGCAAGGTTGATGCTGCTTTATGTAGGCTGCTGGATAATGTAACTTGACTGTGTGAAGTCGTGTCTGGGGCTATTGCATGGACTACATGTGCAGCAGTGGCTTCATAGCAGTAACTTCTTGGTTATTTATTTAAGTTCACCCGTGTGGCGGACTTATTTGTTTTGCTTGTGTTTTTTTTTGCGAAGCTGTCATTGGGCAGCATTGTACTCATTGTGAGTTGCAGAGGTTTTCAGCAGTTTTGTTTGCCAAGTCAAGCTTTCATTGTGTGTGCTGCGTGTGTGGTAGTCAGGTTTCTGTCTTTCTACTGGTGTCATGCGGATTTATCTCATAAGTGTTTGTAGCCCAAGCCAGGCCGAGTGCATGGCATGCAGGCATGTGACTTGTACTGTTTGCTGGCCAATAGTTAATGATTTAATGATATTTTGAACTGGCTTGTGTCCCAGTTACAACGATTGTGTCATGCAGCACAGTAAACAGTGGTGGATAGCAGTTTGAATGGAGTATGTTTGAATAATATTTGTGGGCATATTTAGATATTTAGGGGGGAGCTTTTGCACCTGGGCCTTTGCTTTGTCGTGCAGTATAAGGAAATTGTGGCTAAAATGTCCAAAAATGGTACTTTTGAGATGCACCGGGGGCCATAAGCACAAACAGTGCAGGGTGCATCATCCAAAATGTACACACAACGTGGGCTGCCTTTTCACAACTCTTGAATATGCCCTGGTAGTATCTGTTCCTGACCATGTGCCTAGTTGTTTCAACATTATTGCAGTTTTTACGCGCGAAAGCAGCTACTGCTTTTAGCGCATCTTAGCCATCGCACTTCTGTCCGTTCGTCCGAATGTTTGTCACACGGGTGGATCAGTCAAAAATGGTGCAAGCTAGGATCACCAAATCTCCACCGTCGGCTGCTGGGAAGACTCTAGTTTCAGGAACCATAAAGCTTTTCCATAAATTCGAAGGGGGTCACCCCGAACGAGGGCGCTGAATGAGAGGGGGGTTGGTAAAATTTGCGATTTTTGGCCAATAAGTCGCTGTATCTCAGTAACGGTGCGAGATAGGGCCTAGGTTACTATTAATCACTAATAGGAAGTCATACACTGGCTCTTGATTGGCGCCGAATTCAATGACCTTGAATGACCTTGAACGCCAAAATAGGGGTTTTATGGATTTTTGGCGATTTTGGGCTGCGAGGCACATTTCACGAGCGAATTGCGCCGAAACCAATTGAGACAGATATGGACAAGCAACATATGAAATTTTCAGCATTAAACGTAGATTTTGACAGTCCAAGTCTTGATTTTCTAGGTTCAAGGAAACTTGCGCATGAGGGCATCAAAGAGCGGTACCCCGTAAAAGTCGTTATTTTACTGTTGTTGTCCAGTAACTGCTATAGGCTTTCGCGTGTCTTGTGAGCATTAGCTCAAATTTCTTGTTTTGTCTTGCCGTAGGATGTTGCATTGAGTGCGCTGGTGGAATATTTGTAAATTATTAACATGTTGTCCACATGTTGGCAATATGTAAGATGATTGTAGAACGTGTAGTGTTTACAGCCGCATCTTGGCTTGGAGACAGATAGCAATTAAGTCATATACTGCTTTAAATTGCTTCTATTCATAGGGCAACGCTGCTGTTTTTTGATAGCAGTGAATTTGTTTATCGAACACAGTTTGATTGAACGTGCATGACCAGTATTAACTGTTGTGATGTCTGTCATCATTTTTCTTTGTTTTTGATGTCATTTTTTGTTATTATTGGAAAGTAGTCATGAGAGTATTCAGTCATTTTTTCACATGTAGTTTTAGTCAAATGTGAAGACACTTGTCAGATGAAGTATATTTTATTAAGTAGTTGTATTCATTTAGTAATTATTATTATGTTATGTATGTTCATTCAAATGACACGTTGCTCATGTCATTAGCTTAGTGTGAATTTGCACTAAACTGTTCGATTTGTAATTGTCTTACTATAAACTGATTTTTAGGCATGTTTGAAAATTGCTTTAAATTCCATCAACTAAGATTGTTTTTTTTATAATCTGGCCTACAGGGATCTTGACTCTGTCATGTAGTTACTGAATGTCATTTTTTATTACATGTCATTTTGTCTGGCATTTATAACTCTAGTTGTGCAGTTAATTGCTGAAAGTTGATTTTTGTTCAGTTACCATGTAATGGAAATTTTGTTTGAATTTTCATTGCTTTTTGATGTTCAAATGGTTGATAGTTACAGTAGGTACGTTTTTGAGTATTTAAAATTGTATTGACTTTTCGATATTCTTTCGCTGGTGCACTTTTGAAATGAATTTGCAATAAAGTAATCATGCTGCAGCTGAAGTGCATCACATCACCACATTCCCTTCTGAAACTTGAATATAGGAAAATTGTGCACTGACAAAAGATGAACTGCGAGCGCCGTTGTGATGTTGCTAATTTTAATAGAAACAGTGTTCATTTTGCGTAAGTCAGTGTCGTATTACATTGCATTTACTTAGCTAGTTTTCTCGCCATTACATTTTATGAGGTAATGTAGCAGCGCATTTCAGGTGCGATGGATTTTAGTGATTAGTTTATGGCAAATTTTCCGAAGTGTCATTAGCAAATTTTTGATAATAGATCAGCATTTGGTGCAGTTGCAGCAAAAAACATGATGAAGTACATTTCTTGACTCAAGAGAAAGCGTGTGATTTAGTGACAGCGCTGCCTCACACGCTGTTGGTTGAATTAACAGAAGTCTTTCAAAATATGCCGTTTTTTGGTTGTTTACACACTGAAGCATGATTCAAGTAGATGGAATAGCATGCAGTATATTTTTGTTAATTTGAGGAGGAGTTTGCACCCATTTCTAAGAATTGTACCAGGGTTCCGCCCTTGACCCTGGTTGGCGGCGTGGCATAGCGGTAATGAGCGAAGTTACTCTACGCCGGGCCCGGTTAGTACTTAGATGGGTGACTGTCCACAGTACGGAGCCAGCCAACTAGGTCGACTCAGCCTTCTACCTGTGGGATGGTAAAATGAGTACTGGCGGTGGTCAAGGCCATCGCTAGGGAAGAAACGGCAAGTTCTGCGCAACAGTAGGCCCTGTGGCCAGGACTGCAAGCATACCGATCCAGTCGGTTAATCCGGCCGACTTGGGCTCAAAGTGCCGTCGGGTATGAGCTCCCATACAACGGGCCTAGTTCAGCTTCGCTGCCTAGTGCCTATGTGAAATCTTCTTCTTCCGCCCCTGACCTGACCCGGTACCTGGGTTGGGGTTGTGCTGGGGTTCATGTCCTAGTTGGGTGTGGCCATCATCCACTTTGTCTTACCTTTTTAGATTGGTATTTGTATTAATTTGGCCATCATTTTGGAGCATTGTTGTCAGTTACAGTTTGTACAGAGTTGTTACAGTCGATGTTTATGCTATTGAATGTTGTATTCACTTTTATTATTCACTTGTGTTATTTGTGTGCTTGCTTTTTCTGTCGTCAAAGTGCTTTTCTCATTACTGCTGGCTTTGTTTGATACCAGGTTTCCCAACGATCGTGATGTTTAGTTAGTTTTGTCTCTTGTTGCGGAAAATATTCTGTTGATTGGACTACTGAGAATATCAAATACCGTGGTAATTCTATCATTTATAGCTACTGTATTTATGATTTTTTAAATACCGTAGAACTGTGTTTAAGTTGCGTGCATTATATTAATAATTAATTTTAAGTTATCTTCATTTGTGATTAAAATGGATTGTATGAATTGTCTGATCAGTATTGAATTGAGCATTTTACAAGTTTCTGTGTAGGCTTGAAGTGGGAAAAAATAAGTGCTGGTATGGTAGCTTTCATTCCTTTTCTCCCTTCCCCTTTCCTCCCTGTCTTCCCTTCTCTCCCTTGCTTTTCCCATCCTTGCCTTTCTCTCTTTTTTTCCTCCCCTTCTCTGCCCGTCCCTTTTTCTCTCTCCCGTCTTCAGTCCTCTCCCTTCCCTTGGAAGTAGGATCCTTTCTCTGAAATTAAGCTTGGGAGTCTGGGGAACGCTGTAAGCTCTCCCAGCGGTGTCTAGGGCGAAGCCTCAGCCGAAATAGAGTTTTGTGCATTTTAGCCTTAAAATATGACACCTGATGGCAACAATTTTAGTTATTTTTTTCTGAGAATCAACTGAACAAATTGAGTGCAATTTAAACTAGAAATACGTTCTGTGGAACGAGGTATCTGTCCCATTGCCACGCTATAGCTGTGGCGCGTTTCAGCATTATACGCCGTTTACACGCGTAATAAAAAAATATTGCATACGCAGGTAGCACCCTCTGGCGAACACAAATATAATTTGAGATTGACATTTCGTTTACCTGTCGGAGATCGTTTATTTTTCCAAATTTCTGGCATTTTGTTACCTTTTTATACACGTGTAAATTAAATACTGTAACGAATACTAATTCAGCCGTTTTGTTGAAATAATCTGCACAGAAGTAACATTATGTCGCAAAACGTTGATCGTTCGTGGCAGCTGTAACTGATGAGTTTATTTCCATTGAAAATGCAGTGATCACAATTTTGGGGCTGAGGGCTCAAAATGGGGGATTAGATTATTTTTCTTTTTTATGCCTATATAGCGGCCGCCGAGACACGCGTTTTGAGATATTAAGCGCCATTATAAGCCCACAGGATTTTCCACTGTGGTGCAAGAACCTTTCCATTAAAAATGCATTACGGGGGTTAAAATTGGGGTAAAATAGGGGAAGGAGTTATCAGATTTTTTATTCCAAACAAACTTGATCTGACTTTGCGGGCAAAATGTCGTCAAAATCAAATCAAAATTGCGGCCGTAAGAGTGTTTACAGACAGACAGAAAGTGTGACAGTGTGACATAAGTGATTTTATAATCTGTCCCATGCTTTGCTATAGCTATGGGACAGATAAAAATAAAGGCAAATCGGAACCAAAATGGTTGCTAAATGAACAAGCTAGCCCTAATCTGGCCACTGATCGATGTAAACATTAGCGACCAGTTGCTTCAATTTCAGAAAACCGCCACGACGATATTCAGACATGGTTAGTGGTTACTGTCAACGCAGAGAGGCGTTAAACACGAGTGGGCCCAAAAAAACTTCCGAGGAGAGAAGGTGCGCATTAGTTACAACAGAACAGCACTCGTTTTGTGTTCTAGTTGTTCTACTGATCGTAGGCGACCGTTGTTTAGAGTGCAACAGCAAGCATAAGCAGAATTGTGATTTTGTAAGATAAGATTTTGTAATTTAGTAAGTTAGTTGAACAAACCTCGTGAGGTGTGCCATTAATACGGCGCTTTTATTGCAAATTTCTTGAAATGTAGGCCTAGGCTATGTCTGCCGAAATCATGAAACCTAGCTGTTGAGTTATGGCAACCGACAGAAGGTTAACTTTTTTTATCTGAACGCTGTAGAATTATGTCAAAAAATTAAAAAGAGAATGACAGAGACTGAGCGTCACGGAATTGTCGCGTGGTTTCGCCGCGTAATCCATGGGGGCTTATAGTTGTTGTATCGCGTGTAAAAAGTCACGAAATGAATAGTGCTACAAACTGTTGGTAGGATCGTATCGGCGCTCTGGGTGACTGGGTAATATGAAGTAATATACTGCAGGGCGCCGGAAGAGCGATGGCTCGTCCAAGCTGCGGTCGGTGCTGTGCCGGGAATTATATTGCGTCGCTTTTCGCTCGTCTTTGACTGGATGCAATTACGCAAATAGTGTAGCGGGCGAGCAATCGAGACGACACTGTTAACCACGGCTGCTAACCTGGCCGTACTAGGACTAGTAGGCCTACACATGGCACAATTTACCGACTCTTCCCAGCATTTTCGTGAAACACGTCGTCGTCGTCATCGTTCTTCGCGTTTACCGTGTTAGAAATTGATCTTCGTATTGCTTTGCATAAAGAAAATGTTTAGTTTTTTTTGGGGGGGGGGAGGTTGGACTCCGTCTACCAGAACGCCAATTTTTGTTCATGGAACACATTGAAGGTTCCGCCTTACAGAACACCACCCTTCGCTTTCCCCACGGATGGTCATGCTTCTGCGTGAACACGCGCGTATTTCGCGCAGGATCTTATAATACGTCCATGATCAGTAATAGGCCCAAGTCATGGAGTCGGTATGCTGGCTGTTATACAGGACTACGCGGTGCCCAGGTGCGTGCGGCATACGAGACCAATTAGTCGGATGTGCGGCCGCGGCTGACTGGCAATCAAAACTTCTTCGCGGCTGTTAATGACTGGTCGGTCGGCGAAGTTAACGACCTGGCGACAGTGCTGCCGCTGCCGGGACACTGTCGAGGATGTGGTCTGACTGATGGAGCGCATGGATGATGCACCGTTAAACGCCTCGGCGGTCCGTCCGACCTGCGGGGAATCGCGTGCAGACAATTCGCTCGGACTGATTGATTGATGGAGCTTCGACACAATCGATCAGCCTACCCGACTAACTCGCACGCACTCAACCCGCAATACACAGCGCACCTTTTCAGTGGTAAGACTTTTGATCACTTTTGGTCCTTTCTGTAATGGTCTGCTCTACGTTTTTATGCTTGGATTAGTTGAATCAAATCGGCGCATGTGCTACCCAGTATGAATTCATTGTTGTAAGCGGTCAAACTACGACTTCTGAATTGCACAAGGTAGTGCAAAGACAAGATTAAAATAAGGTGGCCAAAACTATAGTCATTCACGTTAAGTTTCTTCGCGATGTAGCATGCCGATTATTATAATCGGCTAATGTTTCCCGGAGCTATTCAAAAAGTAAAAGTGGCTTGGTTTTTACGCGCGAAAGCAGCTAGACTGCATCTTAGCCATCGCAATTATGTCAGTCCGTCCGTCTGTCTGTCACACAGATGGATCAGTCAAAAACGGTGCAAGCTAGGATCACCAAATTATCACCATCGGCTGCCTGTAAGACTTTAGTTTCAGGAACCGTAAAGCTTTTCCATATATTCGAAAGAGGTCATCTCGAGCAACGGCACTATAAGTGAGAGGGGGATAGGAAAAATTTGCAATTTTTAGCCAATAACTCGCTGTATCTCAATAACGGTGCGAGATAGAGCCTACGTTGCTGTTAATCCCTAACAGGAAGTCGGACACTGGCTGTCGATTGCCACCGAATTCAATGACCTTGGATGACCCTGAACGCCAAAATAGGGGGTTTTATGGATTTTTTGGCGATTTAGGGCTGCAAGACACATTTCAAAAGCGAATTGCTCAGAAATCAATTGAGATAGACATGAAGTAGCTGCGTGTGAAATTTTTAGCATCCAATGTAGATTTCGACGGTCCCAGTCTCGATTTTCTAGGTTCAAGAAAACCTGCGCACGATAGCATCAAATAGCGGTAGCCCCCGTAAAAGTCGTTATTTTACCGTTGTTAGCCAGTCTTTCGTAAAAACGGTTGCAGACAGGCATGGGAATGCTGCCTATCACAACAAGCACTAGTGACGAGCTTTTCAGTCGTATTAACATCGCTGACTTTGAAAGACCATGAACTTCCAAAATAAAGGGTTTTTATTGATTTTTGCGATCTTCGGCTGCAGCGCACACTCCAAGAATGAACTGCGACGAAATGGCTGGAGATAGACTGACAGTTTGCGAACAGGAACTGCTATAGGCTTTCGCGCGTCTCGTGAGCATTAGCTCAAATTTTTTGTTGAGATACGGTGTGGAATTAGGCCTACGCAAAGCAACGACAAATTTATACAGCGTTACGTGTCCGAAGACGAAAAGGCACAAAAATTGGGTGATTTTTCGTCGTCCCGGATGCAAGCGGTCGCATGACTTGCTATAGATATCCAGGCTTGCCGTGGATATGAAATCTACCATCCATATCCATTTCGATATCCACAGATTTTCCGTGGATATCCATGGATATATCCATATCCATAGACGCTTATTTTGCGTACATGTAACCCCCTCTCCAAATAAAAATTTTTTTTCGCGAAATCAGTGTAAAAGCGTCCATCCCTCCC
>Ga0209367_1013973_pt1 | contig 10253 bp, 7 predicted proteins | sample WorMetLIZISLAND2_FD_187412 | JGI IMG/M metagenome (GOLD analysis project Ga0209367, IMG submission 187412) | Marine gutless worms symbiont microbial communities from Max Planck institute for Marine Microbiology, Germany - Olavius geniculatus... ...
CTAGAGAACTTGGGGCAGTCCACGGTGAAGATTTCGTGATCCTAGCTTGCACCGTTTTGATACAGCTCACGAGTGTGACGGACGGACGGACGGACAGACAGACAGACAGACAGACGGACGGACGCCCAGACGATGGCAAAGACGCGCGAAGCATTCTGCTTTCGCGCGTAAAAAAACTGAAAAGAGAACAGCCGTACATAAGTCCGGATGTGTTTGTCTAAAACTGCGAAGACGATAGTCGCGAGTTTAAGTTTTTGCCGTAGAGCGTCTATGGCACGGGGTGTCTGTCGTCTGTCCGTCTGTCTGTTAGTTTGTGTGTCACGCATGTATTGTAGCTAAACGGTGCGAAATAGGGCCTAGGTTGCTATTAATCGCTAATAAGAAGTCGCGTATTGCCTTTCAAATGACATAATAATCATTGACCTTGGATGACATTAAAGATCAGTACTGCAACAGGAGCTGTATAAGCTGTAGCGCGTCTTCCCTAGCGATAGCTGGGCTTCTTGTAATTTTCAAGATTACGTGTAAGCAGCTTCCTACCGCACTGCTGTTGTCACCGACGAGTTCTCTTGCGATTTTCTCATTCTCGTGTGTGCATGGTTTCATCTTATGCTTGAACTATACATCGCCGTAGCGAGTGCGTGCGTGCGTGCGCTTGCTTTTACAGATCCCGTCTGCTCGACAACGTCATGCCGACTGCTGCCCATGATATTCAAAACATTTCACGATTTTTTTCATGTTCGGCTAGTCATTAGATTTTGTTATTAAAAAGTTGAGTAGTTAAGCGTTATGGCTTTGCCTGTGCTTACTCATGCCATCGGTAATTCGGTGAATTTTTATCAAAAAAAAAACGCGGTGGACGTTTTCGCATTTTTGTTAACTTTTTTGCCCGTGTAGTTGTTTATTTTATTTATTAATTTCTGTCACGAATGTAAGCACATATTCGTTAGGCCTACCAGTTGTTAGGACACATCGGGGTTTTTCTGTAGTAAGAAAAAAACGTTCTTGAGTTGAACATTTGGCTGTACTGCACAGTTTATGGTTTGCTGTTTTTGAATCACTTTTCGTTATATTTTAACGCTTTGTATTCCAAAGCCCAGAAATGTATTTAACTCATGTCACTGCCGATATTTGTTATCTTATTCTTAGCGTTAATTTTTTAGACTGCGCTCGTCAGTTTTTTGTGGTCGATCAATTTTACTGTTAATTTAACGTTTTCAGACTGATAATCGAAAAGCGAAGATCCTACATTACGCAGAAAGGTTCAAAACTTTCCAAATGTCTATTTTTGTTGCAGTGGCTATGCGATAGGCTACGTATCACACTTACTAAGTATTTTTTTAAATGTTTGTGGTATTCATGAAATTGTTTTGCTTTAAATTTGGGAAAGTTTTCACTAAGCGAGGTGAGCACGTTAGGACAATGGCAAAATGTTGTGCAATTTTATTATCTGTTAGGCCAATACTGTGACAGTACTTGAAAACAATGTAGGCCTATTGCAGCAAGGATTCCGCTGTTATGCGACCGTCTCTATGCAGGCCGTCTTACGCGTCTCGTCCGTCCGTCCGTCTGCCTGTCTGTCTGTCTGTCTCTCTCTCTCGCATATATTCTAACTAAAAAACAAAAAAAAAATCATAAAAATGCCAAAATTTGTGTGTGAATGTTTTCCAGGACGGGAGTAACCGGCGTTTTTATAGTTCTCAATTCAGAAGATCAAAAATCAGGTTACTGGGCGCCGACACTTTGCAAAAAAACATAGGCTACCTCGCGAAATCGCGCTTACGGTCGCCCGTAGACTGTAGTCTCTGCGCTGTTCTGTGGCATCTGTAATGGGAATTAAATTAAGTAGGTGGATTTGTATTGCGCACAATGTCGGTGGAAAACCCCCCAAAATTGAGCCGATGATAGCGAGGACGGTCACATATTTTGTCGGCACTTGGCGCCGACATTTTGCTTGTTTCAGTATGATGTGATGTCTGTGATCATGACTAGTGGCTGTACTGTGTTCAGTGGCTTCTATCCCTATACTTGGTGGACGCAGCTTGCGCCCAAAGAAAAAATGGGGGAGTTTAGGGGTGCAGATCAAAACTTTCCCCATATTTTTCACCGAGCAATGAATATACACCCTTAACAAAGCTTCCCTTTATTTTACACTAAGCAATCAAAAACCTTAACAAATCCCGCATTTTTACTGGGTATTCAACGCCCTTAACAAAGCTCTCCCTATTTTTTCACTGGGCAATCTACATCTCTAACAAGAAGCCTAAGGGGGAGGCTTGAGCCCGAAAGTGGGGGGACTTCCGCCCGACGTCGACTCCAGATTGGGGGATAGAAGCCGCTGACTGAGTCTGTGAGGCTCTAAACATGGGTAGATGGTTGCGCATTTCTTGCATTCGTTGTTACTGTCTGTTATGTTTTACTTATGTTTCCGTGTACCTGCTATATTTTTATTTAATTTAATTAAGTAAATTTAATTTATAAAGCGCACAATGTCAGCGAGAAACTCACTGAATCTGAGACGAAACTCACTGAGTGTTTTTCAGTTAACTGCAGTCGTTTCCGTGCAGGCGTTTTACCGCGTGCGGAGCTCCACTGTGTTCTCGGGATAGGATGAATCTGTGCAAATGCGTGTTTGTTTTTTTCTTGTCATGATTGCGTAGGGTATTACAGCATGTCGTAAAATTCTATGCCAGAGACGGAATGTCACACAGTAGACCGTCGACAGTGTGGTGTCCGTTTGCCTTCGAATAGGCCTACGGACGTGTAATTATAGTCGGTCTGAATTAGCGACGTTTTAACGTAAATTCTCGTTAATTCATGCAAGCCAAAACAGCTGCAACGTTTGCATTGTAGAGCAGCAATAAGATGTCAAACGAGTTTTCGTCGATATAGTCAGTTATCTACGCGCGTGCGTAGTTGCGTTGTGTTGCGTTCTTTTTGTCATTTCTCAATCCACGCGACGACGACGACGACGACGATAGCTGTACATAATCGTCGTTGGTGGCATTTTTCTATGTTATTACGGCCAGCGCTGCCTCTATTTTTAACAATAAATTGTCTTCACAATTATGAGTCTTGCGAAATTGTCTTGGTGTCAGATAGACTTTCGTTCATTTTGTCTGAACTAACCTTCAGCATAATACAAAGACAGATAGGCCTAATCGAGAAGCGAAAGCAGGTCAAAGCACCTATCTTTTTCATTTGTGCAGAAAGAGTGCAAAGCAAACTCTCTTCGTGTGTTTGTAGATTATTTTATTACTTGAAATTTTAGATGATGTACGCCTATGTTCGAGTTTTCGGCGGTCCTGACTTTTTAGCGGTCATCATACACACGTAAACAGTACGTTAGTACGTATAAAGTGTAAAGGCTGAAAGTCTTCAGCTTGCCTCGGCCTACTTCATTAAACGTTTTCGCTTACGGAAATTATTCAGAAATTGTTACTTACATTTTTCGTAAAAACTACAGAATTTTACAGCTGTAAGACAGAAACACTTATTCTGCTAAATACAGTAATGTCCACGCAACAGCAGAGTGTGACCAGAGACAGACCGATTCGATTGATTTTGCTGACACGTGCTAAAAACAAGCAAGCACACTACAGTATATATATTTTATGTATCGCAGTTTTTATTTACACCGAAGAAAGACGAATCAATTCGCAAGATCTGAGATCCGAACGCAGCTTCGTGTGCGGTTTTGGACCAAATCCCAAAAAGCTGCTGTTTTTACGCACGAAAGCAGCTACTGCTTTCAGCGCGTCTTAACCATCGCAATTCTGTCTGTCCGTCTGTCTGCCGTCCGTCCATCTGTCACACGGGTGGATCAGTCAAAAACGGTGCAAGCTAGGATTACCAAATCTTTACCATCGGCTGCCTGGAAGACTCTAGTTTCAGAAACTGTAAAGCTTTACCATAAATTCGAAGGGGGTCACCCTAAACGAGGGCGCTAAATGAGAGGGGGTGGGCAAAATTTGCGATTTTTGACCAATAATTCGCTGTATCTCAGTAACGGTGCGAGATAGGGCCTAGGTTACTATTAATCACTAATAAGAAGTCGTACACTGGCTGTCGATTGGCACCGAATTCAATGACCTTGAACGACATTGAACGCCAAATAGGGAGTTTTATGGATTTTTTTGGCGATTTTGGCTGCGACACAAGTCTATATCATTCACAATGTGGCACCACGCTACTATCGTTATGCAATCCAAATAGAAAATTTGGTATTTGTATATTAACTTAGCGTGAACACGCCAATTCTCAGCTAAACTACTGAACAGGAACTGCTATAGGCTTTCGCGCGTCACGTAAGCTTTAGCTTAAATTTCTTGTTAACTTTGCGAACACTAAGCCGCCCACGTTGTTTAACGTTATGCTATGTACATTACATCTAATTCGCACATTAATACATACATTATTTTGCTGTCTGCTTTAACAATAAACAATGGGAATGAATTTAACTTTTGTGCAAAATATGAGACTTTGTCACTAAGTCCGAAAAACCATTTCCTAGATAGTCGATTATATATTTTGTAGAGGCCTACTTGATGGCCTCCATTTATAGAGGCTTGTATTTTCATGTGTTTTTGACTACATCAGCATGCTTATTTATTCCCATTGGAAACAGCATTCCCACGGTCATCTCGAAATGTAAGTCATCAAGAGATCATTGAGTACAAAAGAAGCAGCAGAACGGCGTAAGTTGAAGGTCCGGTCGACGGCACTGAACAGACGGACGCCTGTGCTGCTGATGGTGGTAGTGGCGACGGTCAGGTAGTATGACGTCACGTGGCATGACGTCACACGGCGGCTGTTCCAGCAGTGAGTAGTACGGAGAGTGTCCACGCCGAGACAAAACGGATCAGCTGCAGTAGAACGACACGAGCCTGCTGTACGGATTGACTTGTGGCGCCACTCACGCCCAAGTCCGGTCCGACTATTTACACGAGCACAATGCACATCATTACGTCACTTTTTAATATCACGTGTTAACTCGTTAGGAGCACGCGGTTATTTCACAAATATTGCCATTCACTGACTCAGCTAAGTATTTTATGTTTTAAGTTATATTACAAGTGTTCCCTGCATTAGTAGCCTATTGATGTCAAAAACGTCGACGATCGTTCAATCGCACGAATTTGCCAACACAGTAGAATGCCCATTTTGTCGAGCGCTTTTTGTTTGTTTTCCGTGCATCGACATCGAGAAGAAGAAATTTCGATGCAACCGCGCAAGTTCCTCCAATCCTCGACACTCCCTTCCGCTTCGTTTTTTTTATCTTTTTCTCATCCGTTTTACTTTTCTTATTTCCCCATTACCGGTACTCGCTTCTTTGCCTCAGGTCTTTTCGGCTTTTCCCAAATCTACCTCGGGGCCTACGGAGCGCTGTAAGCTGTTTTTGCGGGGTTTCGGGCAAAGTCTCAAGCTTCGTTGATTTCGGGACACTTACTCTGAGGTCATCTGGTAACAAGCTTGAGAGAAACTTCGTATAATTTAAGCCCTGAATCATAGTGTGCATTTGATCCAAGGTTTGTACGATGCAGACGACCATGGCGAACACGGCGAGATTACCAGATTTTAATAAAACTGATAGCCTACGAGTCAACGATACCAATGTTAAGATGTCGTCGATCTCCGTTGTGAGAGGAACCTGGTCTTCGACTAGCAGCCGTGGGCGGGTGGCCGGCAGCGAGCCAGTGCAGTGTGACAGGCTGTGCTCGTGTGACTGAAGATGACATTGCAGACATGCCGCCGCCTCGCCATCTCTTACTCTCAACCAACGGCTCAGTGTACTCTGAACGCCACACGCCATTCATTTTAATTTTTAATCTATTTTTAAACGATTTATCAACTAGCATATAAGTACAAAAATAGTACAATAACATGGAAATACAGATCAAAACAAAAACATAGCCTACTGATCGAATGGCCAATAGCCAACACAGGATTATAAACTGCTTATCTGAGGCCAAATAAAGTCATGCATGATATAAAAAATAAACACATAGGAAATATAGTTCGACGCATAATTCCGGTGCTAGACAATAGACATGGTAAGAAAGTAAATGATCATTTTTTGTTATCATATGACAAACGCGCATGATTACAGTGTTACAAATGGACACTCGGTTCTAAAAAGTACTATGAACGACAATGTATTGATGTGTAAAAAATATTAAACGCAGCCTTACGAAGCTACATAACTCGCGGCACTGATGTAATTAAGATCTCCCTCAGACCACGATAATAGCGGTACCTTTTTGCTAGCAGTACTGCATGCCAAATCGAACTAAAGAGTATTAGCTAAACGGATTCGTTGACAGCACAAGTGCTATTTAAAACGTCAAGGTAAAGTGGCGCTGTAATAATGTTTCTACTTTACCTCAATTTGCAATTTTTCATTGCCCTATAGCAATTCCGCCTAATAATTTGAAGTTTATTAACATCTTTTATTGATATAGGCATACCACAGACATTACGCAATAAAGGCCTTTTTGAACGTTTTATTCCCTTACTTACTCTAGACCTTCGTTTCTGACGGTTTAAGATGATTTGCAGCGTTATACTTTCATGACGTCACTAAATCAGCCCCCGCTTTTCATCACTTACAGCAAATAGATGTACCGACGTTTTAAAATAGCCTGACTCTGGTGTGGAGAACAGAGAAAATGTACCGTAAAGATACATGACTTGCTGATCAATTCCAAGCGGGTTGGACGCAACACACTTGTACTCGCCGTAGTCGGAATGATCGATGTTATGGATGCGTAAACTCCTGACAGACAGCATCGCAAAATCATCAAATTGTTTGCAAAACAGTTTTCCAGTCCAAATAACTATCTGCAGCTGCTTATCGACAAACTGCTACAAGAGTATAAGCGGATTATAGAATAAAGAATAAGATATAAAAGGCCACGTAAAGTAAATATATAGAAAATCGGTCTCTTCCCACGATTCCATCTTGAGTTTGTAGTGCCTAGCCTGAACGCTGCATGATATACAGAGGTGCTAGACGAGGGTTCAACTTGTCTGCGGTTGTAAGCATGTCATCAGTCTGGATTCGAATCCTTAACAACTCGATCATCTGTTTGAGAAGAATAAGTTAACCTGGGCAGAGTTGCTACCTGCAGACTGCGCCGTGATTCTACAAGTAATCGGTCCGATACTCTAAAGTCGTGTTCAAAGCGACAAAAATAAAATGAACAAAACTGAGATGATTTCAGTTTGGTTCAATTCAGTTTAGTTCCTTTCTGGCGCTTTAAACACGCCTTAGCCGCTATTTCATTTACGTCGTGCAGCTGGTATACTGTTAAGGCGCGTACAGAGCGACGAACCGAACTGAACTGACTTGAACTGAACTGGTATGATTTAGTTTTTGACTCACAAATGGGCAAGCAGTAACACATTACAGCAGGCACCGTTTAACGGCGTCGGTGGCCTACGCGACTGCGCTCAGGTACTCGTCAACCAATGACCAACGAGTTCTCCGTGCATGCCCATTGGTCAGTTCGTCAAAAACTAAACCTTGCCAGTTCAGTTTAGTAGCGTCGCTCTGTACGCGCCTTTAATAGGGTGTTTACACGATCGAGCAAACATCGAGCAAACGTCGAGCAAACATCGAGCTGGCTCAAGCAGGCCTATTGGAACCCCGCCCCTGGCTCAAATGTAGGCCTAGGCTTAAGCTCTTACCCCACAGCTGATAACATGTTATATAGGCCTTCCAATTACAACCCGCCCGCCCTCCTAATTAACATGCTAATTACCATAGAACGTCGAGTTAGCTGCTCGATGTTTGCTCGATCGTGTAAACACCCTATAATGGACAGAAACGTACAGGACGATTCTCTGGGCGCCGTCGTCGTAGACGTCGACGTGATATTTGGCCGAGGTGCTCAGCTTGTGACCGTCTTTCTCCCAGTAGTTGACGGTCGCCGGAAACGCCGTGATGACGCACTCAAGGATCGTGTGACGACCGCGCGCTTGACCCATTCGACGATTGGGCATCAGAATCTCCGGCGCGACTGCACACCAACGTTCGATTCATGCGCCTATGATAAATATCGTACGCGTATGATATACGCACGTATGATTTACAAAATAATTTATTATATAGGCCTATAAGCGTAACATGTGCGAACGATTCGTTCTACGGTCAACGCTCCCGCATGTAGGCCCTATACAGTATAAGATGTGACGTCAGCAAGTGTTCATTTTGTACCTAACAATTTTGTACGTTGATAATTTTTTGTTGATTTTTTTACATTTTTAACGTATGGAATGTGCCTAGTCAGTATGAGAGGGGTAGCACGAAATACCAAAACATACTGAAAACTAACGAAGGTTGATTTCGGTAGTTTTCGCTGAACCTAAATACCGAAAACAACTTAAATGCCGAAAACTATATACGCCTACCGAAAAGTCTAACTCTAACCGAATACTACTTGAAAATTTTGTATAAATCCAGCTATTTTTTCCACGAAGATATAATTAGAAAACATAACTACGTAAGTGGGTGTTTATTTATAAAGACAGTGTAGTAGGTCTACGACTTACACTCGACGGTGACTCTCATTTGTCTATTGACTGTCGGTGGTACTCCATTGCTGGCGACACACTCATATATATCGTCACAATATCGCGTTACGTTCGGTATGATCACCACCTCACCCACTCGACCGATCCCTGCACCGCCAACCACTTGCGTACGATGTTGGATTTGCGATACCGAGGTTGCGGATTCGACTCCCGTTTGATTCGCTATCAAGCAGTTATTTCTAAGATGGGTGACTCACTACACGGACTAGTAAACCATCTCAGCGTATGCAAGCAACACCAAGGTCAACTCAGCCTACTATCCCTTCGGGATGGATAAATCAAGTACCGGCACGTATCGCTGGGGTTAGGCCAATTGCGGGGAGCGTTCATCTATGTCAGGTGACAGGTAACATTGTGTGATTCCATATGGCAGGTGACGCTCCGTAGCTCTGCGATAGGTATCCCATAAAAAGCTATACAGAGCCTTTTGTATACCAGTTACTTACTGTTTTGACATTACACACCGCACGATTTAACGTACAGCTTGTTCAATTTGTTTAGTGCTTTTTCTACGCCAAAACAATTCACAAAAGGCTAGTCGACTGTATTTCTTTTATGCTAGCACTTAGTTTAGTGTTCGTTTACAGTTTACGTGATAAGACATTACAAAAATTGTCGACAGGGCAAATCGCCTTTTGTGTTGGGGCGAAAGATGCAGGTATCAAATTTTTCATGGGCAAAAGACCAAAAAAAGAACTGGAGAATGGCGAAAGACCTATCAGACAGATAAGTATCGGTTTCAACAAAATCTACAGTGTATTATACAAGCGTAGACCATGCTGAAACGTACTTATTTCATGGCCATGATCGACGGCGTGTTCTGCCTCTACGAAAGTGTGATATAAGTACAAACGAGAGACGCTATCAGTCGTGACGCTTAAGTGGAGTGAAATTATGAGCACTTATAACACATCAGACACTATAGCGAGAAACAGAAGAACCAAGTAGCTAGGAAATAAAGTAGCTAAGTCTATTTTTAAGACGTACGTTCTCTGTCGGCCGGTGCGCTGGCTGCCGGTCGCCGGTACCACGTCACTTCCGGAGCGGGGACTCCCGTGACGTTGCAGACGAGCACCACCGTGTCCCCCTCCTGCACGGTGACGTCATCGCTGGACAGATGGTCGATTATTGCAGCCGGTACTGTTCAAACGTCATTTACGACCACTAATTATTCGTGTAACAAAAGTCGAGGTAGCCTAATCTGTGCGATCACAATACATAAACGCTACACCGGACAGACAGACAGACGACATACGACGGCAATGCCCGTCAGTGTTATGCGTGAAGCGAGTAAAAACAACAAAAGTGTAAGCCTAAGTATCGGGATGTCCAAGTCACATCATAAATGCACGTTTATGAGCTCACGTTTGTCTCGCGAGTATATAGCGACGTAGGCTGAGGCATAAACAACGACGAAGTGATGCATGCGATAGAAGAGCACTTTCACCTCGCGGCACGTTCACGTAAAATAACGCTGCATTATACACTGTGTCTCAAAAAAAGCATGTGACTACATTTTTTGCAATAACTGGAACAATGAATGTCCGATTATAATAATTTTTGGCACACTTATTAACGAGACTATATGTCATCGAATGGTGGTTTCATTTCCCACCTCATCTATTTAGTGCAACTGTCTTACCTTGGGAAATCACAGA
>Ga0209367_1013974_pt1 | contig 10252 bp, 5 predicted proteins | sample WorMetLIZISLAND2_FD_187412 | JGI IMG/M metagenome (GOLD analysis project Ga0209367, IMG submission 187412) | Marine gutless worms symbiont microbial communities from Max Planck institute for Marine Microbiology, Germany - Olavius geniculatus... ...
CACTTTAGCAGCCGCAGCGGCAATGTCTCGAAGTCCTAGAAGTGATCAATGCTAAGTTGTTGACACGCCCGGTCGGTCGGCATATAATCTGGTTACGGCCAATCTCGCATCTGTCACTTCAAACTCTTTGTGTCCATCCGTCGCTCTATTGCTGCTGCTCAGACTCTGCCGACAGACAGACAGACAGAAGACTCCATAACCCGAGCTTCTATTTATTATGGTGGCTAAGTAGTGTCGCGGTTAGAACGTTGGAGTTGCGATCGCGAGGTCGTTGGTTCGACTTTCGGTCGTTTTGCTATCAGGTGGTAGCACTTACACGGGTGACTATTTGCGGATAAGTAAATCAGCTCGGTATAACGCCAAAGTCAACTCAGCCTACTATCCCCCCGGAGAAGGTAAATTGAGCACATGCCTGTCCGGCTGGAGTTAAGCGGGGCGCGTTCACCTGTGTTGGGTGGCAGATAAGGCGGTATGATGACTGCAATCCAATATGGCAGGTGACGCTCCGTAGTTCTGAGATGGCTCTACAGAGTTAAACCATTTCACCATTAACCATTCCGACAAACAGATTATTGCAGGACGTCACTCACTTGTCTTTCTGTGAATGCGTGCTATCACGCGTGTTTTGTCATGCTAACAGCTTGTTTCTTCACCCAAGAACTGACCAGTGACCAACTAGCCTATATATGCATACTCTTGCCGTTTTAACCGAAGGCTGCAGTAACTGCCTGCCAACTCAACAACTCTAGAATCTGAGAAACAGTGGCTTTATTTTTACGAAGTTGTTATATGCGTTGTATTTCGTCTTTTTGTTGTCAGGGGCGTTCACGTCATGAATTATAAACCCTGGAGCAAAATTTCATAATAAAAGAAAAAAAGCTTTTTAGCCCTTCAGAGGAGTTTGTATCATTTCGGACATAAATTATCAGGAAAAAAAGTCATATTTTTATACATGTTCATACATAAGCTAATTTAATCTCTAAATTGCTCACAAACGCGTTTTGGGCTTCGGGAAAGAGACTGCGTAGGGGAAAGGGAGAGAAAAAGGGGAAATAACGGGGAAGGAAAATGGATCATGACGATTTTTTTCAGGGCTTGTGGAGGGATATATTAGACCCCCCTGCAGCCCTGCTTGTTGTAGGCCTATTAAATAGATTTGTTTGTATGTTGGATGAATTTATCACCATTTCTGTAGCCTACAACGTGTGTTTGTTGATAAATGATAGCACAGAACGAAGCTCGTCTAGTTCGGATGCCGGTGGTGCATCATGGGTAACCGTCAAGCGACCGACAAACGGAAGTCAACAACGACACCGGCCGATGACGTCACGGCGGCGCAAGATGGCGACCGGAAGCAGTCTGAACCGGTAGTAGTAGCAGCGGCGGGGGGTGGTAAAAAGCGGCGCCGAGGCCGAGGTCGCAAGGTGACGGATGTGACCAGTGGACCGTGTCATCCCGAGCTCATCACTACGACTACGATAGAGACGGGCGAGGAGGACAACAAACCTGGTGGATCGGACAGTCGCAGGCTGCTGCATCTGACCATCTACCGGTCCTACAGTGCGGCCAACGGCAGCAACGGAAGCGCCGTCTCGCACAGTATGTAGGCTATAGGCCTATGCACTATGTCCCAAAAGGAAGCCACTTTTAATTTTTGAATATCTCCGGCCAAATGGCCAAACTACGACTTCTGCATTTCACAAAGTAATGTAGCAAGTTAGCTACAGTATAAGGCTGAGGTGTTTACGTCAAATTTTTTTTGATGTTGCATGAGAAACAAGAAGCCCAGCTGTCGCAAGGGTGGAGCCGATCGTACAGGTTGTCACTGACCTTGTAGGTCATCAAAGGTCGATGATTTTTATGTCATATGAAAGGGCGTATGCCACTTCCTATTAGTGATCACTAGCAATCTAGGCCCTATCTAGTACCGTTTAGTCACAGTACATCCATGACAGACGGACGACAGACGGACAAACGACAACCACGACAAAAGGCCGTTTAAGCTTACAGCTTAGCGGTCGGCCCCAAAAAATATTAAAATTGGCCAATGTCTCACGGAGTTATTCAACAACTAAAGCTGGCTTTCTTTTTTTCAACACAGGATAGTGCTCTTTTGCCGCTGTTTGAGAGCAACTAAAGGAAACGAACACAAAAGTAATTTGGCAACGGGGCGGAATCGCTGTTCGTCTTTATTCGCCAGGTGGCTGCATGCAATTTACAATTTCACACCATATGTCTCATCATATCATATTAAAAATTTATAGTGCCCCCATTACCTGATAAAAGACCATGGCTGCTTAACAGAGTTCGTATTTCGTACACAGTGCACAGCAACATCTGGCAGGGGGTTCGACTCGCAAATTTTTTCTTCTTCTGGAGGCACAGGAACCCCCATCTAATACAATGTGTCGTTGGACCCCAGAAGTGTGCCTTCCGAATGGCATTTAAATCCGCCAAATGGCTCAAGCAGAGTTCATCGAATGTGCCAGACAAACAGATCACAGACAGACAGACCACGCTTAGGAGAAATGAGTAGCTAAGTAGCTTTAGGCGAAATTGCTTGCACTAGAGCGATTTCGCCTAACAAATACATACACGGTATTTTATGAAAAGGACCCTCTTTTTGTTTCTTTGATAATTCACTCAAATAATGATCAATATAAATAAAATTTTTATCAGTTGTAGCTGAAGAAATACTAATTCAAAATATTTCAACAAAATATGGCAGTTGATTAAATATTCTTTGCTAGTCGTGACGTAACGCTGACGTCATAATGTGTCAAGGATACAAGCTTGCTAATCTCAACTGGTGCTGTTAGTTCCTACCCTGCTCCGATGCCGAAAATTATGGTTCGCTGATGACAAATTTTTGAAGTTTTACAGTTGCAGCCACAAAAAACGTGCAAAGCGATCCCATTTACGTGTCTGTGGGGATAGTTGGGTTTTCACATGTTCGAGCAAGACAGTGCATTAGCACATCGAGCTTGCAAAATGGTTGCGTTTTTGGATCGCGAGACGCCTGATTTTATGTCCCCATGTTGCTCAGTGCTGACACGATAAACATTTTTTAGTAGCGAACCAGATAAAGTTCACCATCGAAGCAGGGTAGCAACTGACAGCACCAGTTGAGACAAGCAAGCTTGTACTCATGACACATTATGACGTCAGCGACAGCGTTACGTCGCGACTAGCAAAGAATATTAAATCAACTGCCATATTTTGTTAAAATATTTTGAATGAGTATTTTTTCGGCTACAAATGGCAAAAATTTTGTGTAAATTGATCATCATTTGAGTAAATTATGAAAAAGGGGTCCTTTTATGAAACACCGTGTAGACATGCAGAAACTCGTAAACACACGCAATAAATGCAGACAAAAATTACAATGGCATATGCACAATCTTTAAAAAATATGTCGTGCAAGTTAATATTAAAGCAAAATAAAAGCAAAAATCTACGTATACGGTACATGCAGAAATCTCAACACTGTTATTATGGAGAAAATATTTCTAAACGTCAATATTCTCATAAAGTTCAAACTTGCAGGATCACAGTCTAAACAAAGCGCTGAAACACAATCAGTGATGTTCGTTCTTGGCTCGCGGCTCAAAGCCAAAACGTTTCCAGGCCCTGAGCTTAAGCTGTGATAACCTAGAACTTTTGTTGCATGATGTGTGATCTTTTGACAGTTTCCGCCAAAAAACAATAAGCCACGTTATAATCGTTCACAAGCCCGGAAATAAAATCAGGTAGACAGCATTTTAGTTATTTTTTTCTAATCACCGCTATATGCTCCTTTGATTTGAAGGCAGTCTTGAAGTGCAAGATGTTGGTCTTCGCTTTAAAGCTAAATCTCGCCGTCTAGGCGTAGGCCTAATACTAATAGTAATTCTTGCGCCTGTCTGTTTTGTACCAAATGAACATGCCAATGTCACTGCGATCAAGTAAAAATAGCTGAATAGATTTATAATACTCTACATTTCGCAAGGAAATCGTTGCATGCTGTCAATAAGCCTACAAGATTTGAGTCAGTTACGAGTGCTCGGTTCTGAAGTCCTCCAGATTGTCAATGACAATCACTCGTCCTCCAAATCCTTCACCGATGTAGAGACGTCTGCGCGACTGATCATACCACAGACTGGTAGGACCTTTCAGACCGTCGTCAACAGTAACATACATCTCGTGAACAATGGACAGTGACTTATCTATCACCAACAGTCGCTTGTTGTCCATATCGGAGACAAGAACGCGTCCTTTTCTGTCTACTGCCAAACCTCTTGGTGCATTCAACTGTGTCAGCTCAGATCCAGCTTGTCCACCGTAGCCACGAACCACAGCTCCGTCAACTCCCACTAAACAGACGCGGTGTAGTGAGCCGGTATGACTGACCAGAAACTGACTGGTCTTAGGCAGCTGCACAGCATGCCAGGGATCTCCGATATCAGCCGGCAGCTGAATGTCCTGCAGCAGAGTTCCGTGAGTCGTGAAGATCTGCAGCTTACGTTCAACCTTGCTGACAACGATCATGTTATTTTCACCGTTCACCGACAAACCTATTGGATAGCGTGCCACGCACCACTTCATCACAGCGTTGCAAACTGTGAGCTCTACCCGGTGTATGCGGTCGTTGTCGGAATCCGACGCATAGAGACAGTTATTGTTGGGACACGCCACCAAACCGAAAGGAAAGTCACCGAGCCCGGGAACCGTGATGTGGCGCTGTAATACGAAGGTCTTGCCGTCGTAGACTTCAATCTTCTGCTGACTGATAAAGCGCACCACGAACACGGCATCACCCAGTGACGTCACGCCGCCGACTCCGTTGCCTTTAGCCATAAGACTGGATAAACTTCGTATAGAATCTACACATACACACAGCGGTTCAAGTATAAAACTGGGGGCGCAGAAACCATAGAAATACTTTGAACTCCTACAAACAATGAAGGGCCCTATGACCCCATGTGAAAACCATAAGTCAGCAAAACAAAAAAATGCAATGATTTACGATGATTAGCCCATACGAACAACTTCAGCCACTGTTTACATAATAGGCCTACTGCGGGGCGCTGAATTTGCAAGAAATAAAATTTGCGAGGAAAGGGGTAGAAATTGCAAGGGAAAAAGTTCAAAGAAAGGCCCCAAAATTTGCATCCGTGTGAATTTGCAAGGAATGGAATTTGCAAGGAATTTGTATGCCTATAGCCTATAGACGGACTATGTTGTGTCTATCGTAGTTATGTTGGCAGCAGTATTTGGCCTGCTATACCTGTATATATCATGTGAGAGTGATTGTATCTTGTTTTGAACATTTTAGTTAAAGTGTATTTGATTTCAATGGATTATACCGAACTTCATAAGTGTAGAGGTAAACTTTACGCCTGCCAAAACCAACTGTACATTCAGACTACAAGCTGATTTAAACGTTTTAAATTAGCTGATGATGTCAAATGTCTGCACATATATTTTCAAGTTAGGCTACTTACATTAACATTGAGGGGAAATTTACCTTGCTATACGCATTGAGTTAATCATTTCTAAACATTCATCAACATACATTAACAGCGTGGAAAAAACAGACAGACAGTTTCTTTGCAAATTCCATTCCTTGCAAAGTGAGGCGACCCATGATACTCATTCATAAATGAGCCATTCTCGGCGAAACACTTAAGTCTCAGATTAAGTGAAGATAGTGCACTGTATAGAGGCAATCGACTCTCAACGTAGCGCCTTTTGCAGGAAACGTACCCTGTGAAGACCTGCATATTTAAGGAGGAAACTCAGTGGGACGTATAAAAACAGTGGCGTAACCTGAAATGTGAATTGGGGGCTCAACCCCTTCCTTTTCTCTTCCGCTTTCATTTTTTCCCCTTCTTTCCCATTACCCCTTCCCATCTCTGTTTTTTCTCTCCTTTTCCTCACAAGCAGGGCTCCTAAAATCCAGCTAAGGTATCTGACCTGGTTCTGGGTGTCAGTGTGACTCGGTACAGCAGGCCCTCTGACAAGTTCATTGGTCTGAAATGTTGACCTGTCTTGTTCTGACCATTTTATGGTACGAAAAAGTTTGAACAGTCCGTGGAACAGTCGGTGGGACAATCTGTGACCTGACCTGACCTTGTCGTCCTATGTCTGTTTGTTATCTGGCCTGGTTCTGTGCGCCACTTCCTAGTTAGTACAGCTGGCTGACCGGACCTTGGCCTAAGTCTGTTACGTGACCTTGTTCTGAATGCCAGACCGACATAGTACAACTGCAATCCCCTGTCAACCTCACTAAGTATGGTTTTGGCCTGGAATGCTCGACCTGATCTGCTCTGACCATTAATGATAAGAAAAGTTTCAACAGTCGATCGGGTCTGTGGGGCAGTCTGTGTCAGCTCGACAAAGTACAGTCCCTTGGTCTCACCATTAGTTTAGTTTTCTACCCTTTGTAATTAGACATAATGTTAGAGCAACATGTAAGTAGTCGAGATCAGGGAGCTGTACTTTGCGAGCTCACATTAAACCAGGTCAAACCAGGTCAAAACAGATCAGGTCGAGCATTCCGGCCCCAAAACTGTACTTAATGAAGTTAATGGAGAAGCCCAGTACTGTTGTACTATGTCGAACTGGCATTCAGAACCAGGTCAAATAACAGACTTAAGTCGTGTTCAGATCATTTGCGGCTGTCACGTCAGTAATGCAACAATTTTAATTGTTTTCCTGCGAATAAACTGACCAAATTCAGCGCAGTTTAAACATGTGCTTGTCTTCTGGAGAACTGGGGGCTGGGCCCTGTAGTTCTAGCCAGGCTCGTTCAGAGGGTGGAGTAGGGGGTAAGCTACCCCGGACATTGCGACGTTTGGAGGCTCCGCCGTCGGCCAGAAATATAAAGTACCCTACGCCAGAATGTGCCATTTTTAAAAAAAAATTCAAAAATTTTTTCCCATAGAGGCCCCGTGAAAATATTTGGGGCTCCCGCGAGAATGTTTTCCCGGGCCCCGCTGTGGCTCTCAACGGGCCTGCCATCTGCCCCGCCCTGCCCCTTGTTTATGCCAGTGATAAAAATGACATTCTTTTCAATCTTTTGGTAGGCTATATGCAACTTTTGTTTACTGCAAAATGTTTTCAAATGATCATATTTAACTCTGATTAATTAACATCAATGTTCAAATAATGTTCAAATAGGCCGTAGTACAGATAGGCTTATCAGTATATGGTGTTTTGCAGTTCTATACGGCACTACGCTAGACTGACATAAATTGAAAAGGTAGACTACCGTAGACCCTATAATTTTCATTCGGCTCACCCGGTACAAACTTGAGCTACAGTTACAGTGCTTACCGGTGCGTGGAACATTCTCCTCTTCCTGTTCAGTTAACAACTTTCTGATGTGAATCATTTTGTCCACTCTAAAGTCCTTCTGCATTTCTGACAACCCGCCGCGTGGAACAGTGAACTTGGTTCTGCACAGCGGACAGTTCATCCGACCTCCAGGCCGTTTGTCCTTGCCACAATTCAGCAGACACTTCAGGCAGAAGGTGTGCAGACACGGCAGAACTCGAGGGTCCGTGAATTCATCCATACAGATGGAACACTCCGTCATATCGGCCAGTTCCTTGTCAGCTGACGACTGGCGAGCCATTGCTATATATACGTATGTGAATACCGACGAAGGAAATTCAACGAATTGGGGATTTCATTTGAACGAAAACGAAAGTGACGCGTGTATTGTCAAAACGCCGATCGATTAAACTAGTTTAATCGTAATCGCAGCACGTAAAAGTGCCGACACAAATTTATAATGTAGGCCACGTTGTCTCAGAAACTCTGAACAACAGAAAAATTTCGCGAACAGTCTGTGAACGAGGACTAGTTAACGCAAACAGTATTTTCGCCTAAACGTACACTCCGCTGTACCTGTGTGCTGTACGTATAGCCTAGACACTGGCACTGGCCCAGTTTATGTAAAGACCGTTACATAAAGCGCTTCATGCATGAGTAAGCTAAGCTTACTAAGCTTAGACGTACAATCATGTAGACGACAAGACGTAGACTAGACGTAGAGGCTTAGAGCGGATATACGAGCGCAGGCCTTCGTCTTTTTTCCCTCCTCTTTGTAGACTCTTTATAAACGATTATAATAATATATACACTCTACACACTGTACTTCTAAATTTCAGATCGACTTTCCATTCCCTCTAATTGTGCACGAAAATCATTCGTAATATCTGATTATGTGTATGCACCAAGTTCTGTTCAAAGCTCACGTGAAGGTTGTGAAATATCGTATCACGGTAAATAAGTAACATCGCTGGTCTACAGGTCTATCTTTTATCACGAGGAAAGACGTACAACTGTGCGCTCTTTCGCTCTTTATTTAACTCTTGAGAGTCTTGTTCGTCACTCCATTAACTCTGCTTATCCAATTAGGCCCATACATGACCCATATCGCTCTGTTTGTCATTTCTCTCACACGCTGCAGATAGAATATTCTCCAATATTAGGAGGCAATTAATAGCGTCGTGGCTAGGGGAAGGGGGTAATTTTTCACCCTAAATTTTTGGCTGTAGGATAGCTATCGGAAAAATCTTTTGGTCGGAAAATCTTCGTTCAAAATGCAATTTTTTTGAGGGGGGGGACCTGAATCAGGAAAAATTTCGGGGCAAAACTGAAATATTGAATGATCATCCATAATCTCCTCCGTCGAAAATTTGCAGTGTCTGTCGGAAAATTGCAACTTCCAGTTCCTGCTAGCCTACTTTTTTTAACACAACGTCTCTGGAAGCTATTGTTACGGGTAGGCCCAAATTACTTTGCATGTTTGTGACTTATGGAGTGTTTACACGATCCGGCAAACGTCCAGCAAATGCATTTAAAATACACGTGCTAATGCTGGACGTTTGCTGGAAGTTTGCTGGACGTTTGCTGCCATATGTTATAATGTAGCTGGACGTTTGCTGGATCGTGTAAACACCCCATTATGGTCATTTCACACCTACGACGCCGACGCGACTCAGCCCAACTCAACTGCTCTGGCAAACAACGCGTGGTCTGTGCACAGCAGCGTGACGTCACAATGCAAATGACGCGCGTCATTGCATGCATTGTTGCTCACAGTCACGACGGTTGAGTCGAGTTGAGTTCCGTCGTAGGTGTGAATTGGTCATTACGCTTAGGGACCGCTTTGTGATAATTAACCAGGTGCCTATACACTTTGGGTCGGCTATTACGAAGGTAACCCCAACCTTAACCCTAAGCCTAACCTTGCTACATCTCTGGAATAGTGGATCTTCGGAATAGCGGGCCCGTACCGTCAGATACTGTTGCGTACGGTATGTGTAGCGGCGACGGTTGGATCGTCGTCCGGACGTGGACCTGACATAGGCGACGTGAAAATCTACCGCCGTAGCAAGGATGGCGTGGCGCCCATCGCAGGACGCACTGACTCCACTGGGACGCTGGGTTCTACAACTGCCGGTCGCACTAGTCGAAGTCCTCCCCATGCGGTCAGTGGGGTTACCCCGGTCAGCCTGGCGGCGAGTAATGCCAAGGACTACCCGGAGCTGGTGAGACGACAACTGCGCTGGGACAGCAGTGCCAGTGACGTGAGGTCGTCCGCTCGGGCGTCCGCAACCAGCAGTCCAGCACCTATTAGCTTCACTGGTACGCAGTAATCACCAGTCACCAATATTGTACATACATGTAGTATAAGTGCAACACCTTTTGTTAATATAACAACAGCTCGTGTGACGACGTCTTGGTAATCAAAACATTCAGTTGCTGCATGAAAGCATGTTTAATTTCCTTGTTCATATACCAGCTTATTCCGCATCCTCATTTTCCAGTTTTTCCTCTCCTTTTTCTTCTTTTTAAATCCCTTCTTCAGTTCTTCTTGCTTTATTTCATTGTCTGTCCAATGCAATGCATATTATTGGACAGAGTATAAAATCACCTGAGGGTCCGTGCGTCCTCCGTCCGTCCGTCCAACTTTTCTTAAGCCATCTTCCTTCCACCTTCCCTTTCCCTTCCCCTTTTCCTTCCCCTTCCCCTTTTCTTCCCCTTTCTCTTTCCTTTTCTCCTTCTTATTTTTCTTCCCTTTTCTTTTTTTCCTTCTACATCCCCTTTTTCTTCATCTTCCGCTTTCCCTTCCCCTTTCCCTTTTGCTTCCCCTTCCCTTTATTTTTCTTTTCCCCTTTTCTCTTTTCTCCTTTCTTTTTTCCTTCTTCTATCCATTTTCTCCCCTATTTTTCCTTTTTTCATCCCCCTTTTCTTTACC
>Ga0209367_1013975_pt1 | contig 10252 bp, 6 predicted proteins | sample WorMetLIZISLAND2_FD_187412 | JGI IMG/M metagenome (GOLD analysis project Ga0209367, IMG submission 187412) | Marine gutless worms symbiont microbial communities from Max Planck institute for Marine Microbiology, Germany - Olavius geniculatus... ...
GTTCTGTTGCTATGGGCGGCCAGCTTGATAGGCATATATTGCTTCTCTGGCAGCCTGCCATTGTGTTATTGTTATTGTGTTATGCTATGTTAAGTTGGTTTGGCAAATAAACTCTCTCTCTCTCTCACAGTTAATCGACGATCAATCTGCAACCTATCTGCAACCGTTTTCACGCCACACGAGCTAATAGAGGCAAAATGACGTCTTTTTAGGGGGGTACCCCTCTCTGATGCCCTCGTTCGAGAGGAACCCCCTCACCCAGTGGGACAAAATTTTGTCACAAAAACTAGAGTCATTGGGACAGCCCACAGTGAAGATTTTGTGATCCTAGCTTGCACCGTTTTCATACAATACAGCAGTGAGACGGACGGATAGACGGACAGACAGATGCCCAGTTATCCCAAAAATAAAACTGGGTATCCGTTTTTTTTGGACCACCCTGTAGACACAGAGTGGGTGAGAGGCAAATGACTGACCGGCATTCTATCATGCATCCATGCCAACTGTTTATGAGCATCCACGGTGATGATGGCGTAACTGTGCAACAGTTCACCGGTCTGCAACACATCAATGTCAGCAGAGACTGCCATGCCTTTGTGTTTTCCAGGGTTGTAAGCCGTCTTTTTAAATGTCCAATGAGGTGGGTTTTGTTCTTTTTTTAGGCACAAAATCCAAACTGTTAAGATAGCCCAACTTCATGGATTTTTAGGGTCTTCACAGGATTGAAGTTATTAATAAATAGAGCTGTCAAAGCGTTAATTTTTTTAATGCACTAATTAATGCGTTATTAACGCACCCACGACCGTCGAAAGAGAGAGTAGGGGAAAAGTTACCCGAGGCCCCATGACGTTTGGGGGGCGCTGCCTGTAGAATATAGAAAGATAAAAAGCAAATATTAGAAACACATTTTTCAACAATAACTGACGTCACCGCTAGCATAAGAATCTGTCATCTAAATATCTATTTACAGTAGTGATAAAACGGCAACTACAGTTTAGTTACTTAAATTCACTCGACTGTCAAATAACCACAGTTTAACGGAATATTGGAACTTTTTCTTCACAGAATTTAGTAAATTAAATAAATTTACGCACGTGCATTAATTTTTTTAACAAGCATATTTTTTTAATGCGTGTTAATTTATTAACGATGCAATTAATGCGTTAATTTGACAGCTCTAGTTATTATAATAACCACTGATAGATAATGTCCACATCAACTAAATACCCAAACACTGCCTAATTCAAAGGCTTGAATTTTGAAAAAAAATTAACTGTAATAAAACATTTCATTATTAGTGGAATAAGAAACCAAACCGAATTAAGATTGGGTGGATGTTATTGGTTTTTTAGGTACATGCCCATGAATCTCAATCCTGGTGTTCAGACTAAGGTCCTGTTTTTCCATGCACATTTGATGGCCGATCAAATTGATCGCTGATCAACTTTGGTACTTGATCGGAGATCATCGCAATGACCGTTTTTCCATTGCTAATTAGCGACTAATCGTCCATCAAATCTCCCATCAAGTTGATGGCCGAATATTGGCTGATCAAGTCAGATAATTGACGATTAAACGTGGCGATCTGCAGTTCGTTGCTTATTCGCACCAGAATGGTCAGAACGGCAATTCATGCATTAAAATGAAGTTCGAGACATAGCGATCAATCACTACTCATCAATTTATACCGTGTAGGCCTATAGTGTTTTGTGAAGAAATAAAATGGATAGATGCTCCCGCATTGATATACGATAGAACGCGTTTTGACAGCAGACGACAGCCTATGAATGATATCGTTGATATCATTGCTATGACGATGTTTACTGGCCAGTGGCTAGTGGCTATGGCATCCACTTGCAGCGCATGCTAGGTAATTTAGCACAACACTGCAAATCTAGGTCACTGTCAGCCAATCAAATTGGTATAAAGTAGGCTCAGTTGACGGCCAATCAGTTAATCGCCGATCACGTAATTGGAGATTAAAAATGCATGGAAAAACAAAACACAGTTAATCAACGATAAATTCTGAACATCAAGTCAATCGGAGATCAGTAAGTCAAAGATCAATTTTAATTTGATTGGCGATGGAAAAACTGGACCTAAGACCAAGACCACCCAGCTTCAGACAATAACCAAAACTTCAAGACAAGGGAACAATTAACTGCAGACCTTCAATTATACTGCTGTTACATCTACGCAGTGGCACGGCTGACTCATAATGGTTAAAAGCTGTCTTTAACAGCTACTGATGTTGAAACATCTTAGAGCTATGAAGCATCAATTGTTATATGGGATCACACAATGTCGCCTGGCAAATGACATAGGTGAACACTGCTTTAACCCCAACCAGAGTTTACCAGACATGCTCAATTTACCTACCCCGGAGGGATGGAAGACTGAGTTGGTCGGTTATATACTATGATGGACTGCAGAGAGTCACCCATCCAAGTAATTGCAACCCGACCGCATGTTGACCTCATGTCTCATGACTCATCTTTGCTGCACAAAAGTAACTCTTGGTGCAACTATCATTAAAACCAAAGCAAAAATTTATAACGCTTAACAGGCATCAAGATGATTCTTGAATATTAATTCAATGACAATAACTCTCTCGGTTACTTCACGTTAAACCAGTACACAAACGTAAACTTGGGAAAAACATCAAAGCCAGACCTCAAATCAACAGTGTCTAAAGTATGTTCCACAACAACAACAACAAACATAACAGGAACTGCAGCTAATACTAACACACCTCCTTAGACTTCCAAACATCAAACACGCCTGCCATCATCAACAATGGCCGACCCTTCTCATCTGCAACAGATACACATATAAAATAATAAAATTATAAAAAAATTAAACACGTTTTTTGGCTAAAATAAAATCCGTATGAATAGGCCCTATACTGTTCGGCTGATTGCATTGATTCATTTAAGGCAACTGTGATGAAAATAGTTTCTTAACAGCACATCAAAAAACATGCCATAATTATGTTAACAGTAACTTATTATACAGATATCAAAATGTGCACAGAACCAAGGCTATTCAACCAACATGCCACAATGATAATAATGGTAACCGATTACACAGATATGTATGTGCACAAAACTGAGATTATTTAACTACAATAAAATAAACAGTTGAATAGATGCTGATCCGTTTTTATCTTAAAAATAACACCCTTGGTTGTATTATAATACCACACAATATTAACAAGAAGCCAGCTGAATCTAAAGCAATATAGCGGTCACTTAAAAAATATGCTCAAAAATGTTATTATTGTTATTAAGAAAAACAGTGATAAATTTTGTCACATGGAATACAAGACATAATTGCTGTGTTCACCTCCATTGTTCAAATTCTGGTCCATTGACGATGGAAAGTAAATGAAGTATGGTTGTTTCTTGCCATCAGGCGTTCGATGCCATTCATAGTAACTTCAGTGATGACACAGGCCCAATAACAATAAACAAAAAACAGCATCATCGCAACCTTGGCATCACCTTATCATATTTCAAGCGCTGTGACACTGTAAATGGCACAACACGAGCCGTAGCATGATCAGAAATTTGGGAGCCACTAGACAAAATATCCAGATAGACCCCTTTCGTTTCTTTCTTTGTTCTTCCCTTCCATTTTGTTTATGCAGCAGCAGTGCCCAACTACAATTTTTTCTTCAGTGGCATTGTAACAAGGCAGACAGAATAGACAAATTCAAGGGGCCCCAAGTGGCGGGAACCCCTCCCTCCTTGAGTTCCAGATAATGTCTAAAATACAGTTTATTTAAACACACTAACATTGGTTGAATTCACGGTCCGTTCGAAAATATGAGTGACTGGTCATTCAGTGTCATAATGGCATAAACGACTAAAAGCAGTTGAAATCATTTTAACTTACGTATTGAAAGAAATGATTCCAAAATCTTGCTAATGCAAATGCAAGTTGATATACTATATGTGGTAAAAATCCACTGCATGGCAGTGAATTCATATTCGGACTGTAATAAAATTTGTGCACAAGCATAAAAATTTTACGCGAAAGTCACCGAGATTCAACAATAGGCCTAACTCGAACACAGACAAGAAAGGCACATTAATAGCAAGAAACTAGTGATAACATAACATAACGTAACGTAGACCATTGCATCATTATGGTCTACGTTATGTTACAATGTGTAGAAAGACCCAAGGGGAAAATTTCTGTTGCTGGCAGTATGGGTGTAATCTATCCACAGACAAATTTTTATCCTGCTCTTCAAAATGTGCATGTTTTTTGCGATGGAGTGCATCATAACTGTTCATGGCCATCCAGTCAATGATTTCAGTACCAGTAAAATGCACATATGCAACGTTCTATTATTGAAAAATAGCAACGTGGTACTAACTTTGACCATTTCGGAAATCTGCTGCTAAAAACAACCACCCACCGCAATTCCAGCTAAAGTTTTAAAATGATCCACTAGAACAAAATGACAGATCAAACAGAGATCAAAAAAACGCTACTCATAAGCCGAGATCCTATACTGTGTCATTACTTTGCAAGTAACAAAACTCATATAGCCATAACAAAACAATGCCACCTCGTGAAGGTAGTAAAATTCACATACTGCATGCTAACTTTGCTAAGGCACAGAGTCTGCACGAAATGACTGCGCTAATCATGTGCACAATGAAGAACAAAAGGCTCTCTAGACACAGTTTGTATGCATTGACAATGTTCAATATAAACTATGTATTTACAGACTAGCTTACTTACTTACTAACTAACTAATTTGCTTACCTATTCATTTACTTAGGTGGAAAGAATGTACCACAGTCCTAAATTTTGAGCTTCATAAATGCAAAGTCCTTCCACACCAATAGTACGCACATCTTACATATACTGTACTAATTTAAACACAAAAATACACAAAACTAAATAAACAAAAACGGGAAGTAAGCAATTACCAGCATTCCATAAATTGACTAAACATCTTTGTAATAAGTAAGAGAAGCAGACATCACGCACCCATCAGCTATGACAACACATCGTCGACCAGACTGCAGCGGTTTCTTAAACGAAGTTTTCACCAGCATTCCATCACTACGGGCGTTGTTCATTTTATACTCGATCGAGCTGACTTCGCCGTGATACCACGATGGTATTAGACCCCAGCGCATTGGTCTCAGCACACGCTCCTCAGACTGACTGGAACCAGGCTTTTCCACATCAACCATGCTGTGCTCCAGATGTTTACCTGACACCAGCACTGGACTACAGAAACAGCACAAGCACTCAGTTAGCAAGCGGCTAAATCCTCTCCGTGGTTGTAAATTCTGAAAAATAAAGCAACTGCAATTTCAGATATAGATTTTTTTACGGATGCACCCTATATAATGAGGCATCAGACACTGGGCGACTTCACTTTTTGACTTAGACTTTCGCTGAGACTTTCGCTGAGCCTAAACTTCGGTCTAAGTACGTACTTAAGTTAAAAAGTGAAGTGATTTCGCTGAGCGAAAACATGGCAACTAACACGGATAGTTTAGTAAATTAAAACAGTCTGGTACCAAAAATAAACGTAATGGCTACACAACGACGTAAGACGTAACGTAATTACGTCATTAGAGTGCACGGCGCAATTAAATAAGCAAGTCCAAGTGTAACTGATTGATGTATTTCCTGTTAGGTTTACCGGTTTTCCACCATTTTTAATCGTTTAGTTGAATTTTGGTCTAAGTACAGACTTTAGCGTTCACTTTTAGCTTTGGCTCAGTGAAAAGGCTCAGCGAAAGTCTAAGTCAAAAAGTGAAGTCGCCCACTGCTTAATAGCTAGGTTGTAAACTAAGTGATAAAGGTGATGGCACACTCAAAAACTTAGACATAGCTTAGATAATGACTTATTCCCATAATTGTTATATATATGTGTGTGTGTGAGAGGCATATATAAAATAATGTAAAGTCCTTCCCAAGCCATGAGGCCCTGGCCCCATATCTCCAACTCCGTAGCTCTTACGCCAGTTTAGCCAGACACGAGTTCACACTGCAAGCCCACAGATAGGAAGCCAGTTCATTGCACTGTCTGCTGTTAATATCTCAGATTTGCTGGTACTCATCACATCTACCCACAAAGGGATGGCCAGACTGAGTTGACCTCGGTGGCTGGTTAAATACCCACCTACCGACAGTCACCGATCCAACTAAATAACGAGGTACAGCATTGATTAACTTTGTCAACATGACTAACGACATTACCTCATAAGCCAACAGCCAATGCCATACATAATTTACTATAACTACATAACCCTAATTAGTTTGATTCAGCAATAAAAATCACACGAAACGAAGACACGGACATACCTGAATGTAGTGGGAGCCAGGTTATAAGATGGATAATATGAGTGGCTGGAAGGACCATCTACCCATGCAGGTTTCACCCAAGAGCCATTGGAAGCTTGATAACAACATGCCTTGCATATTGCATCAGGAGCGAGGGTGCTAAAACAATCAGAGTAATCAGAGAACAAAGTACGATGTCCAGTAACAACATGGCATATAACATCATCACAGTTCACAGTCATCAATACTAAACAATCACTGATATTCTCAGCAGCATGCATCAAGTGCACTGATCTGCAGAAAGCCATTATTGGTTCTGACACCTCCGGTTTAGTGAGTATGGGAACAGTTTCTTAGTGTCAGATTAGCACAGTATACGCCATGTAGTGCCATATATAGATCAGTATAAAGAAAGATGTATGTAAATAAAATTATGCTACAATATAGTTGAAGACATATTTTGTCACCACACAGAACGTACGAATCCAAAGATGAACAGTGGGATGAACAGTGGAACTGCTCAGTAAAATGCAGCCGCTGTAGCCCAGCCAAAAGCTATGATACAGGAATACAAAGTAGGTCATATACGACTACAGAAATCAATGCCTTGATAAACGCAAAAATATTGTGGGTGGTGTCCATATCGAATAACCATTTGAAAAATGTAACGGAAGAGTACCTCTGTCTTAATGTTATAATGACGACATTCAAGCAGCAAATGTACAACTAGTTTAGTGTCGACAGTTTCGTTCCATCGGTGGCTACAGATAATACTACTGCCAGACAAAATCAAAACTAATCAAAGTAGCAGGCTTAATACACAATGGGAAAAAACAAGTAATCTGAGCAAAGCTCACGTGACGCATGATAGCAGTGGTGCTGCCACCTGGGCAATCGTGTACAGCATGCTATAAAAATAATGTGTTTTGAAGGAGTACCTAAATTTGAGGCATCTGCACAGAGGACTCCTTGAATTTAAAAGGTCGAAAATTAAACTGTCAAAAATGGACGTTCTATGCTAAAAATTTCATCAGCCTATGCAGGCTGTCCAGGTTTATCTCCAGCCATTTCGGCGCAATTCACTCTTGAAATGTGTGCCACAGCTGAAAATTGCAAAAAAACACTAAAATCCTCATTGTTCAAGGTTCAAGGTTCAAGGTTATTAAAGGTCATCGATGTTGACACCATTCAAAAGCTCATCACTAGTGCTTGTTATGGTAAGCAGCATGTCTGTGCATATCTGAACTGTTTTTATGCTAGTCGAGCTAATAGCCATAAAATAACCACTTTTTATGAGGTAGCCCTCTTTAATCCTTGCCTGCGCAGGTCTCTTTAAACCTAGAGGGTCGAGACTAGAATTGCTAAAATCTGAGTTTAATGCCAAAAATTTCATGCCCAGGTTGTCTCGGTCTATCTCCAGCCATTTCATTGCAATTCACTCTTAAAATGTGCGCTTCAGCCAAAAATTGCGAAAAATTACCTAAAACCCATGGGGGTTCAAGGTCGTTCAAAGACATCAATGTTAATGAATCTAATAAATGTACAAAACATTAGTTTATACACTTGTTAACGGCAACATTTAAGGATTTGCACATCGAAAACAGCAAAAATTACAAAAGGTGTCAATGTGCTGCTGAATAAATTTGTGCACACTAAAGCTGCTGACAAACAGTCACTAGGCTACATGCAGCATAGTTCAGAGAACAATGTAGGGAAGAGTTAAAACGCTCGTCGTATTCATCGTTTACATTGATTATTATTAAATACTCTACACTTTTAATAATGCGTACGGTACTTCCAATAGAAAAAAAAATTTTATCAGTTACAAATTAATTCATGCCGCCATACGTGAAGTGATAAACAGTGTCAAGCCAGCTGTTTGTAGGGTTTGTAGGCTTGGCTATCACCGTGCTATTCACAATTTTAGTAGGTCCAATGACTGCATATCAAAAACGACATACCATGCTGTTCTTCCACACATTTTAGCGCAGTAGACAACAATGCCTTGTTGAAATAAAATCGAGTTCGTACGACACTACTCATGTAGCGTCACGACCTTGTTTGTAAACACAACAACGTAAACATTAAGTATGTAAGCTGAAGCACGGAAAATAAGTAATGTCTACGTTTCAAAGTGAGTACAGTAGCCGAGTTATCAATCAATCAATCAATCAATCAATCACTTTATTTCAGGCAGCATGGCCCATAAAAACACAAGACAGACAAGACAGACAGGTATTGACAGACAACAATAAAAGCAAAAACAGAGAATAGTTACATATGACAGACTAAACTAGACATTAGCACCAAACAAACATAAAAACTGTAGAGTAATGACACTAATTTATTACTAAATAAAAAAGCAAGCACATGCATAAGGCTAAGGCCACATATCCTTTGACAAAGAGCGTAAAAAATCAATATTACCATTGCCACACTTATGCCAGCGTTGTCTGAAAGAATACTGACTATTTAGTATGAGAGTTTCAAAGCTAGGTATAACCTAACTCCAATAATGTCTGTGTTACACTGAAATGCCGAGCAAAACCAAAAAATAGTTTAATACATTTGTGGTAGGCAGACTTCAACACACTGAGAGTGCCACAATTATACACACTCCACAAACCAACATCATACATACACAAACAATACGATTTGAACAGAGTAATCCTAACAACTCGAGAACAAAGATGAAATTTTCGGATGAGAACATTGGTGCGCCCATTATTGCCCATTTTGTCCCAAATTTCGTTGCCATGGCAACGCAATCAGGGGTAAATATAAATGACACCGTTAAATTGGCCGACCCCGAAAACCATACCCTAGAACCATAAATTTCGACTTTATCTTATACATAGCCGGAGTTATGACAGTTTAAAGCATTGTCTAATTTTCTTCATAGGCGCCATTGTAATTTTTCATATTTCTGTAAAACAATAGGTGAAAATGTTGAATTTAAATTTTGTAACCGACAAACGGCACTAACTTGCACAAAACCGCGTCATATGAGCCATCGTGCGTTACAATCAGTTTAGTCGTTTTTCCTGTAAAGCACGGCAAGAAAAATAGGGAAGGGAAGGAAAGGGAAGGAAAAGGAAGGCACAAAAAGTCACGCAATCGTTATATTTCACATGTTCGTGGGGAAGCCTCCCCCGTAAACGGATTTTCACTAAATTTTGCACATCAGGAGATATGCTGGACATAATCATCTGTGCAAATTTTGGTGTGGAAAAATTAATGGGTTTGGGAAATACGAGGGGCCAAATTTTGGAGTTTCCCATTGAAATGGCTTGTTACCCTTACAACAGTGCTGCGCTACCACGCAGCCTGTGATTTTGCGATATTTAGTTGTAACGTCTTTGGCCACATCTCGCCAAAAATGAGAGATACGGCCTATGTTACTATTAATGATTAATAGGAAGTGGCATATACGCCCTTTCACATCGAATGGATGTCACTGACCTTTGATGACCTTAAAGGCCGTTACGCGCTATTGCGGCTAAACAGTGCGAGATTGGGCCTAAGTTGCTATTGATCACTAAGAGGAAGTCGCATATTGGCTTTCATTTGACATTAAAATCATTCACCTTAATCGCCTAAATGACCTTGAAGGTCAGTACTGCAACGTGAACTGCTGTGTATAGGCTGTAGAGTCTTCCAGAGCAAGGCGTTTTTATTGACGTTTTTATTGTGAGAAATATTTGCAAAACCTGCGTCCGATATTTTTCTTGCTCATTTACGCTATTTATATCGCTTGGCGAAATGACGACGTGCGACGTCTGTTATACTAGCGCTCATTGTCGTGCGCGTCGTTTCTCAGCGGTTACGATGATGTACTTCACGTGCTGGATAGTCTTGTGCCGTGCGAGTAATTAGCCGTCATTAGTCGTTAATGCTGATTGAATGCCACGCCCACCGCACGGTCTCCATTCAT
>Ga0209367_1013976_pt1 | contig 10252 bp, 5 predicted proteins | sample WorMetLIZISLAND2_FD_187412 | JGI IMG/M metagenome (GOLD analysis project Ga0209367, IMG submission 187412) | Marine gutless worms symbiont microbial communities from Max Planck institute for Marine Microbiology, Germany - Olavius geniculatus... ...
CTGCTTTTAATGTTTAACCCCGCCCCTCAGCGTCAAATTGAACTCCTCCCACCGTTCCACGTCAAAGTGTTCCACGTCAAAGTGAAGTGCTGCGTTACCACCGAATGAATCTTTATTCGTGGGTGGCCGTAGAAAATTTTCCAAGGGGCTCGATGAGGTTAAGGCGTCGAATGTAATGGAGAATGGGAAGAGAAAATTTTCTCAGAATATAAGGGGATCTGGGAGCTTCGTAAAATCTCGCAGTGGGGTCCCGGGCGTAGCCCCAGCCGAACATGAATTTGGTGCATTTGTAGCCTCACAAAAACACTTCTGGTCAAGTTCTGATGGAAAGATGACTGCACCCCCTAAAGTCCGAAAAGTTCCCCTTGAGAAAAGTAATACGCTTTGAACGTAGTTCTTAATGAACGTGGGCTCCCCCGGAAATATATCGTTTCAGTTCATTTTATTTCTATTGCTTTGAACATATCTTTAGAAATTAAAACTTTCTTTTACGACGTTATTTTCAAATGATGGCATACAGGGTGGGCCAAAAAACTGGCAACAACGCCAATAACTTCATCAATTATTAACTGATTTTCAAAACTTTTTACTGTCGGAATCAGAAAAAAAATTGTAACAATACTATCACTAAAAGTCTTACCACACCTCAAATGTGAAGCTACACAACTTAGTAAAATACCAGTGTTTTAAAAGCAACAGTTGAAAAAGAGGCGATATCTGTAAGGGCACATTGTAAGAAATTAACAACAGAAATCAATTTGTTTATTATCTCAGTTATTGTCTTAAGCAAATGTCACATCCTGCATTTTTCACATCAAATGTTCAATGTGTCCGCCTTGCTACTGAACGACGCACTCAAGCCGGCGACGCCACTGACCAATGGCGCGATCAACCAAATACTTCGAGTTTGCCCCACTCTGTGACACTTCTCGTGGACTAATTCAAAAGCTCGTCTTCAACAGACACAGCCAGTCGACGGTTTTGTCGCCTAAGTACTGTCGCTGAACTGTGACCAGCAAAAAAGTACAAAATCGCGTGATTTGTCTACGGCATCTTGTTTGCTGCTGTCTGGGGCATGATCGAGTGAAACAGGCTAATCCAGTATTGAAATAAAATATTGCACTCGTTAGTCACCGTTTCCCCTGAACTTAACAGAAATCTATTTTTAAATAAAAGGCGAAATTAGGCGATTTTAACGCGTTTTTTGCAGCACTGGATACTTTATGCGGAGGTAATTTATTAAACACATAAAAAAATTAGTCAAAATTTCTGACGGATTGGGTCTGTTTTTCGTTTTACTTGTTCCGTTTTTTTTTGCCCTATCAGTTGAATCCGTTCTTAATTATGCTACATAATCCATATTCCCGCTCGGTCTTCCATCACAGGCTGTCCAATGTCAACGTACCGGAACCCACATCGTAATGAAGGCGGTGCAACTCGTCGTTTGCGTGCAATACCAACACGCATCAAGTATCGATTCGTCGCGCTACTGTGTGAGTGAAATGTCGAATGTCGGTCCATCACTAGACCTATACGATACCTGCTGCGTGTGACCATGAGGATGGGACAGCTGCTGCATTTCGGCGCATTCACTACAGACGAATCTATCTCTCTGCAGTTAGAGATGTTTTGTCGTTTCGTTACTCGACCGCGCTGGGTCGCTAACTCTTACGTCGTCAAAGTCAAAGTCGCGCGAATTTCGACCAACTAAGTGAGACACGTACGCAGGAGGGCATTTGTTAAAATGTATGTCCCATAATTGCTGATTGCGTGTATTTATCGTGTATTATTTTCAATTCGCTGCCACTTGCCGTATATGATAAACGACGATGTCAACGCTACGTACAGTGGGCGTACTATGTCCAATTTGTCAGCATGAACTAGTAAAAGTTGGGGGCAGATGTCGTCGTTGCGCTGCTGCGTGAGTCATCGCCTGCAGAGACAGTAGGCCTACAGTTGTCACGTTCAAGGACCGTTCCGTCTGTCTGTATGGTCGATAGCGAAAGTCAGCGTACGTACGATTACGACGTCTTGTGACTAAAACGAACAGTAGCCACAGACAAGGCCCGTGAGACCGGCCGACCTCCATACGTGAGTCAGTCGGGGCGCAGTCGTAAGTAAGTCGTTCGATGCCGATGCAACTGTCGCCGGTCGTCGTAAACGCCGTCGTCCACTCGTCGTCGCTGATCGGCGGACTCCGTTGCTTCCAACGTCGATGTCGCTCTCCACGGAGTTGTAAGTTGTATTTTATCGTCTTCCGTAATACGGTTCCCGAGATCGAGGTCTTGGTCTTGGGGCGTCTCAGGGACAAAAAATAAAGTCTTGGTCTTCAATTTGGTTTTGGTTGTGGCAAAGGAGGTCTTGGTATTAGTCTAATACTGTTTATAACGTCGAGACGTTCTCCACGGAGTTGCAGCTCATCTCATCCGCTGATGCTGGTGACGTATAGGCAACGTCATTTAGAAATCACAAGACGACTTTACCTTCTTTCTCCTCTTCTCTTTTTCCCACTTTTCAATTATTCAAAACACATGTATATGGTGCCATTGTCAAACAGTTCGGTTTTCAAATTACTTTTCTCTTTACCTGCTTTTTTCTTCGCTTTTTGGCATGGGTGTAAAAAGTTGGCAGACTTGCGTTAAAGTTGAACCGGCAGTACAAAATTGGTCCATTCTACGGTAGCAAAAATATTCAGATAAAAATAATCAAACGCCTCTGTGGGCGTTTGCGACCTTACCTTTCCCATTTTCTCCTTTTCTATTATTCCGCTTTTACCTTATTTTGTCTCCTTTTTTACTTTTTCTGGCCGGGTGGGGGTAATCGCGCCCCTAATAGGAAGCAGTCGGCGGCTGTGGGTGCAGGTGATTATTATTGGCGACGGCAGACGGCAGGCGTTGGTCAAGTTAAAGGAATTTATAGACTGGCGACGGTTGGAGGTCGGACGCCGGTCCCGGAGTCGTGTCGGTTGTGATGCGACACGGAGCCGTGGGAGACGGTACATGTGAGACGCTGGCGACATCTAGCGCCGCCGGACGACACAACACAGCTGCTGCCGTCACATCTGCTGGCACTGCTCTCTGCACGTCTTCTAGCAAGTAAGTAATGATGTCGCGAGCAGTCGTCGAATCTGCGCGATCTAGTGATCGTACGTTGACGCAACAGTTAGGCCTATTGACAGCGCTACGCGGTCAACAGGTCACGGGTCTATGGTTAGGGTTAGGATTATGGTTAGCGCTAATCATAACCGTAACGAGATCGCGCCGAGCGATGTCAAGATTTGATGATCGCGCGTACGACAGATTGCTATATTTATACCCCGTTTACACGATCAAACTGGCTCGACGAGCTGATATATGTTAGCTGGACGAGCCAGCTCGATGTTTGCTCGATCGTGTAAACGGGGTATTAATCACGTGTTTCGTGCAGAACATGTTGCGGATACATCGTAGTGTCTGATACGAGTGGTGCTATAAGAGTAAGGTGTTGGGGGCATCAACATTCGCTCTTTCTTTCACTCATAGGCCTACCCTCATTTTCCCCAGTTTTATCATGACCTGAGGGGCGACTTTTGAGAAACCCCAAGCTAAAATAGTTCTCAACTTTTTATCCCAACTTCCGTAAGGATAGGTTCTTCGGGATGGCTGAGAAGTTGTCGATCGATACCCCCTTTCTACCAATATTGAAGAATATAAAGCGCTTTCTGAGAATTAACTTAATGTTTAATCGTTATTTTTAAATGCTAAAAAGATCTCGATATTTCTATGAGAAACTCAATATGAGCCTACAAAGTGGTCCAGATAAACGGCACAAAGTTAACGGCGCAATAATTTTGCAACAGTACGTTACAGAGTCAGGCGGTTTTCAGCAAAGGCTCAAAAAGACATTGCTTACATTCAAAAGCAAGTGTTTAAACACAGCAGTTAAATATTCTTTGTTTTGCAGCTAGCAAGTGAACTATTCAAAAACAATATTAGCCTGTACATCCTCATTCTTTAAAACTAGTTCGTGATAAAAAATAAAGTCTGCGCCAAAACCATTTTTTTCACATTGATAAAAAGAAACAGCGCAAAATATGTCCACCACAAAAAAACAACCGACGATAGTCGTATTTAATACCACCATCGATACGTTCTCAAGTGACTGATCATGCTCAGCAACTGTTTAAAACTTGTTTCAGATGATCAACATCCTTAGTCTTCTGACACGTGCAAAACGACTGTCGTCTGTTGTTCGTTTTGGTAGTGGACACATTCGAACGCTCGTTTCTCTTGACTCTGGACACTAGACTTCGTGTGTACCTTGTTTCTATCACAAACTTGCCTAAAGTTGTAGCGGTTAATACTGTTTTCGAAGAGCTCACTTGCCAGCAGCAAAGCAAAGAATTGGCTATTATAATGCCCTGTTCAGACACTGGCTTTTTTCATGAAAGCAGTTTTTTTTCTGTTTTCTGAAAACCGCATGACTCTGTGACGAAGAGTCGCAAAATTATGGTGCCATAAACTTTGTGCCGTTTTTTAAAATTCTGGACCACTCTGTTTCTGTATATAACGAAATTAATTTACATACTACTGCTCTCCCTAGCGGCTCAGCCAAGTGCCTCAGATTCGGCCACTGGCTGACATTCCGTACTTTAAATATGCACCTACTTACTTACTTACTTACTTACTTACTAAAGTTTACGGAGACATTTTCACCTCTGTCTACGAAGGGAAAGGGAGCTAAGATGCCTTCTGTGCACTCTGGGTTTTAGTCAGCTCGTCGGCCGGAGTGTGTATGTCGCTTGTATGAGAACAGGTCGACGATTTATTTTCGCTTCAGATAGCGAGCTTTTTCGCTGTTTATTCGAGTGTGGTGGCGATTATTTGTCGACTTATTTCGCCGGTCGTTGTTTATAATAACTCTGTCATGATATTAAGCCCTTTATATGTGGCTTAGTTATGTGTATATTGCTTGTGGTTGTTTGTCATGTAATATCCGTTCTATTGAGCTATTCGTCAGTCGTCGATGTGATATCTCTGTTTAAACGGTGAAACTGAACAGTCTGATGATTTGATTGAGATATTTTTACTAGCAGCTGCGACTGCTTGATTGTTTGACTGTCTATTTGTATTTCTGTTCTAGTTTCGTTTATTGGCATTGCACTTGCATGATAATTCGCACGCTGTAAATATTCTGCTTATTAAATCACAATATCGTTTTATTTTCAATTTTGTGTCCAGTTACTTTAGCATTAGGCCTAGGTTAACTCTAAATTAAGTTTAGCGGTAGGCCTAGAATCAAACCCACCAAGGAAACCTCATACAATACATAAATATCTCTAGCTGAAAACGACAATATGCTGTTTGTTGCTCATGACATTGGTTTAAAAACTTGTCATCAGTGATGTTTACACTATCTGTTTGTATTGTGCTTTTCATCATGATCGTCAAGTTCTGTCGACGTCGAAAACGGTGAGATTTGCAATATAATTCACGATCACATTAACCACATTAAGTGATACAATTTCGCTGATGGTGAAATTGTACTGATCGCCACGCGGTGACAACGCAGCTTTCGTTGAATACGCAGATAACAAAATTACGAACGAAATAAAGCGCGTCGTGACGTGCAGTGATATTGACGTGCCTGCGCTGTCCGTAGCACAAAGTAATATGAATAAATGAATGAATGTATCGAACCAGATTTGACTCGATCGTTCGAACGAAACAATGACAAAAAGTCAAAGGGTCGTTAGACTGAATTAACCCTTTGTGTGCACATCAGTGCCCGTAGCGAGCGACGAATTGTTTTTTAATACAAATTTGGTTTTGCAGACTTTGTGGACTGAAAATTAAGTCGTCCGTGAAATCTGAAGGTTTTCCAGATGTTAGCGAAAAGTTACGTAATACGTAATACTAAGAACTGATGCTCTAAGTACATATAATACTGCATTTTGCTTTTGCTACAAATCATATAGGCCTTCGTGATAATAATGAAACAATTTATGCTTAGCGAGTAGGCCCTATTGCTTTCATAATTTGCATAGTCTACATGTGCTGCGCTTTGACGTTATAAATCATTGATTGTTTAGTTGATTGATTGATCACAGTTCACCTTCTGGGAAATTTATCTCCACATCCCATCGAAGCTCTACCCTAAACCTCTTAAGGCCGTGCCCCTAATGTTTTATGTTTATGCCTTGGCGACGCGAATGTACGCGCCATTAGTTTCGGTCAAATCCGTCATGTGGTGATATAATGGCTACGCGCATATTCTTCAACGACGCACATAATGCACTTCACGTCTGGGAAGCACGCTAAAAGTGACAGCGCAGTGTCGACAAAAACAGATTTACCGTATAAACTACTCCGGATTCTCTGATGCTGTTATTTTTCTCCAATCACGATCAAAGTCTTTAGCTCACTGTCACTCCGTCCGCTCTAATGAAACACCTTGGGCAATTTTATGCTCACTATTGAATCAAAACGTTGCATTCGAAAAACGTTTTAACCAATTGCTGAAAAAATACTTTGCAGATGCTGTTGTTGAGAAATGATATTTATATTTAAACAATTATATCAATGTTATGACATATTGAATTACCACTATCTCAATTGCGTTAAAATTGTTTTAAGTAATTATTTTTTGGAAGCTGTTGCATTAAAATTTAAGTTATTTTGATCTCGCATTCGTATAAGTTAATTTTTACGGTTGTCAAAAGATTTAATTCACAAAGTTATTGTCATATTTTTCAGATATCGGCCGATCCCAGATAAAATTCTTTAGCACATTCGCAGGTAAATTTACAGTAAAGATTCAACTACCTTTCAAACACTTCATTGCATTAGCGTTTGACGAATTTGTCGATTTTTTAGCACGACTGCGGGTTTTTTTGTTTACTATTAGAATAAAAAAATTAAACAAAAATATTGTCACTCATTAATCTGTCGGCCGAAATTAAACAGCGAAACATTCATTAATATCGAACATTCTAAGAGACTACTAGTACTAAAGGCTTTTTTCTGTTTGTTTGAAGTTGTGGGGCATTGTGACTTTTTGGCTCAAAATGCGCTGGTTATAAGCACCGTTACTCACTCATTAAATGGTGAACTTTGTTACTCAAACTGTGCTGGGAAGGGTTAAAGGAGCAGCGGCGACGTCGGGCGTCAAGCTTATTGCGTCTGTGATGTGCCGCGAAACAGCAAACACATGCAAATACGCTGATCTGTCGTAATTGTTATACGCTGTATCTGCCCTTCTCTCCTTCTTTCCTTCCGTCTGTTGCGTTTTTCGGCTGTACGACGGCAGTCAATGAGAAAGGCCAGAGGTCGCAGAGAAAATACATGTACTTCACTCAGGTACCCGCGATAATACTAAAACTTTAAAAAACTGAAACAAAATCGCGTGGGATTCACATACCATTTTGTCTTGGTTTCACCGTATATGTAGGCACGACTTTAGATCATTAACTTATTATATCTAGCATCAGTTGAGACTGCCTTTGTGCGAAAGCGCGATGCAACGTGCCGGTAAATATAAAAATATAAATGCCAAAAAACTTTTGAACATGTAAAAATAGTTTAAACGCTATAGAGCAGTTTAAAGAAATGGAATCAATGCATTTGTAATTTCGAGTCAGCATTAAATTTTATACCCAATTTACTTTTTAAATGTGAGCTGCCGTTTACGTTTGATATTGCATTAAAATTTACCAGTGCTGACCTTTCTCCAGTGGCGGTTTTAGGTCCGGGCCGAAAAGCACAGCCCTTCTTTCCAGTTCTGCTTCAAGCCCCCCCCCAGTTTCGTGGCCACCCATGATTTTTTGCAAAGATAGCACAAATATCTAATTTCTTTGCGTTTCCAAATTTTAGAAAAGTGGACAAATTTGCGGTTTTCATTCAACGTCCAAAAACCAAAAGTGCTTCAGCTTCAGGGGGCTCGCCCCCTGACCCCTGATCAGGGGCTCGCCCCTGGACTCTGCTGGGGGCTCTGCCCCCAGACCCCCGTTCTAGGTTCGCGCTACCGCTCGCCATGGGGCCGTGCCCCTCCCCCAGATATTGCGGGCTAGAACCGCCACTGCGTTTGTCCGTGAATATACGAATAGCTTTATCTTTGTTTTCAGCTTTCTGTTGTGTTGTTTATTCGATAGAAAACGACTTGTGATGTGTTAATTTCATGCAACGTTTTAAGACGTAGAAAACCATAAAGGCCCGGCGCCATTTAACACAACAACTAAATTGTGTGATTTATGGCGCATTTTATGCCAGTTTTTTAAAAAAAATTTGATGAACTGGCTGTTGATATTTACGCCTCAAATGACGCAACCGGTTGTCATGAACAACCTGTCCGCTAAATGTGAACTGTCTTCAGTCTCTGAAAAGAATACATTTTCCTGTCAGTCTTTCAGTTAATACGCCAACCACCGTAGCATTTTTACGATGTAATTTTTGCACCTGTCTCAGCAACAGGCAGACAGTCACCAGTCCCGCGTATATTGATTACGCGCGCATTATAACAGTGCATGGTCCGTTATTACAGCGAACGTTGTACAGTAATTGCGTTAACCCTCTATAGCATGCACATCGGCCATACAGGCATACAATACACAGGACTAGGCCTACATGCACAACAAGTAAGGGTTATTACGCGGCCGTTCTAATAGGTCGCATTACAAGTTTTGCCCGTTTGTCTGTCCCGTACGTGGTTTTAACTAAAAACAAAAAGCGTAGAAAACCAAAATTCAACAGGAGTAACCGGTATGCCAATTTCAGCTTAGACAGTCGAAAGTTAGACTTAGATAAAAGTTAAGGTTTCGCAGCTCTAAGAGAACGGCCGTGTAGGGAGGGACAATAGAAAATCACGGAAACACGGAAATAACGGACCCGCAAAATCGACTTTTTGGGAAAGGCATATTTCGGCCACTAGGGGGTGCTGCGCCCCGAAATTTTTACACGCGCCACAGAATGTCCAAGCCTTACTAGCTTATACCCCACAGGGGATGGGGGTTCCCCCAACAATTTTTTTTCAATGGGGGTCAAATTGGCTTAAAATTTAGTGTATGAGCCATTAGATCTTTGGCGCTAAAGGGATTAGCCTAATGAAACTTCCGCGTTAAACGCAAGAAAATTGGAGGACTTGGGTTTACTAATCACAAAGTTGTGTTGGCTCATTTTGACCTACCCATCATTGTCAGTTCGCGCGTTTTTGAAGAACTTTAGACTTTGATCGCATATATCTCTGGAGAATGGATAGAGATATCGATAAAGAGAAAACGGCGTTTACAACTACGATCGATTACACGTCGAAAGCAGCAACATTGGTGAACTTGCGTTCACCAACAATAAAGTTCTGTTGTTTCATTTCAAACCATCCAAGTTTAACATTGCGCTTGCTATACATGTATATGATAATGCAGTTGCGTTCGGGCCACCTGGTTTTGCTGCGAACGAAATTTCAACCTCTTAACTGTCTCCCCAATCGGAATTACGGCGCCGGGCGGCCTCACGTTGGGCTCTGCCCCATATTTCTAGTTTTGCTTTTTTTGCCGTGATTTTCTACTGTCCCTACGTATGGCCTAATATTATGTCAGCACTGGGCCGACTTTTTTAGCTCTGTAATTTGTATGCGCAGATGTCCGAAACAAACATGGTAATTTTTTTACCGATCGTAACTCCATCAAATCTTGGCCCATTTGAACGGTTACTGCACTGGTTACGTTTTTACGAGGATTCACTTGAAAGGTTAATGCGAATGCAGGCCAGAGCATGTATGATTACGGCATTGTTTGTGGCTGCTAAGTCAATGTCGTACTTGGGAATTGCACAACTGCTGTCGTTGTTTTCAGCCTCCTTTTTGTTACCTCGATTGGCGGCAAATTATAGATCACAGCAGATCGATCCGCCATTGTGTCATGGCACTAGGCTCCCGTGAAACAAGGAACTCGAATGTTCAAAAAGGTAGGTCCTTAACCAATTTGATGTCATAAACGGCACGGCTCACGAAACTGTGATTGTCCCATTCCAGTCGCCGCAGTGACTGTCTAATTTCTACGCCATTTCTGTTGTATTCGTATACTACACGGTGTTTAATAAAAGGACCCCTTTTTGTTTTTTTCCTAATTTACTCAAATGATGATCAATTCACACAAAATTTTTACCAGTTGTAGCTGAAGAAAAAAACTAATTCAAAATATTGCAACAGAATATGGCACTTGATTAGTTATTTTTTGCTAGTCGTAACATAACGCTGACGTCACAGTGTGTCGTGAGTAAAA
>Ga0209367_1013977_pt1 | contig 10251 bp, 12 predicted proteins | sample WorMetLIZISLAND2_FD_187412 | JGI IMG/M metagenome (GOLD analysis project Ga0209367, IMG submission 187412) | Marine gutless worms symbiont microbial communities from Max Planck institute for Marine Microbiology, Germany - Olavius geniculatus... ...
AGTTGGGGCAACCGTCAGCGTAATGACTTTTACTTACCTGGTTGTCCTGTTTGAATGTTTGTTGCTGTCTATGATGTGATTTATTTGCGCTACTTGATTTCAAACGAATAAAGAAGGAAAAAAGAAAGAAGAATGTGACCCTTTTGCGAAAAAGTAAGGGAAGCCGTATTCCGGCGCCGCAATCCCACTACACTCTATTGCTCGGTAAACGAAACCGACGTTGATACTAAAGACCTATTTTTCCAAACTCAGTAAATGAAAACGCTGATTATAGTAAGTAACGACGCACTGTTCTTCCAAGTCTTGTACGTTTGTGAGGAGTTTCTTCTTGTCGGCTGCGGCTGCTGCTATCTGCGCTTCACTGTCGTCCAAGCGCTGTTCAAGCTCCTGAAGTAATTCTTCCAACTCTTCTTTACGCTTCACCAGACGAACTCGCGCCTACACGGCAAGCATTAGGCCTACATGTACAAACCACACGCATTCATCCAAAGCTCCGAGTGGTAGCCGATAGCCGAATTTGTCGCTGAAGTTGTGTGCGCTAAAAATCCTTCAAAAATAAGAATATTCGTTTTTCTCTTCCTATACTTAAAACCAGGCGTAGAAACTACAAGATAGTGCTTTTATGTGTAAGTCGGTAACAGTTTTTACCTATAAACAGTTGTGATTTGGTTAGTGTAGTTTGCTGCATGCTTTTTAGCCAAATTATTAACAGACATCCTGAATAATTTCTCTCATTCAGATATCAGCTGAAAACGTAGTAAACGTAGGCCTATTTTAAGTCCGATTAGATACGCCTACGACTGCACTAATTGCAGTAATGCTTTTAACACTCTTTAGAACAGTGTTCGTGTAACAACCAACTAATCATCACGTATACCTCCTCGGCCTCGGAGGACAATTCGGCCTCCGCTCGTAGCTGTTCACTGAGTAAAGTTTTCTCGTCACAGATCTGTGCATGTTGACGCTCCAACTCATCATGATCAACCTTCAGTCTCTCATAGCGTTCAGTTACCTGCCTCAGCTCAGTCTCCTTCTGAGACAGTTTCTCTTCATTCTCCGTCACCACCAGCAAAGGACGCACCTGACACATGGTCAAAGTAATGGTGTGTTCACACGATGAAGCAAACACATCGAGCAAACATCAAGCAAACATCAAGCACACATGAAGCATAGGCCTACATGAAGCAAACATGAAACAAACTAAAAGCAAACGTTGTGTACGTGTACATTGTGTCTCAAAAAACATCCCCAACATTTTTCACTGTAACTTGAAAACCAATTAAACTCCTAACTCAAATACAAAAAGACGAAATTCACATAAACGTTCCAAATGGCAAAAGTAATCTGTGTGTTAATTTTCAGTTGGGTCATAGATCAAGGTCACACACGAGACGTCGAAAACGACGACAAAACTACGCCCTACTTTCGTCGTCTCGAGCCAGCCCACGGCGCAGAACTAACAATGTAAAAGTAGACTTTCGATTAAAATTTAATGTAATATATAAGCAAGTGCTGTGTATGAATAGCTAAACGGACGGATGGCCGCACGTTATGTAGGTACTGGGCCGACACATTTCACTGGTTGTCAGTTGAGTGTTGACAGACAACGACTGCGGAGTGACCTTGGTGAAGAGGCGCCACCACTGCCAGTTGCGTAGCTTCAAGTAAGCGCTGCAGTTACGCTGAATGATCCGGATTGCGTTCAGGTGCTGACAACGCTTCTGATAGTGTCTGCACACACATATAAGATATGTTAGTGCAAGCTGCTGCAAAATTATCGCTAGTATTATTATTATATTTTTAAACCCTTGGTATAAGTTTACGAGAAAAGAAAAAGTAATCAGGACAGTTCTGTTGAATATAACTCTTGTGCAACATAACAACGTTGAGCACTGATTAAGAACGAAAATATTCGCTGAAACTAAGAAAACTGGTTTTACGATCGCTACCAAAAAACGTCAGATTTTTTTGACCCAGCTGCATTCGTGGGGCGTAAATACTTTAACCGCAACAACTCTAAACATTTTTAAAAATTTTCTACAAATGTTGACATAAAATGTGACCTGCTGAGACCTTTTTGTCCTCGACCGTTAATGTATTAACGATGTACTGCATTGTACGGCATTACTGCCTTTTTTATGTAATCAGAGCAAAAAACTTCAACAGTTTACAAAGCTATGTAACGGCGATATGAGTTAAAACTCAAAAACAGCAAAAATGGTTTTGGGGCAATATTATAGCGTGTTGAATTCCAGACTTTATCTTTATCTTTCACGAAGGCCGAGTTATAGTCAATTTTGTCCCAAAATTCGTTGCCATAGCAACAGGGGTCGTTAAGGGGTACATTTAAATGACACCATTAGATTGCCCGACCCCGAAAATACGGGGTAGGTGCAAACAGCCCGCAATTATCTCTTACGGGGACCGAGTTATACCGCTTTGAAATCTCCATTGGCTGTAATGCAAAATTTTGCAACTTATGAATGGTTGCTGTGGCAACAGGGGTCGTTAGGGGTACATTTAAATGACACTGTTAGATTGCCCAACCCCAAAAATAGGGGGGGTAGGTGCAAACAACGCGCAATTATCTCTTACGGGGACCGAGTTATAGCGCTTTGATCTCTCCATTGGCTGTAATGCAAAATTTTGCAACTTATGAATGGTTGCTGTGGCAACAGGGGTCGTTAGAAGGTACATTTAAATGACACCGTTAAATTGCCCGATTCCGAAAATATGGGGTAGGTGCAAACAGCGCGCAATTATCTTTGACGGGAGCAGAGTTATACTGCTTTGAGATCTCCATTGGCTGTAATGCAAAATTTTGCAACTTGTGAATGGTTGCTGTGGCAACAGGGGTCGTTAGAAGGTACATTTAAATGACACCGTTAAATTGCCCGATTCCGAAAATATGGGGTAGGTGCAAACAGCGCGCAATTATCTTTGACGGGAGCCGAGTTATACTGCTTTGAGATCTCCATTGGCTGTAATGCAAATTTTTAAAAATTGAAACATAAAAAAGGTAAATTTCAAAAAATTTAATTGAAACCATATAAGGAATGTGTCCGGCCTCAGGACACTACGTTTGAGCCATTAGCGGCGTTTGTCGATTCAACATGCAGACCTGTAGCCGTGAGCAAAAAAAATAGACGGCTAACGGCGAATTTCGCGCATGCGCAGCCACGCCCCCTTTAAACCGATTGCAACCAAATTTTCCTCTGGGGTTGGGTGGGCGATGTGATCACTCACTGACGCCAAGTTTTGGAAATCGGTTAAGGGGTTTCGGAGTTACAGGACCCCCAAACGTCATTTCCTATACTTAACGTTCATCGCCCTTACAACAGTGTCAGCACTAATAATTGTATGATGTGATATGATATGATGCTATATGCTACCTGCGAGCGATGCATCCGCGAGCGTAAGCCTGGAACTGAGCGATGATTTCAGTCAGCTTCATGTCACGTTCTTCCTCGAGGTGCGCCAACACGCCTGCTCTGAAGAAGATCTTGCTCTGACCGATGCGATACAGATTCGCGTCCAGATCCAGCGCCTCAATCTGTCCATGATTTCACAGCAGCCAATCCAGACAGATTATCCATGTTAAGACTATCTACCACGATCATGTTTTTTTCCACGCTTGCGCGCTCAGTTTCCCGCTGCTTATTTTGCCGTGTTGCGATTTTCACAAAATTATGTTTCGCAAAATAGCGCGTGTGGAGGGGGAAAACTACAACAATCATGCGCAGTTTTGTGTTCGCTTTTAAAGTTTTACTGAAACGAAACTGCTCGCATCTAGTCTCTTAAGATGCAATAATTACGCGCGACAGCAGAATGCTTCGCGCGTCTTAGCCATCGTCTAGGCGTCTGTCTGTCCGTCTGTCTGTCTGTCACACTCGTGATCTGTATCAAAACAGCGCAAGCTAGAATCACGAGATCTTCACTGTGAGCTGCCCCAAGTTCTCTAGTTTTCCGTGAAAAAATTTCGCGCCCCTGGATGCGGGGGTTCCCCTCGAACGAGGACGTCAAAGAAGAACACCGCCTTAAAAGACGTTATTTTGCCGTCATTGGCTCTTCTAATGTGAAAACGGTTGCAGATAGGTACAGACATGCTGCTTATCATAACAAGCACTGGTAACAGGCTTTTTAGATTTATAAACATCGATAACCTTGAACGACCTTGAACCCCCCCTCCCCAAACAAAAAAGGGGTGTTGGTAATTTTTTTTTCTCAATTTTTTGCTGCAGTACACATTTTAACAGTAAATTGCGACGAAATGTTTGGAGATAGACCAAGACAATGTGCATATGAAATTTTCAGCATTAAACGTAGATTTTAGCAGTTCAAGTCCCGACTTTTTAAGTTAAAAGAGGCCGGTGTAGGCGGCCGTCAAAGACGGCTACTCCACTAAAAGTGGTTATTTTACCGCTATTGGCTCGTCTAGCGTGAAAACGGTTGCAGATAGGCAAAGACATGCTGTTTATCATAACAAGCATCGATGACCTTAAATGACCTTGAACTTCTAAAATAAAGGTTTTGGTGTTTTTTTTGCAATTTGTGGCTGCGGAGTAGATCTCAAGAGTGAACTGCATCGAAATGGATAGAGATAGATCAAGACAAACTGCGAATAGTAACTGCTAAGGCTGTCGTGCGTCTTATGAGCTTTAATCAAATTACTTGTTTTACTTTAGTTTTCATAATTATTATTCAGTGTCACAGTTTGTTTTTATGAGCTGTTGCGTATTACTATTATTGTAGTATTCTATTCGTACTCGATCATGGTACATGTTAAATGAAATGTCTTAAAATAAACAATATATTTTCTTTTACTTTCTCGCTAAACTGCAACTGGAAACACATATATTTTAGGCCCTACCTATTACATGCAGCCTAAAAATGATCGTTAATGACAGTAAAGTGTTCTGACCATTTTAGCGCAGGCATTCTTGCCATCCATAAAGCCGCGCGGAATAACGTTTGGCGTCAGCAGCTCGTATCGCTGACGGAATTCCTGGAACAGAATCCTGTTTGGAAAGCCTTGCCGACAAATGCGGATTCCTTCCAGCACCCCATTGCATCGCAGCTGCTCCAGCACTAGCTGACTGTCGATCTTGCCCGCCTGCACCATCAAACGCAGGTTTGCACAAAACACCATCCAGAGACCACACAAAGTATACTTCTAGTACGTGCCTAACAATGGCTTGAAATGGCAGTGTCTGGGTAGCACACCGGAGATATCGCGTAAACACAACAGCCCATAATGCGTTTTTACAAGTAATGATTATTCAAGACTTTAGCTTCTGACATCAAACACCTATCATTTCATTTTAGTCACTAAATGCATTATCAACTGCGACAAGTCTGACAAAACTAAAAATTCATCGATGCATATTACATATATCACATTACGAAATATTATAATGAACAAACGTGCTCGCGACAGACGACATTAATATACATCTTTATTCATCATGAAAAACAGCAATTTAAATACGAATACAAAATAAAAGAGAAACTTTACAAATTACAGTTTACACAGTTTATATACAATCAAACGGTTCGTACTTTCACACAGAACATAATACTGACAGTGATACTCATAGACAGTAACAGTATGACAATCCCTTTTAGTAGCCTAAGTATTTCTCGTACCTTTTGAGTAACAATTCACTTGAAAGTGTAAAGTCAAAGTAACTTAGACATGCATTAATTATTACTATGTTCGAAATGCAGAATAGTTTCATTAAAAAGCTTATGTCTGCGAAGTCAAGTGACCGCTGGTCAGCTTTTGTTACGGAACAGACTTTGAGTCCATACAGTAACACAGGTAAGCATTTTATTTTAATTTGGTGAAAAACCACTTCCTCGGAAGCGACTCTGCCAATCTTGCCAAATATTAAGTTAGATGAACGATAGAAATTTCTTTTGGCATGATCCAGCAAACAATTGAATTTGTCAAAACGCACAATAAATACACCAAGACATCGGAGTTGATCAACCCACATTAATAATTCCAACACCGTCCAACAATGACCAAATTAGTTACGTATTATAATCTAGCCTCATAAAACGATCTATGTTTACTCAACAGCCGAACAAAAATATAACTAGAATTACAGTGAAATATTATTTTATTTACTTTATTTTATATTTTACCCATCGACATAGGTAACAAAAATATTTCTTTGGACATTACGTCTGCACCGTCACTCATGGTCTTCACACAGAGTTGCGAGACTTCTCTCTAACGTTGTTTATACCTGGACCAGTTGACCTATTTATCTGACACTTTACTGCAGTCGTGGTCTCCCCAGATATAATGCTTTCAGCCACACTGTATAGTGATGACGGAGATAACAACGAACGCTGTTGCTCACTTTCTTCTCGTGGTTGGGTATGATGCAGCGCACGAAGTTGGGGCTGGTGTTATTGAGCGTCTGCATGAGTCGCGTCAGCTGTTCCTTGTATGTCTGTCCAACTGTGCGGAACATTCCCTTGCGAGTAGACGTCCGACCACCAAACGCTGCACTGGCGTCGCTGGCTGACACTGTCGCGCCCATCCCTACGATCTCCGCTAACACACCACCACCACCACACCAGTCAACGTGCACGACAGACAGCAGTTTAGATAACAGATTAGCATAAAAATAATATAAAATATATTTAAATTTCAGCCTCCAAAAAACTACATGATACTTCTGCCTGCTTATAGAAAATCCGTAGATGCTCATTAAACATGTCGTAAAACAAATCTTCACAATGGTTGCCTGCTTTTGGCATATGTAAACGTCGTACATACTAGGTAACAACACGATAGCATCAAACAAAATTCACAGTGACTCATATTATATTTCAATTACTATTATACTTAAAATAACTTAATTAACTTGATTAACTCTGTTCTACTTTACACAACCTATTATTCGGTCCATGAGCTTTTCGCATCTCTGCATTCAATATAGTCACAAACTCTAAACTTCCCTACATTTCCACGTCAAAAATTGATTACGAAATTATTCTCCGCATTTGAACGGCACTGATTTGAAAACAACGCACTACTTCCAATCAACTCATCCCACTTCTAGCTCTTGCTCCAAAATACGCTATGCAAACTTCACCGATATATAAATTATTTATTTATTTTATTATTTATTCATTTACTTGCACACATAGTTGATTGATTACGATGACAGCAAAAATAAAAATAAAATGACAAATCATCTGCTAACCATCTTTCCAGATGGACCTGATGAAGTCGGACGACGATTCCTGCAGCAAAGACACGACGTTTTCATTAAGTGGGTCCATGTTTTTGAGCAACCACTGATCGCAGACATAGTCCACACGGCCGGCGTAGTGATACACGCTGAAGTTCGCCTTCTCACGGAAGTCTACAGTCGGCCCATTCACACAAGATCTTAGGATAATCCAAAAACAATTTTTACATTTAGGGTCGTCTTAAAACAATGATCTAATTCGCAAAAAACTTAAAACATATCTTGGAACAGTTTTCTTGGCACATCTGCTACTTATAGTGCCAGGAACCGGAAGAAAAAAAATGATGTTTACATTCTTTTAATGAAGACTTTTGACGAAAATCGAAATGTTAAGGTATCCAAAAAATTTTTGTCGTTTTTATCGCCAAATACATTCGACCTAATAAATCTATTCTCTGATATCTTAAAATATTTTAAAAAATTAAAATCGTGCAATTTTGCGCAGAATCTTATAGTCATTTTGATTAAATTTTGTTATTTGCCTTAAAACATATTGTACCATAATTTTATAAACCTTGCGATTTACTAGCAGGTTTGTAAGAAGATCTTGGAACAATTTAACTTTGGTCTTACAACGGTTTTATGACATATATAAAAATAAATCTTATGACATTGTTTGTGAATCGGGCACCTGGCTTTTGGAACTTGGAATGACCCGTGTGCTGTGAGATGAGTTTTTCCACTAGCGTCTTGTCGGTGGCCTTCGGAAACCAACACTCCTCGTCAACGATCGCCAGAAGACCCACCGGCTACGAAAAACAACACAGACACAATTCATACGAGCATTCTAACTGATGCAATTTTCCAAGTTTGTAGCCGTTTAAGCTGTTAAGGATGCCCCCGAAAATTCCACGCAAAGCACATCGAACAACTGAATTCAAACAATACAATATGACACATAGGCATAATAGCACAGATACACGACAACTGGTGCAGACCTTCTCAATGAGTTCAATGGTCGGCTGCAGATCAAGACCGAAGTCAATGAACGTCCATTCGATGCCTTCGCGTTGATACTCCTCTTGTTCCAGCACAAACATGGTGTGGTTGAACAGCTGCTGAAGCTTCTCGTTTGTGTAGTTGATGCACAGCTGCTCGAACGAGTTTATCTGTCCAAAGACAGCCGCCGTTTATTTTGTTCTTTATCACACACGTACAGTTTTCCGAATCATAAAGCACGCAGACTGGGGCTGATCTTCGTTTCTTTAGCGCTCAGCCACACATCAGTTTACACTGCAAGACCGCGGATACGGGGCTAGTGCATCGCGCGTTGTGCTTGTTTTACCCCAGCTTTCGTTAGTACTTACTCACTGCGCATAACCACGGAAGGATGGCAAGGCTGAGTCAAGTTGGGTGGTTAGTTACATATCGATATGGTTTACCCATCTGCCATCATTTGCCACTCGTTTTGGTCTGGGTCAAGGCAATATGCCCAGTAGCCTGCCATTTTGCTTTAGTGTTTGAATCTAATCAAAACAAAATAACTGACCGGGCCCGCAGAACCGTAAAGTTTATTAATTTCGTTGACCAGGACCAACGGTCTAACCACTGCACCAGATCGCCAACTATTTTTGCATTACAGTAACGGAATTTCTGCAGCTGATCAATGCCATGGCAGCTCTGTGATAAAGTAAAACGCAATATCGACACTAGGCCTACATTAGCACATCCTTGGCACTGTCTTCAGGGTTCCTTCTAGGGATTTTTTCTAGGTCTTTGAATACTTAGTCAAGATTTCCGATATAGGCCTGGGTCATGGTAATATGCCTTTTAGCCTCGCAGTTTATCCTAGTTTTTGAATAAAATTGAAACACAAAACATATTGCTTGAACTTTTTTTAACAGTCAGTGAGTAAAAGTAGTTAAGAAAAATCTGTGAAAAAACCTGAAAGATTTCGAATCCGGCAATATCGAGTATTCCAATAAACGATGCTCCTGGGCGTTTAGTGCGATTGAGTGAACGGTTGATTCGAGCCACTAACCACTTGAACATTCGCTCATACACCGCCTTGCTGATTGCCTCTACTGCAAACTCGACCTAAACGACACAGCTTAATTTCATGACCTATTTAGTCCTCCTATCTCTCACTACAGTGTCTGGAGTGTTATAAGTGTTATAATCTTTATCCACTCAAACGTGACGACTGACAGCGTTTCGCGTTTGTATATCACATATGCGTTCAGGCTGAACACGCCGTCGATCACGAATTCACGGTCAAAAATAAGTACGGTTTAATACGGTCTATTGTGTTTTATTCCACGTTACACCCACATAATACTGTTACACAGTAAATCATGCTAAAACCTACACATGACTCGTGTACTCTCAATCTTGTTAGTCCGCCCGGTAACTATAGTTTTCGGGAGGACTTAAGTTTTACTGCAGATGTTTTTTAGTTCGCCCAAGAACGATAGTTTTCGAAAAAAACTTATGTTTTGGCGGCATTTGTTATTTTTTCCTCACGTAATCTCCGAGCTCCGTCAGTCGATCGGCGCGAAATTTTGCACGATACTCGGAGCTGCGTTCAATTTTATAATCCCTGTCCAAAATTTTGAGGGAGCCTCCGTACAAAAATTTTAGGGGCCAAAAACATGCAAAATTTGGCCCGATTTTGGTCAACTTCAAAGTTCGGAGGCGAATATCTCCGGAAAGGATAAAAATATTCCAAATCGGTGAGTTATTCCATCGACAGCGATTCCTTCTGCGTTAGGCGAAACAAGTCTGGTGAAGTTTTGTCCAGGAACCTTGGAGATCTCGATGTGGAATTGTACCCACCCAAAGCGCATTTTTCGGAAAACCATATTTCGGCCCCTAGAGGCCTAGTTACAAGCAGACGGCTCCGTTTCTTCGGTCACATCGCCCGCAGCTCTCCTGACGAAGATCACCATCGTGCCATTGCTGCCGCGATACGCAAGCCTCCTCCGGATTGGAGAAGGCCCGCAGGGAGACCCAGTTACACCTGGTTACGTTCGGTGGAGGC
>Ga0209367_1013978_pt1 | contig 10251 bp, 9 predicted proteins | sample WorMetLIZISLAND2_FD_187412 | JGI IMG/M metagenome (GOLD analysis project Ga0209367, IMG submission 187412) | Marine gutless worms symbiont microbial communities from Max Planck institute for Marine Microbiology, Germany - Olavius geniculatus... ...
CTTCCACCCCCCGTATTCCAAACTTCTGGATCCCCACTGATTACAGTTATATTTTTTGTTGTAATTTCATGGAATTGCTTCAGCCTAAAGATTTGCTTTGAAGCATGTCAGTTCTATCGAGTTGCTACGGTCCAATTTGTACAAAACTTTCAATAAATTTTTCTCAGATCTTCCTGATTTCTTCTCAAGTTCGTCCCAACTCAAGAACACATGATTTCCGAATTTTCTTCTCATACGATTAATTTGCAAGTCGCACTTTGAGTAAGCTCCTTGTAAGTCTGTACGAATGATTGTGATGCTAAACTTAATGCGTGCAGTGCATCACAGCATCCCAGTGTCATACATACCGTTGTATGTAAATAAACAGTCTCAACACATGTTTAACAATCCAGGTAATATTAACCATACATTCTCATTGGCGCTATCATACACTGTGTCTCAAAAAAACGTCCCACTTTGTAATTGTTCATATCTTTGACAAATATGAACCGATTTTCAAAATTTCTTCACTGGCACACTCTGTGGACAATTGGCAATAAAGTGGTTATTAAATATCCCACCACACTGTAACTGCGTCGCCACTCTACCTTGTAAAATATAAATGCAAGAAAAAGCTAACAATTATAGGCCACAGGCATTTTGCATGTTTTTGGCCCCTGAAATTTTTTTGGGGTGCGCCCCCCAAAATTTTGGACCGGCATTATAAAATAGTGCCTATTACTGACCATCGTCCAAAATTTCACACAGGTCGGCCCATGCATCTTGGAGATTTCGCGCAGGGAAAAAAAACATCACGGGTAAAACTTAAGTCTGCTCCGCAAGCTATCACTTACGGGCGGACTAACAAGAGCCGAAACGCTACTGTCATTTGTTTTTGTAAGTCCAACGTCTGTTCGCTACACCTGTTATTCCATGACATTTCATTAACAGATGTCGTTGCAATTTTGATACTGTTTCATACACGTAATTGAAATTTGGCTAAAAGCACAACAATTGGCAGCATAACTTCAAATTTCTGAATATGCTTCAAATGCTTTTAGCTATAGCAACGCTGTACATTTTCGCACAAAAAAATGATGCTAAAATATGACAGTACGTTTATCAGCAATGAAACTTCCCTACAGTTTTGTTAAAGAGTTAGCCATGGGTTGTCGCCTGTCACTATTAGGGCAACCAGTCCCAGCTCGACCAGACCAACTGAAAAGTACAAAATTGCGACTGGAGACCGGATATGAATCGAATTCACACTTCAAATTTTAAATTAAAAGTAATAAACACTATACCAGTAACCATTGAGCCATCGAGCGTTAGTCTTTACACCGATTTAATAACGACATCCGCAACCAAAACTGCATCACAATATTGCAACATTAACAGCATTAAAAGAACTACGGTAAATGCTGTTCCAACTGAGCCAAACTGGCGGTAAGTAGTTGCAGCTAATCTGACCCAGCTAATCAGGCCTGACCCGACCCGATCCGACCTAACCCATGAGTGTTCCTTATCTATGTCCAGTTCTGCTGTGGAACCGCCATGGCGTGCAGTAATGCAGCAGCATTAGGGCCTACTCGTTCAATCCGGCGAAGCGTCGCATGCACATGGTATACGCCTATTTCAGTGCATGCACTGCAAGGAGATCTGGTACATGTAGGACCTATACTGGAAGTTTAAATTAACAAGTGTCACCGACTTAATATGTACACATCACATATATTGCGTATGGTGACGGACGCCGGAAAAGGTTCTCAAGTGAATGCCCGAGATACATGTAAGTGGAATACAGCTGCATCTAAAATGTCGCGTTGATGTCATCAACTGGGCCCTACCACCAGGTGCGGCAAGTAACTACCACGGATATGACAGTACAGTACACAGAAATCATAGACGAAAACTTGACCAATTGATAACTACCTAGCGAGCTCAGGACAAGGCACCAATAACGGAACGCCGTAGGAGTTAAGTAGGGCGTGGAATAGGCCGAGCTATCTCCCTTCTCAGCTGACCTGGTGTCAAGACTGAGGAAGTCATGTGCTCCCGAAAGTGGTCCGGAGCAAGACCACGGTCCAGTGTCATGCTTGTCACTCTTTTCGCCATCCAACCCCTCAACAATATACGCAAATATACCTATGACGCTATGAAAAGCAAGCACATTTTACTGAGTGTCCTGCTGAAAAAAATATCGAGGGGGCACGTGCCGCTGTGTTGGCAGCTGAGACTAAGTTTAGCCTATGATGTCGACTAGTTACGGCGGCGAGTAGAGAACATGCAGGTGCGTGTGACATCACGGGGTCTTTTGAGCTGTCAGTCATCAGTTGGCTGCGAGGCTGGCCTGCAGTGGTGCTATAAAGTGATGATGAAGCTGTGATTCAAGCGTGGTTCAGAGGCTGCGGCTGTCGAGCGCTGGAGGAGACGCTGCTGCACGCGCTGCTGGCTCGACTGTGCGTCGACATGGAGCTGTACTGACTATCTACCAGTCCGGACCCAGTCGGACTCTCCAGAGCTGTTTCCAGATCCAGGTATTCCTACGCACACATCTACAGTCGTCCAACGTTGCTTCACGAGCTACACGACAGGGGGCGCTTATCTCTGTTTCTTCAGCCTTCTGCCAGACACCAGTTTATACTGCGACACCACGGACACGAGGCTAGTGCATCGCGGCCACTGACTACGCCTAATCGTCGCATATCTATGGAGGATGGCAAGGCTGAGTTGACGTATGTGGTGGTTACCATACCGAAATTAACTGAGCTAAGTATAACGAGACCGATCCAGTTCCACTGTTCTACGTCAATCGTCAAGCCATAGAATCAATTGATTCTACAAACATCTACATCCAACAGAAAAAAGTACAGTTTCAGTAACTGCGTACAAGGCTAACGTGTCGTAATTGGACGCATCAATGTGACATCACGTGCACATGTTGACGTATACACATAGTTTACAAATGAGTCCCAACTAAAGATGAACAATTTATTCACTCCTACAGCGCTAACGGCTCAAATTCGTCAAATTCAGCATAGACTAGTGTTCACAAAAGACGTATAGGCTAAGACGCGTTTATACCTCGGTGCCGGACGACGCAAGAACGCGGTCAAGTTTGAAGACGATGTCAAAGAAGGTCGGTCTCAACGCCGGACTGTGATTCCAACATTGCAACATCAGACTGTACCTGAACCAGCAGTAACAACGCAACTCACTACCGGTACTGACTAAACTGCTAGCAGTTTATCAGATTCTTGCGTATAAGCACCGACTTTATAGGACGAACCAAAGTATTATAATTGTAGGTTACTAGCAGTGCCGGCGTTAGAGAGTTGGAGGCCCCAAGTATAAGTGTGAGGCCCCTATAATAGGGGGTCGGGCGGAGCCCCCAGCGGGGGTCCAGGGCAGAGCCCCTGGTCAGGGGGGCGAAGCCCCCCTGAAGCTGAAACACTTTTTTGGCTTTTGGACGTTCACTGAAAGTCGCAAATTTGCCCGCTTTTAAAAAAAAATTGAAACGCAAAAAAAATCAGATAGGCCCTACAATGTGTGCTGTTTTTTTAAGAATGACGTCTGTAGGCCGCAATACGTCACAGATTACTGTACAGTAATGAAAAGTAACAGACTTGTCCACTTTGGGTAAACTTTCCACATGTTTATTCATTTTATATTTTGAATACGTTTTCTAAAAAAAATAGAAATTTTTTTCACATCTAGCATGAGCCCCCCCCCGCTTTAGAAATGCTACTGTTATTATTAGGCCTAACATTATTATTGTTAGCTTATACAGGGTGGGCCAAAAAGTGAGCTATTGCACTTTGTTCATATTTTTGCTAAATATTGATCAATTTTTACAATTTTTTTACCAGAGGTCTCTGTAAGAAATTTGCTACTCAGGGGCATGCACGCCACACTATGTCACTACACTACTTTGTATCTTTTCTTTATTTTCTTTTTTTCTTCTTTTTAGCTTAGCGTTTCTGTGTTTTGTGTATGTATATGTGTCCTTGTGTTTTATGGGTCATGCTGCCTGAGTCAAATAAAATGAATGATGAATGATTTGCAGATGGACGGAAGATCTACTGGTAAATTTTTGAAGTATTCAACTTAAATGTTAAAATATGAGTTATAGTAAATGTCAAAAACATTGGAGGACAAGTTAAACATTTTTACCTCCGCCAAGGAGGTAATATTTTTGCCAGACTTTGTTTGTTTGTCTGTCCATCTGTGTGTTAGCAAGATAACTCAAAATGTTATGTACGGATCTTTCTGAAATTTTGAGGGTATGTCGGGAATGGCACAAACTACCAGTGATTCAATTTTGGGGGTGATCCGGAAGGAATCCTGGATTCTGGATCACTTTGAAATTTTCGTTACCATCGCTTTCAATGGGGCATAAGGGAAACCGCTGCAAAACCGAAGATGGTGCTGCCACCTAGCGAACAACATTTGGCGGAGGTGTGCGGGCTCTGACTGCTTTCTAGTTTTCAAATAATTTTAACGATTCTACTGTGCACTAATTTTTAATGTACACTAATGCTAGTTGATGGCTGCAATCTTGCTTAGTTAACTGCATGAGCATACAGAGCAATTTTTTTCAATTGTAAGGCCCTACAAGATGTGCACTATTTTTTGAAAGATGAAAGCTTACTCCATAGCTACACGTAAACCTTTTTGACACTTATTATAACTTCTATTTAACATTTTATTTAAATACTTTAAAAATTTACCACTCGACCTTATTACCATCTGTAGATATTGTACTTTTTTTGGATATTTATATTTTACAAGGTAGTGAAGCGACATAATAAGTGTGATGTATGCCACTGAGTAGCAAATTTCTCCCAGAGTCTACTGGTGAAAAAATTGTGAAAATTGGTTAAATATTTAGCAAAGATATGGAAAAAGTACAATAGCTTACTTTTTTGGCCCACCCTGTATGTTTAATTTCCACTGATGTTAACAAGGCCAGACCACTCAAGGCTAAGGCCAAGGCCAGCTGACCAAGGCCAAGCCAAGGCCACGGTCTCAAGGCCAAGGCCAAAGCCATTCCATAATGCAATGGCTTACGATAAAAGATAAAATAATGAAATCCTGTTTTTCAAGAACATACGCCACTTATAGAATTTAATAGCATCGGCTGCATCACTGACAACATAATATGCTGAAATGAGTAGAACTATCCAGTTATTGACAATCAAAACAGTGCTAGTGGTTTGAAAGTTATTATAATTACCCAGTCAGTGAAAGTCAAAAAACATTTTGTCAGCTACAAATTTCATGTAAAAGATGAAGTATCGAAAAACTGTTTTATCAGATACAAATTCCATTTAAAAGATGAAGCAAAAAGCCTGTTTTTACAGTACTGCAGCATAAGCTAGTTAAAGCAGTTCCACCAGTTTGAAAGTCAGTTACAGTGCTGAAAGCAATGGGGGTTTTCTCCTTAATTCACAGTGCTACGTTGCGTTTAAGGAAGACCAGTGATTTGAGCAGAGTGTAGATGATGAATTTTGTAGTCCCACGAGACTTTGGCAGTGGCCTTGATTTTTTGGCCAAGGCCAAATCTCTAAGGCCAAAGCCAGCCTATTGCAAGGCCAAGGCCACAAAATTTGGCCTTAAGGCCAAGGCCAAGGATTAACATCGCTGTTAATTTTTCATTAGTACCCACATGCTGCAGCCGATGTAATAGCTTCCTAGCAGGAGGCCTATAAAGAAGTAGAGGGAACATGACGTTAGTTTCTTCTACAAATTGCTACTGACAGACGCAATTGATGCTCGCAGTGCAGTTGAAAATCGGGCGCAGCATATGTTACGTTTCTGCAGTGGCTTCTATCCCTATACGTGGTGGGCGCAGCTTGTGCCCAGTGAAAAATAGAGGGGAAAGTTTTGATAAGGTTGTAGATCAAAACTTCCCCCCTATTTTCACTGGGCAAACTACACCCTTAACAAAGCTTTCTCCCTAGAGGAGGAAAGAAGCTTAAAATAGAGGGGAAAACTTGAGTCAGAAATGGAAGAAACCTGAGCCCAAAATGGGGGGAAGTTGTGCCCGATTTTGATTCCAGATTTGGGGGGGATAGAAGCCACTGCGTTTTTGCACTGAGGAAAATATGCTGCGTACATTTCGTGCGAAGCGTAGGTGGGGCGCTCCATTCGATGCCCATCTCGCAGCAGGTCGAACAGCTTCTCGACGGGAACGGACGGATATGGATTGCCACCTAGTGAAAATATCTCCCACAGTAGCACACCGTACGACCAGCTGTGCAAACCAAAGAGTAAAAACCAGCTGTCACAATCAACAACATCACTAATAGCCATTGAATCAATTCAGATCTTCACAATGTGTCTACTCTAGCATAATATTCGTTTACTTAAACAAAACCTCATAGTCTTAAGCACGGGCTTATGCTGCCATTTAGATAATTCTCAACGATTCACTTGTGAAAGAATCAACCTAACGTGGAGTAAATCGTAGAAAAAAATCTGCAGCAACTGCAGCACAGTACTAATACGTCGTAGTAGTAATAGTACTAGGCATGGACTAGAAATATTTAAACAATTATTAATTCCTGTGTTGGTATAAATATTTTCAAAACTAACAGTCATGTCTGACATTCAAAACAAGTACAGACCAGAGGGACTGACTGACTGCGCAGAAATGGTGCTTAATTTGACAATCCTGCTGGCAGTCAAAATTCTCTTTCCCTATTAGTTGACTTCGTTTGGTGGTCAGTTAAACAAGAAAAAAATTTCAAATGATACTTCAGTATTTCAGCAAACGTGAGATGTATTAATATCAACATAGCCAACAATATATAATTTGGTTTAAAAATGAACTTACACGTCGCTTTTAACGGTGTACTTGCGGTCGAATAAGGCCTCTGGTGCCATCCACTTTACTGGCAGTCGACCCTAAGTCAGCAACACACAAACGGCCAGTTATCAACAGCTGGCTAATTAGTAACTAATTATTAGTAATTAATTATGCACTTAAGTAATCTCATGAGCAAGATATATTTTTCAAGACAAAAAAAATGGACCTAAAATAACATACATTACGCTAATATCATCGTTACCATTATTTTTGGTCACAATCGCTGTTTTTAATTTCAAGCTGTTCTCAACTTCGCACGGCTATCGTAGCAGGTTGTCAAGAACAGTGGCACCAAACCCAGTGAAGACATTTTTATGGCAAATTACGTTTATAACCATTGTTTTACTGTTACATGATGCAGGCGGGTCACAAAATAAAACGAACAACAGTGGAACAGTACTGACGTCAGTAGTTTTCTTGTAATAATCGTTGTTCGGGATGTTGCGAGTCAGCCCGAAGTCGGCAACCTTCAGTACGTAATCTTCAGCGACCAGAATGTTCCTGGCCGCCAGATCCCGGTGAATGCACTGCGCAACAAACGAGTTAATTATTCACACCAGTTGTCAACTTGGCAAGTTGTCACAACTGACTGTAGTTAATAGTAGGCTACTGACGGACTGAGTAGCTAGCTTGTTGACTAATTGATATAATACGCTACTCCCAGGCCTAATAACGTGCCCTGATTTCTTTCACAGACTTACAACGCATCTAATTCACAAACCAAGAAAACGTCAAAACTTCATAATTTGCTCACACCATAGTCATGATATACATTTAATAATTTACCACTTATCTATTTCTTCATATTAGGTTGAAAATCTCTCTCGACAAGCCTAAACGTTAGTTCTATCATGTTGCAAACAGTGTTTCGCAAAGTTGGAGTGCTGTCCCAGAAGAAGTTACTATGCAGCTGTTTAATATCTGCAGACCCGTCGACAGTCTCAACGGGGCCCGAAGAAACATTCTCGTGGGGCCCCTCTGGGGAGAAATTTTTTGAATTTTTTAAATGGTGCATTCTGGTGTACTTTATATTTTTTGAGCGACGGTGGGGCCCCCAAACGTCGCGAAGCCCGGAGTAACTTACCCTCTTACCCCCTCCCACGTCCAACTCCTCTCGATGGGTCTGCATATTTGACGGAATTATAATAACAAAATTGGTGGGCTACTTTTTTCAAACCAATCTGCAGTTGGTACGTACGAGCTTGGAGGCGAGATACTCGACCCCGCGGGCGACTTGATAGGCGAAGGAGACGAGGTGTCTGTGTGAGAGCAAGGCGTGGTTGGTGACCCCGGCTGTGACTGTAGTTGTAGTTGTAGTAGTTGTTGTAGTTGTTGTTGTGGCTGCAGAGGCTGGCATCTGCCTGTACTCTACGTCTACGCACGTGGACGGACGCCGGTCACGTAGAAAGTCGCGTAGATTACCGTACGGTGCGTACTCGACGATCACGTACAGTGGCCCTGTGCATACACGACCCCCATATCAGATTTTTACTTAGCATACAAAAAAAGTTGTCTGTCGTTTTTTGGCCTTTTCTTGGCTAGGACAAAATTTCACCAAATCTATCTGGTCAGTAGTAAGTAAGTAAGTAAGTAAGTAAAACTTGAAATTATATACGTAGCGCATAACGTTGAAGCCAAACCTGAGATAAAGTACGCAGCGACTTTGTCGAAAAACCACCTGTCAGTTAAAGACTAGCAATTAGCTATTTAGCTACTGCTGAAATCTGATTGGAGTTGGAAACCTTCAGGTTCTAAGCTGGTTTTGAGCTGGAAAAAAATGGAGGCTCGTGCACATTATCGAGTCAGAAACAACTTCAAGCTTCACATAGTTCACCAGAAGGGACTTGCTTTTAATTATGCCGAATAATTACCGGTATATAAATACGTGTAATTTCCGAGAGAACGTCACTTATCTATGCATACCGTCCTGCGTGCAGCATCCGAGAAGGCTGAGTACGTTTCTATGGCTGCCGATGATTTTCATCACTTCCATCTCCTGAATCAGGTTGGCCACGTCGCTGTCGCTGCAGTCGTCTGTAACAATGCAACTCAATATAGACTAGGGCTACAATTTCAGACAGAAATCTATCTAATCTATTCAGCATCAACACGTTCAACTTCATAGTAATAGTGGGTCACGGGTCATTGAGATTACATAGCAAAACTATGAATTACTTCTTAATAATCATAATAACATTATTGTTTTTTGATCCACGGTAAATATATTCCTAAAAGGGTTTTAAAATTGAGTAGGCCTAAGCAATACAAAAAGATAAGACTGTCAGTCCGTGCAGTCAGACAAATCTGAAGCTTAAGCACACTTCATTCCACAAATATTCAGGACGCAGCTGTTATTTCAATGAAATGTGCAGGATATGTGACCTGAATCTTCCTTTGCAAGTACTGTGAATTTGGTTAAAAAATATGCTAACTTCCAGAAATATAGATTTTTTTCCAGGGAATTGTTTTAACTGGCGCAGCCGATGCATCAGCAGCATAAAAAGCAAGACCCCGAAGTATTTTTCTTATCTTTGCCATATATACTGAGTGACTTTTTTTCAAAATTCTTCACAATTACTCTAAATAGAAAATCGGCAATAAAACCTCACTACAAATCCCACTACACTTCAATGACGCTGCTACACTACCAAGTGAAATAAGTTCATTGACTCACTTATTTTTAAATTGCATCGACTGAAGTAACGAAACGGCAAATGAAGCGTACATCACGCACCGAGTGCTTTGTCTACCTCCCACGTGACAATAAAATGATGACGACATTCTTACTCGCCGACGTGAAAATGCCAACCTTTTAGCATCTTTACGGCAACGGTTGAAATCTCGTTTCTGCCGGGAATGCCAACCGCCTGTGCTTTCACGACCGTTCCAAACGCACCCTCACCGAGCAGTTTTCCCAAAGTGAGTCTGCAAAACGCATAAGAAATATACAAAAAAAAGATCACCCTAAGCCATACTGATAAACAGAAGCGGCCAAAACGATGGTAAAAGAGACTGCGTTTTTACAGCGGTATATTGCAACTGAAAACGTTGCAAAAGGTGAGTAACTAACGAAGGGAAAGGTGTCGGCCCGCCATTCTAAGAGGTCGCCACAGTTAGGGATAGGGTTACGCAGTGGCGTAGCCAAGGGGAAGGAGCAGGCCCCCCAATCCTCCAGACAAAACATATCAAGCATATGTATAAACTGCACAAAATTTGCCAATTTGGTCAGTTTATTTTCGGGAAAATAATTAAAACTGTTACCACCAGATCTCATCTTTGACAGCTAAAATGCACCAAATTCGATTTCGGCTGGGGCTCCGCTCCAGACCCCGCTGGGGAGCTTACAGTGCTCCCCAAACCCCTAACTGGATTTTAGGGGTCTTACTTCTAAGAAAAGGGAG
>Ga0209367_1013981_pt1 | contig 10250 bp, 6 predicted proteins | sample WorMetLIZISLAND2_FD_187412 | JGI IMG/M metagenome (GOLD analysis project Ga0209367, IMG submission 187412) | Marine gutless worms symbiont microbial communities from Max Planck institute for Marine Microbiology, Germany - Olavius geniculatus... ...
GCCTACTATGACACTTGTACACTGGCCCACTTGACAGCTGCAGTATCGATAATGTTCTGCTCCTGACCAATACAGGCTCTACCAGTCAGTTCTTGACGTTACAAACATTCTTAAACTTCTTCTGGTAAACACACTGCTGCAAGACAGTCAAACCTTGTAATAGACCTGCTGTTGGGGGACACAAATTAGGACGGATAGAATTTATTGACGTTTTTCCATTCATTTTAACACGTATTGTGTCTGATCTGCTTTCCCCAGGTAGTGCAAATGCAGACGTTAAGTGAGGTAAAAACTAAAACACTTATTTCATAGCCAGTTGTGTTATAAATATTTCTGCCAATTATTATTAAAATCCGTTAATTTTTATTCAAGGTACGATCGATAATGTTGGGGATGTTTTTTCAGGTTTTCTGTTTATTTTAATGCATATTTTGGTTGATCTGCTTTCCCTAGGTAGTGCAGAAGCATACATTGGGTGAGGTGGGAAACTGAATAGTCGTTTGATGGCAAGTTGTGTCAGGAATATTTATGCCAAAAATTATTAAAATTTGATAATTGGTTTTCAAGATACAGTTCAAAATGTTGGGGATGTTTTTTGGGACACAGTGTAAAGGGGGAGGAGACTGGAGAGAACATAAGATTTCTAATAATCGCTTTCTAAACAATTTTTTACTTTGACTTTCGCACACTTTTGTTTGATTTGGTTAAAATGGATAACTAAAATGCAGATTATTATTTAAAAGTTATAATCTAATAGGCAGATTTTAAAATATATGTAATAGGCCTAAAATGGTAACATAAGAATTTGTAAAATCGATAGTAGCACCTTAAGTTCTAAAATTTGCGTTCATAGACGAGTAAACCACTTAATTTGGATAAACTGTAAGCGCTATATCTCTCGGAAACATTAATTATGCGCAAAAACTTTAAAAATTGTTGTTATTTTTGTAGCAAAAATTTCTTGTGAATTTGATAAATATTTACAAAAGTTTATACATAAATAAAAGACCGTACGGCATTTGATTGTTTTTTTTACTGTTTGTATGATTGTGTAACCATTCGTTGACTGTTCTTCAATCGCAATTTACCAAAAAAATTGTACTGTAAAATTATTGAACAAGTAATATGAGCAAAGCTCATAAGACGCGCGACAGCCTTAGCAGTTCCTATTCGCAGATTGTCTTGATCTATCTCAATCCATTCTAACGCAATTCACTCTTAAAATCTACGACACAGCCAAAAGTTGCAAAAACACTAAAATCCCTATTTTAAAAGTTTAAAATCATTCAAGGTCATCGATATTCACACTAATAAAAAGCTTGTCACTATTGCTTGTTATGATAAGCAGCATGTTTTTGACGCCCGCATACACCGGCCTCCTTAAACCTAGAGGGTCGGGACTCGGACTGCTAAAATTACGTTTAGTGCTGAAAATTTCATACGCGGGTTGTCTTGGTCTATCTTCAGTCATTTAGTTGCAATTTAATGTTAAAATGTGCGCTGCAGCCAAAAATCGAGAAAAAATTCACCAAAACCGCCTTTTTAGTGGTTCAAGGTCGTTCAGGGTCATCGATGTTGACAAATCTAAATAGCTTGTCACCAGTGTTTGTTATAATGTGCAGTATGTCTGTGCCTATCTGCAACCGTTTTCACGTTACACGAGATAATTGCGGCGAAAATAACCACTTTTAGGGGGGTGGTAGCTGTCTTTGACGCAAGCCTGCGCCGGCCTTTTTAAACCTAAAAGGTCTGGATTTAGACTGCTAAAATCTACGTTTAATGACGACAATTTTTATGCGCGATGCCTTGGTCTATCTAAAGCCATTCGTCGCAATTCAGTGCTGAAATGTGCGTTGCATCCAAAAAATTGAGAAAAATTTATTAAAACCCCTTTTTGGGTGGTTCAAGGTCGTTCAAGGTCATCGATGTTGATAAATCTAAAAAGCCTGTCACCAGTGCTTGTTGTGATAAGTGGCATGCCTGTATCTATCTGCAACCGTTTTCACACTATACGAGCCAATAACGGCAAAATAGCGTCTTTTTAGGGGGTACCCCTCTTTGACGCCCTCGTTCGAGGGGAACCCCCGCATCCACGAACACGAAATTTTGTCACGATAAACTAAAGTCCTTGTGGCAGCCCACAGTAAAGATTTCGTGATCTTAGCTTGCACCGTTTTGATACAGATTACGAGTGTGACAGACGGACAAACAAACAGACAGACGGACGGACGAACGCCTAGACGATAACTAAGACGCGCGAAGCATTCTGCTGTCGCGCGTAAAAATCGTTAAATGCATGCATAAACCTAACGTCAAAAGCTCTGGGTAATTGTCCTATACTGATAATTTGTTTGTCTTAAAAAGTATGATTGTTATGCGATTTATTGCAAATATGACACGCCTTTCGTTCCATAAAGCTTTCCGGTAACATGGAAAATAGCTATGCGGTTACTTCAAGTTTAATAATTTTGTCATAGCAAAAGTTAATGAAATGTCTCTTGGCTGTTTTGTGTGCGTATATGAGTATATAAAAATGTAAAATTTTGAGCTAAAATTTTTCAGCAATTTTTCGAAAAAAATGAGGAATAACTTCAGTTATCATTTTTGTGGCCGCATAGTGTAAGCTAATCGGGCGTACAGCATGTAGGTCTGCGGCGAAACTAGTAAAATTGTTGAAAATCGGGAAAATGTTGTATTGCCTTGCAATCCATGTTTCGAGCTCCACTTAAAAAAGACATTTGACGGCAAGCAACGAATCTGAGCGTGGCAAGCACGTCGTCAGCACAGCGCCCTGCGGACCGCATGCGGTCGCATCGTTCCATCACTGATTCAATAGGACTGCAGCATCTGCAGCCGGTGTACACCGGCTGGCCATAGTCAGGCCTCGCTAGTCGCTACACTTCGACAGTTACACATCCCTTGTGCCACACCGACTGACTGACTGACCGGAGTTACGAATAAGCACAGTATCAATATTGCTTTCTTTGCTACCAAAAGAAAATGGACAAAATGTGACAATTTGTATAACAAGTTTTCACGTGTTAAACGATGACGAAGTCTAATACAATGTGAGGCAATACAATGCATACAAGCACAGCATTAGGCTTTAAGATTAAAATACGGTTTATAATCGATATACATAAAATTAACAAAAAATCTAAGCTAATGCTCATAAGACGCGCGAGAGCCTATGGCAGTTCCTGTTTGCAGGTAATCTTGGTCTATCTCCATCTATTTTGTCGTTCTTTGCTCTTTTGCAGCCACAAATTGTTAAAAATCACTTAAAATCAATATTTTTAAAGTTTAAGATCATTTAAGGTCATCAATGTTGACGTTTCTAAGAAGCTCGTCACCAATGCTTGTTATGATAAGCAGCATGCCTGTGCCTATCTGCAACTATTTTCACCCTAGACAAATCAACAGCTTATAAATAACCACTTTAGAAGGGTACTTTTTTTGACACCCGCGTGCGCAGGCCTTTGAACCTACAGGGCCCGGTGGACTGCTACGTTCAATGATGAAAATTTCATCTGCAGGCTGCCTTGGTCTATCTCTAGACATTTCGGCGCAATTTACTTTTTTAAACGCGTGTCGCAGCCCAAAATCGCGAAAATTTCACTACAACCCCCTATTTGGGGGGTTCAAGGTCATTCAATGTCATCGATGTTGACATTTCTAAGAAGCTCGTGGCCAGTGCTTGTTATGATAAGCAGCATGTCTGTCTGTCTACAACCATTTTCATGTTAGACGAGCCAACAGCGGTAGAATAACGTCTTTTACAAAAGGTGCCCTCTTTCGCCCCGTCGTTCGTGGGGACCCCTTTCACCCAGTGGCATGAAATTTTGTCACGAAATACTAGAGACACTGGCCTATCACGTGGTAAAAACCTGAAGTTTCTATCTCAACTGATCTTGAAACGGTACCGCGTCGTGCCATTAGCTTTTAAATTGCGCATAATAAATGCATTATGGTAAATATAATAGATGTGATATGATACGATGTACCTCAACAAATTCGTAGTCAAGAAAGTTAGATGGGTTCGTTCGAACACCCCGTCAACTGAAACCAGGAAAATTTGCATAAAAATAACTGAAAACGCCACCAACTAATGCGAAGCTCAAACTCGTAATGCATAAAAATGCGTTTGCGGCTGTAGCTTTGCTTCCGACCTTACTGGAGAAGTTAACAGTGTTACCACGGACCCTTTAGCTAAACTAATGGAAGGGCCGAAGCGACCCAGTGGTGGAGTCAAACACAGCATTGGAAAAGTTTGGCCACGGATCTGCATAATACGCAGTTATAAACTTAGTAAGGGTGTCTTGGAACCACTGTAAGCTCTCCCTGCAGTGAGGTCTGAGTAACGGAGTAACTTACTCCAGTGGTTAAGGGGCCCAACGAGAGAGGTACGACTAACGTTAGGCTTATAGGATGCAGATGATAGGCTACTCAGAACCCGAATGTTGACGTCATACTTGTGTATGCAGCGCACGTAACAGAAAAGTGTATATACGACCTCTGACAGCGCGCCGCCGCGTACTATATAATAGTTGCCCTCAAACCTTCATTTTACCGCTGCTGCTGCCGCCACAAATTACACTGACGAGGTCCACGGAGAAAGATTTCAGGCGCCGCAAACATGCGCTGTAGCTGTCGGCAATAACCAAATCAACGAACTGATGAAGCCTCGTCCCCAGTCGCCGATACAACGTTGTTAGAACAGCGCACGCAGCGATTCGCTTGCCTGCTTCCGGCGTCATAAGAACGAATTTAGTGATCCATGTTTTATCAGCATAGGACAGTCGTTCAAAGTCACTAGATTATGCCACGCATGGGGGTTTTAAGATGCAACAATGTGCGGAAGAGTTGCTCTTTACGGGCAGAAACGTGGACAGTGGCCCATGGGTGACACAGTGTGATAAAGAAAGAACGGTGTTTGGCTATAGAATGCAGCGATGGAGACCAGTTAGATAAAAAAAAGTAGCAAATGTAGTTCGTCAAAAAAAATATTTCAAGTCGAATAATGTTTATTGTTTGTTGGGTAAAATGAAGATAAAAACTACTAAAAAGCGGATAAAAGTACAAATAAAAATTGCTTAGAGACGGAATAAAAATGGAAAAATTATGAGAAAAAATAACAATAAAAATTGCGTTATGTGATGAGATGGAAATAGAAACAATTTTATTTTGATGTCACTGTTGAAGAAATGGGACTATTTTATAAGTGCAATTCATCGACGTAGATTTTAATACATTGTGAGCCATTGAAAAGTCACACACGTTTTGTTATAACTCAAGTCGAATAGTGACAGACCGATTGAGCTTTAGTTCCTGTGACGATGTTGGAGCAGATATCAACACTCGACTCGCAAAAGCAGTAGCAGTCTTCTGTATGGCAATGAATGGCCTATTTTGTGCTGATGTGCCGTTAAGAAACTACTCACTCACTCACTCAGTCTTCCGACGACTTGACAACGTGTGGCGATCCAGCACGATTAGCCTCAAGGTTAAACTGGACCTCTACACCTCCCTCATTGTCTTTACAGCCATATACGCCAGCGAGACTTGGAAAAGTACAGCTAGAATATGTCAGCAGCTGGACGTCTTTCACCAGCGCAACTTACGGAAGATTCTGGGCATTACATGGAAAGACCACGTGACTTACATGGAGGTGCTAAGCCGGACTGGGCAGCGAAGATTACAGAACATTGTAACAGTGAGACAACTTCCGATGGCAGGCCATATCATCAGGATGCCACCTGGACGACCAGCCAATCACGGCATGCCATGGACCCCTTGCGGTAGCGGCAGACGACGAGGTAGTCCAACGAAGACTTGGCGGTCTACGTTTAAAGAAGACCTGGTGGACCGAGGAGTCGATTGGAACAGCGTCCGGGCTGTGGTTTACAAACAGAAGCAGACGGCGATCTTTTGCTGTCCATTGTCGTGTCAAGGACCGGAAAATCTAAGTGCTAAGTAAGTGCCTGTGACGGCGTTGTGGGCTAAAAAGGTTCGTGCGGCAATTATAATTTTTACCAGACAGCTGTAAATTTCCAACAGAAAAAAATGTGCTCAAAATTTTAATTCTGTCCCTAATTTTCCTCAAATCGGGGATATTTAGCTGCAAATTTTTTAAACGAAATTTTTTCCAACCAAAAAAAAATTGACTGCCTCAAATTTAGGGAGTTGCCCACTTTCTGCTTATTCCTCTGACACGACGTCACGGGTCACAACAGCTGATGACGTCTGCCATCACACTGGGTGGGCCTACCTACAGCGAGTTCGTCTTGCAGCCAATGCTCGACGAATAGTGACTAGTGAGCGAGGAAGTAAAAGAAACAGTAAATATTGCTGTTAGCTGCAGGACACAGTGAATAATTTACAATAGTCGGATAGTAGATGATTACATGTTATCGTCCCTTATTCCATTTGTCAGAAATCTGGAGGTGCGCGAAACAAGATATTTATTATTTATTACCAACTACACTGTGTCTGGAAAAAAGTAATCCTCCAGACATTGTGCAACAAAAATGTCAAATCTAAACGAATATAAATAAAATTTTGTGCACTTAATCCGCAATAAATTTTTGGAACGAGGGTCAAATCTCGTTAAAAATATTATTTACTAGCAAAGTTATTAATTATTAAATATCGATAACAAATTATCTGCATTACAGGTATGGCGTTATACACTGCAGTCGCTCGATCGTGAGTGACGTTTGTTGACGCAATCAGGGTAAAAAATAACGTAAAGAAAACATGTTGTATTTTCTATAGACCATTGTGTTTTTTGTTTTCATTACATTGTTTACACAAGAGAAAGGCTATTGTGCTAAAACGTTTATCGCGTACAGTTTGACAGTTAGGTCCACAATGTCATGTCCGTGCGGTTGCTTAATACCGGACACTTCACGTTTTGGGGTGACGTCACAAAAGCCGCTGTAACTGATAATGGCGTTTGCAAATTTAGCTGAATTTTTGCGTTTTGATTGACAATGGGTGGTGCATTGTTGATGTTGAATTGTGTAAAAACTCAAATGTAGTTTGCTGGACTTACGCAATTGCACACACTAAAGGAAGGTTTGCTTATGTAACGCCATACTGGTAACGCAAATATTATGTTATCGATAATCAACAATTAATAACTTCGTTAATAAATAACGTCTTCAACCAGACTTGGCGATTGCTTTGAAAATTTATCTGGCGTTAAGCGTATAAAATTTTATTCAGATTTGTTCAGATTTGACATTTTTATTGTACAATGTCCAAGAGGTTACTTTTTGGGACACAGTGTATGTAAAAGCGACCTCAGCTAGCCAACCTCCGCCGAGAACGGTGGTGCTACCTGGCGGATACAGCGGAGTTTTAGTTTATGCCTTATCTCCTAATCGTAGATAATTCTGGATGATCCAAAATCCAACAAATAATCCGGATCATTGCCAAAACTTTAATGAACCCCAGCTTCATTTGCAGCCGCATTGCACCGACGCGGACAATTGCAATGCATTTGCAATACTGCGGGTTAAATGCAATTTTGTACAGACTTGCAAAAATTTGCACTGTATTGCAGATACTTGAAAACATTTTTTTTGCAATTGTATTGTATTAATGTATTTCACCTGTGCGAATCTCATAAAGCCTAGCTGATGCCGCTACTGTAAAAAGAACGATTATGACCGTTGAACAAGTAACTGAGCAACAAACATGAGGGGAACAAACACAATTCTGCTTCTTCTTCTACTTCGTGTGACCGTGATGCCGCCATGCCGTAAGGTGTTTAGCACTTTTCTTTTGTTTTTGCTTATACATGTAGTAACTGATCTTGTTGTCTTGTTTCATCAGCAAGTCCAACATCTTTCTTTTTGATTTTTCCGTGACCGTTTTCCTTTCACTTTTTTCGCTAGTTTATCCTGTAGTATTTGCAACAAACACCGCGGTATCGATTATTTTGATATCGGCATTCTGCCCAACTCTACGGCAACCATGCGAAACGGAGTCGTCGTGTCGGTGACACACGAGTAATTTTTCACCGACAATTTTCGGAGAAAGTATCGACCGTGTCTGCGGCGGGACTGGACGGGGCAAAGCAACGGATCTTATGCATTGACCGTGCCTTGAAGTTGTGCGTCGATACGACGAAGACGCTGTGCTGATATTGATAGTCGTGTAGATGACTTCGCAACGGGTCTTATATGCGGAACGACGCGGACAATGTTGTTAACTCGGATTGAGGTTGCTATTAGGACGCCTGAATGGACGGCCCGCTGGTCGCGATTATACTTACGGTAATGTCGGACGAGGCGCAATGAATGTCATCCGCCCGTCCGATCGCTACGTTCAAAGCTCGGCGACCATACAGACGCACGCTCCACTTGTTTATCTTTTGCAGATCTGTTGTAGGTCTACAACTCGTTGCACGACAAATCTACAACAAATCGAAGTGTTCGAATATGGGCCGTATTTGATGATGATTGGACAAACTACCGGCGTCGTTTCTGCGACTCGCGTCTTATCTTTTCTCTGTTAGTTGCTTTATGCGCTGATTTGTTTGCTGACGCGTCGAGCTGGACTTCTTTCATCTTCGTCGTCTCAACTCGTTCATTCGTCCACTACATCACGTCACCCAGATTCCCAGACCCGCGTCCTACTTGCCGCTTCTGATACGTCCCAGTGACCGCCATGGCTCCATTGATAAAGGATGCATGTGACAGATCAAACCAGTTTTCTGACTCAGTTTTATTGTAGCTCCAAAAAACTAAAAAAATATTAACAAAACACAGAACTGTTTCAAGCACGTACGTTTTTGTCAACCTCTCTACGCCTCTCTTTTCTTTAACTATCTTTCTCTTTGCGGTCAATTTTAAGCGGCCTATTCCTTAATCTATCGGAATGGTCCGAAAAGGGTTATAAGCTCGTTTGACGGGGTCTGGATGATTCTGGGACATTTTGGACCTGCCAAAATGCATTCGTAAACAAGCAAAAAAATAAACACAGTTTAGGCTCTAGATTAGACAGACTTCGCTTTTTAAAAGCTGAATAGCGTCCCTTTAATTGTTACGACGTTGCATTTGCTGTAAGGTTTGTGAGTGCAGACCGCGCTTTAATTCAGTTATTTTTCCTATTTTTTAAATTTATATTTTCCGAATCTACCTACGAGTCTGTGTATGTATTTAGGCTTATATATGGCGTAGACGTCTTTGCTGTTTCTGGTCACTGCCGTACGAAGAAACATAACAAAAAGATCTGGCGCCTGTATCATGTATGCCGACGTGTCGGAGCACACATCAGGTATGTGAGGATTGAGGCACGGGCCATGATTGAGGTCTGCAGCAGCGCGACGTAGTGCGTCCTAATCATAATAAATTATAGTTGTCATGCCGTGACCAGGGCGACGACGACTTGGTCATAGCGAAGCCGCGTTATCAGCAAAGCAGAGTCCGCAGTCAGTCGTCAACGTCTCTTGCCAACCGCGAACAGAACTAAGTATGTATGTAAGTATTCATATAGCCTCGAACGCGCTTGATAACGTCAAGTGACCCCAAAAAGTCAAGGTCGTGACCCCATTATCTTCCACACGCCATAGGGCCTATCTCATGCATAATGGTGCAATATAGGCGCATGGTCGCAATGGACCATTTAGGCTTTAGTAAAGCGCTGGTGAGGAATCAAATGATCACGTGACTGACAACGTTAATTGTTTAGTTATAATAATGGCAAAGGATGACAATAACACTGCTGCTGTGCAATTTGAAATTAAACATTTTGATTTTTTACCAGTCTAGACACCTCTCTGATTATATTTATACGGACATATACTGTAAACTATCAAAATGCATTGGACAGACTCTGTGTTCGTATGAACATTATCTTGTTTTAGAATTAGTAATCAAATTGCCATTCTCTAAATGCTACCGTGTTATTTTCCAAAACTGTTTTATATGAATTACGGAGTAATGTTAATGTGCATTGATTTATGCACAGGTGGTGCCGATCTGATGAATAACTTTCAAAGTAACAAGTCGTAAAACAAAGTGACCCCGTTTTTTAATGCGCCGTCTTGTAGGTTTATACTCTACAGGCTGTAATGAAGACGTCTTACCAGTCGCAGATGTCCAGACCTCAGGATCAGACTCAGTAAATGTGGATATACTATGACGGCTGAGTGCATGTATGTAGGCCGGGCCCACAGAGGTTTAGTCCAGGGGCGGCGCTACAGGGGGGCCTAGGGGGGCACGTGCCCCTCTATCGGGGAA